>Ga0065721_10003634_pt1 | contig 299961 bp, 288 predicted proteins | sample Mesricmetagenome_FD_59108 | JGI IMG/M metagenome (GOLD analysis project Ga0065721, IMG submission 59108) | Mesophilic microbial community from rice straw/compost enrichment Sample: eDNA_1 v2 (version 2) | ecosystem: Engineered > Solid waste > Grass > Composting > Bioreactor | place: USA...
CCGGCACCCGAGGCCATCATCTGGCCTGCGCCAGCAAGCGGAGCAGCACCGTCATCTGCCCAGGCAATAGCCCCAAGGCCGATCATGAACTAAGATTGAAACCGGACCACCCTATGGGGTCAGGCCACCATTGCATGAATCAACTTTTCGCGCTGGGAGTTGGTAAGAGTCGCCGAAAGCAGGATAGCTGAACCACCTTGTGCGTGATGGAATTCCAGCAGCCGCAGTAATTCCTCAGTGACATAGGCGTCGTGGGCATGTACCTCGTCCACCACCAGCACCTTCTCGGTAAGCCCCAACAACCGTAAAACGTTAAAGCGTGACGGCAGTACGGCGAGTATTGCTTGATCGATGGTGCCTGCACCAACATCGGCCAGTAGGCTGAGACGTCGATCGTCAGCTAGGAAGGCAGCGCAGGCAGCAGATGCCGTCAGACCGTCCACACCGTCACTCAGTTCCAGCTCTGCCGTCCCCCAATTAGTGCGACCGCCCCTAAAGGCATCGTGAAGCCGCGCTTGACCGTGTGCAAGTGCCAGACTTGGACGAACGCCACCTGGATCGAATAACCCAGCAAGCATTTTTGCTTGTCGTGCATACATTGCATTGGCTGTGGCCATTGTCGGCATTGCCCACCAAGCACCACTTGCCCGCCCTTCGGCTATCAATCTGTATACCAGTATATGAGCTGCTTCCGTTTTACCTGCACCAGTCACGTCCTCCAGAATGAAAAGCAGAGGGCCCGGCGGCAACTGTACGTCGAGCGCCCAAGCCTGAAGTGGCGTTGGAGGGCTGGTCTTTCCAGTTAACTGTTCGAATCCAGCGTTGGGACTGGGGCGCGGTGGCAATAGACCAGCTTCCCTGATAGCACGCTTGGCCTGTTCACGCGTACATTCCCAATATTGGGTCAGAGGAACGTCCGGCGAGGCATATGGGAACCAATGCTGAGCAGATCCCAACCAGTCAGACAAGGTGACAAAACCCGCTAACCAATGAGATGCTTCTTGCGCCTGCCGCAGTTTAAGAGGGGCTTCGACCGGTTGTGGCAGCAGGAGATCAAGAAGAGCATCGCGGCAGGACAGCGCATCATGAGCCCCTGGGCCAAAATCATATTTCAAATTGGTCTTGGATGTCGCTACCGGTTCTCCGTGATGACATACACTCGCGCATATTAAAATTTTAAGTGCTGGTACTGATGCATTCCGCCAAATACGATCCACTAAAGAAGGGCTATTCAACCAATTATCCCATAGCAGCCTTCCGTCGGCATCATGTCTCGTTTGCAGATTAGAGGATGCAGGCGGCCGTTGTTGTTGGTCACATAGCTCCTCAACTTTGCTTTGGAATGCCCAGCCAAACTTACCGATATCATGTATTGCAGCAAGCCAAACAAGAAAACACATGGCCTGGGGTGCATCGAGCCCAAGCATGCGTGCCAAACGATCGCGCAGCAATGGACGCGCCTCAAGTAATGCCTGCGCTGTCGCAGCCACATCAAGCATGTGCCAGGAAAGGGGGTGAAATCGCGGATACCCGGTCGCAACGCAGGACCTATCCGGTCGAGCCTTCCCCCAATATTGCCTTATCCATGGGTAGATCAATGCCTGCACTATCTACGATCTCCCCGCCTACGAAAACAATTCATATCGCAGTAATACGGTGAAATGAATATGGAAATCACCAAGGTGGTTTTTTGTTAATCATATTATGGCCATGGAATTCCAAGGATGACTTTACATGTTTCGGTGATCGGAGGCGGCATGGTCGGTGCCTTCACAGCGCTTGAGGCGCTGCGCGCCGGTCATCGCGTGACATTGATCGATCCGGCCGAGCCCGGCTCCGACCGGGCCGCCAGTTTCGGCAATGGTGCCTGGATCAGCCCCGCTTCGATCCTGCCAATGTCGATGCCCGGCCTGTGGCGCAAGGTGCCGGCCATGCTGGCCGATCCATTGGGCCCGTTTGCCATCCGCTGGACGCATCTGCCACAGCTGACTCCATGGCTGCTGCGCTTCCTTGCAGCCGGCGCTTCGATGCAAAAGGTCGAGGCGGTTGCCGATGCGCGAAACCGTCTTCTGCAGGATGCACCTTCAGCCTATCGTGAAACGGCACGCATGGCGGGCCTTGGGCGCTTTGTCGTCTCCAACGGACTGCTGCATGTTTTTGCCGACCGGAATGACTTTGCGCAGGAGGCGATGGAATGGGAACTGCGCAAGGTGCGCGGCGTGCGCTGTCGGCCCATCGAGCAGGATGAGCTGCGCGCGCTGGAGCCGGGGCTGGCCGATCATTACCGCTTCGGGATTCTAGTCGAGGACGGCGCGCATCTGACCGATCCGGGCGGCTTCGTTGCAGCACTTGTCGCGCATGCCCGTGAGCGTGGCGCTGACTTCGTGCAGGCGCGGGTCACGGGTTTTGAAATGGCCGACGGCCGCCTGAAGGCTGTGAGGCATGACAGTGGTTTGCTTGCCTGCGACATCGCCATTGTCTGCGCTGGCGCATGGTCGCAGCCGCTGGCATCGCAGGCGGGCGACTTTGCCCCACTGGAAAGCGAGCGCGGCTATCACATCGTGCTGGCCGATCCCAATTACGTGCCGCGCCATCCGGTGATGCCGCGGGACGGCAAGATGGCGATCACCATGACGGATCAGGGACTGCGCGTCGCCGGGCAGGTGGAACTGTCGAGCCTGACCGCGCCACCCGACTGGCGCCGTGCCGAGATACTTCTGTCCTATCTTCCGAAGGTGTTCCCGGCGCTGGCGAAACAATGCGCGGCGCCGCGCCTGTCGCGCTGGATGGGCCACCGCCCTTCGACGCCGGACGGCCTGCCCTGTCTGGGTCGGTCCAGCGCCAGCCGCGACATTCTTTTTAATTTCGGCCATGGACATTCGGGCATCGCGATGGCGCCGGCATCGGCACGCAAGGTCATCGCCATGATCGGCGACAACCAGCCGTCCGACACCGACGCCGCTTACTTTCCGCAACGCTTCCGCTGACGCTGACCTGACGCTGCTTTAGCTGCCCTTCTCGGCATGCCGCTCGGGAAAGAACAGGTCGCGCCATTTCGGCTGCGCCTTGATCGCACCGGTGCGGAACAGGAAGTCGCTGTATTTTTCCACATTCTGCGGCGCGGTCGAATAGATGATGTCGGGATCGTTCAGCATCTGCTCGATGAATTCCTGCGGCAGCTTGGAATTGTCGCGCTTGATGAAAATGCGGGCTGCCTCGCTGCGATTGGCATTGATGTAGGAGGTCGCTTCCTCCACCGCTGCCTGGACCGAGGCATAGACATTCGGATTGTCCTGGCGGAATTTCGCCGTCGTCCAGATCGCGCTGAAACTCGCCGGCCCGCCGGTGATCTCATAGGAACTTAGGACGCGGTGCACCTTTTCGTTCTGCAGCTCCTGGTACTGGAAAGGTGGACTGGTGAAATGGGCGTTGATTTCCGTGCGGCCCGAAGTCAGTGCCGCCACGCCGTCCGGATGCGCCAGCGACACCGTGATGTGATCGAGCTTGTTCTGCTGGCCGGGGCCGAAGACCTGCTCGGCCGCCATCTGCAGCAGAATGGCCTGTAGCGAGAGTTTCACCGAAGGTAGCGCGATGCGATCGGTATCCTTGAAATCACGCAGCGACTTCAGGCGCGGATCGACCGCGTTCAGGAAGGCAGGCTGGGCATTCAGCGCGGCAATCGCCTTAACCTCCGCATTGCCGCGGGTCTTGTCCCACAGAATGATGAAGGGCGTAACGCCCGCGGCACCGTAATCCGCGGAGCCCGACAAAAGCGCGTCGTTGATCGCCGCCGGGCTGCCGAGCGGCTTGTAGCTCACCTTGAGGTCTTTCAGCCCGCGCTGTCCGGCATGCTTTTCGACCAGGCGCAGCTCCTCCATCACATAAAGCTGCAAATAGCCAAGGCCAAGCTGGCGGGCGAGACGCACCTCGCCGACCTCCGCATAGCCAGGCGATGCCAGCAGGCCGGCAAACAAAGCCAATGTCGCAGCGCGCAAGAACTTGACCATTTCGATCCTCCGTCTGAGCTTCGGATCAAACTAGTCGGCGCTGCGCCGAAAAATGATTCAGTTTTACTGAAACAAGAATTTAGTTTTTAGACCCATTCCGGCCGCAGCGCCTGCTGCGCGGAAAGCGGCTTGCCGGACTGAGCGCCTTGCAGGATCGCCTTTGCCTGCAACTCCGCCTGCTGACGGATTTCGTTGATCGCCGTGCATTCGAGCAAGGTACCGCGCAGCGGCGGGCCCAGCGCAAAAAGCCGGGGCTGAACCTGGCCTGCGGCATCGATCAGGTTGCCGAGCGGCGTGGCCTGCCAGCCGAGGCCGGAGACATCGTCCTGCAGCAGCCCCTCCTGCCGCAGCGAGGCGAGCAAGACGGTGTCCGCGTCCGCGCGGCTGCCGCGCGGGCCGGTACAGTTGATCACCGCCTGGACATGCAGCGTCTTATGCACGCTGCCATACCGTTCGCGATATTCGATGCGAAGGCCGGTCTCGCTGGCCGTTGCAGATATGAGACGCCCGGTATGAAAGCGAAGTATGCCTTCGGCCTGCAGCTCTTCCAGTTCTTCAGCCGTCGAGGGCGGCATGCGGAAGCGGTGCGAATCCCAGATGGTGCGCAGATGGCGCGCGAAGCGGCGGCGCGCATCAGGCGGCAGATTCATCCAGATGGCCTGGGTCTCCGGGCGCAATCCCTCAAAGACCGCCTGCCAGTCCTGCGCGCCGGACCGGATTTCCTGGCGCAGGCGCCGCAGCAGACGGCTCAGGCCTTCCTGCGCTATGTCGGGCGTCAGGCATGAGGCTTCAGCCGCAACATCGCGCCGCGCTTCCGGCACGATGCCGTGACGCGACAGCACATCGATGCGGCCGCGATGCCCAAGCCGCCGCAGTGACAGAACCGTATCGGCCATGGTCAGCGCCGAACCGATGATGAGGACATGGGCATTGCGGCGGATGCGGCCAAGCTGATCCAGATCCCATGGATCGTCGACCAATTGATCGCCTTCGATGGCATCAAGCCCCGCAAGCCGCGTCGACGGACTGCATGCGCCCGGCGCAAGGATCACCGTATCGGCATCGTGGAAGCGGCCATCTTCCGTGCGCAGCACATAGCCACCATCGCGGTTCGGCAGCAGCGCCTGCACCGGCGCGCGGCTGAGATCGACGCGCATATGCGACGGCTGCGTACGGATGGCGGCCGAGACGATATCGGTGACGTAATGGCCGAAGAGCCGCCGCGGCAGATAGCTGTCCGGACCGGCAGCGGCGCAGTCCTGCCAGCCATGGCGCGGCCCGTTGGTGCGCGCCCAGCGCCACCAGTGATCGGCGTCGTCGGTCATGCTGGCGCGCTTGGCCGGAACGTTGAGCAGATGCCAGGAAGCGGCTTCGCCATAAGCAAGGCCAGCGCCGATGACGCCGCGCGGCTCAAAGACCGTGATGCTGAGCGGCACGGCGCAGCCATGGCGCAGCAGCGAGAGAAGAATGGCGGCACCGCTGAGACCGCCGCCCACGATGGCGATCCGTAAAGCGGTTATGGTGCGTAGGCTAGGCTCCGTCATGCGTCCAGAAGAACGCAATCGCGCTGGAAAATATAGTTAGAATTTTTTGCCGAGCGGATGGAACTCTGCCGATCCCGAACTAGTCTATAATGAATCAGTGACTTATCCGGCCGGGTAGACCTGTGCACGGTAGAGCCGCAAGCCGACCCGGGCACCGACGGCGACCGGATCTTCCGCCTGTTCCTCGCGCGTGCGGGTCAGTTCGACGACTCGACCATCGGGCAGTTCGGCCTCGATGCGGATATTGGCGCCCACAGCAGAGATGAAGCGGACGCAGGCCTCGCCGTCTTCCGCAGCGGAAATCGCAATATCATGCGGCCGTGCATAAAGCTTCGCAGGTCCATTCGGTACCGAAACGCGCGGCAAGGCCGAAGTATCCAATCCGGGCAGCAGCACTGAGCCGGCCGCGACATGGCAATCGAGTTCGTTACTGTCGCCCAGAAAGCGGCTGACGAAGGGCGTGGACGGATTGTCGTAAAGCTGGCCGGGCGTGTCGATCTGCTCGATACGGCCCTTGTTCATCACCACCACGCGGTCGGCGAGTTCCAGCGCCTCTTCCTGGTCGTGGGTAACGAAGACCGAGGTCATGCCAAGCTGCTCATGCAGGCGGCGCAGCCAGCGGCGAAGCTCCTTGCGCACTTTCGCATCCAGCGCACCGAACGGCTCGTCCAGCAGCAGCACGCGCGGCTCGATGGCAAGCGCGCGCGCCAGCGCCACACGCTGCCGCTGGCCGCCGGAAAGCTGCGCTGGCATGCGGTCGGCCAGCCAGTCGATCTGCACGAGCTGCAGCAATTCGTTGACGCGCGCCTCGATCTCGGCGTTGGAGTAACGCTCCTTGCGTGGCCGCACGCGCAGGCCGAAAGCGACGTTGTCGAACACCGTCATGTGGCGGAACAGCGCATAATGCTGGAACACGAAGCCGACATGGCGTTCGCCCACGCTGCGGGTCGAAGCGCTGACACCATCGAACTTGATGTCGCCCGCATCGGCCCAGTCCAGGCCGGCGATCACACGCAGCAGGGTCGTCTTGCCCGAACCCGACGGGCCGAGCAGAGCCACCAGCTCGCCCGACTGAATCGTAAGGCTGACATCTTTGAGCGCCTTGAACTCACCGAATTGCCGGCTGACGCCGACGACTTCAATACGCATATCCCCGTCCTGCCCTTCTTATGCCGTATGGACGATCGGCTGCTTGCGGTCGCGCGCCAATTTCCATTCCAGAACGCTTTTTAAAATCAAGGTCACGATCGCCAGCAGGGCCAGCAGCGATGCCACAGCAAAAGCCGCAACGAAATTATATTCGTTATAAAGGATTTCGACATGCAGCGGCATCGTATTGGTATGCCCCCGGATATGCCCAGACACGACTGAAACCGCACCGAATTCGCCCATGGCGCGGGCGTTGCACAATAAGACGCCATAGAGCAAAGCCCATTTCACATTCGGCAGGGTGACCCGCCAGAAGGTCTGCCAGCCCGAAGCACCGAGCGTGAACGCCGCTTCCTCCTCTTCGGTGCCCTGTTCCTGCATGATCGGGATCAGTTCGCGGGCAACGAAGGGAAACGTAACGAACATGGTCGCCAGCACGATACCCGGCACGGCAAAGACGACCTTCAGATCATGTTCCTGCAGCCAGGGGCCGAACCAGCCCTGCAAGCCGAAGAGCAGCACGAAGACGAGGCCGGAAATCACCGGCGAGACCGAGAAAGGCAGATCGATCAGCGTGATCAGGAAGCTTTTGCCGCGGAACTCGAACTTGGTGATCGCCCAGGCCGCCAAGAGGCCGAAGATCATATTGGCCGGAACCGTGATCGCGGCAGTGAGCAGGGTCAGCTTGATCGCGGAGATGGCGTCAGGCTCCACCAGCGCATCCACATAGGCCGCCCAGCCCTGGCTCAGCGCCATCGAAAAGACAATTGCCAGAGGCAGGACGATGAAGATGCCCAGAAAAAGCACGGCAATGCCAATGAGAACGGCCTGCGTCACGCGCTGCCCCGGTTTACCGTTGGCACCCGGCTTGCGCGGACGGGCGGTGAAAGCAAGACCGGCCATATCTACCTCCGCCTTTCGCGGCGCTCGGCCCAGCGCTGCAGGGCATTGATGATGAGCAGCAGGATGAAGGAGATCACCAGCATCGCGGCGGCAATGGCGGTTGCCTCCGGATAGGAGAATTCCTCCAGCTTGATCACGATCAGCAGCGGCGCGATCTCGGACACCATCGGCAGGTTGCCGGCGATGAAAATCACCGAGCCGTATTCGCCCAAAGCTCGGGCAAAGGCGAGTGCAAAGCCGGCCAGCGCCGCTGGCATGATGCTGGGCAGGATCACGTTGAAGAAGATCTGCCAGGGCCGGGCACCGAGGCTTTCGGCTGCCTCTTCAACCTCCTTGTTGAAGTCCTGCAACACCGGCTGCACCGTTCGCACCACGAAGGGCAGGCCGACGAAGATCAGGGCGATAACGATGCCAAGCGGCTTGAAGGCAACCTCGATGCCCAGCGGCGCAACCAGCGCGCCGAGCCAGCCGCTTTGCGCCCAGAGCGTCGTCAAGGCGATGCCGGCAATGGCCGTCGGCAGGGCGAAGGGGATATCGATCAAGGCATCGACCAGCCGCCGGCCGGGAAACTCGTAGCGCACGAGCACCCAGGCGACCAGCAGGCCGAAGATGCCGTTGACCGCTGCGGCAATGAAAGAGGTGCTGAAACTCAGCCGCAGGGCGAGCAGCACGCGCGGCGCCGTGATGATCTCCCAGAAGCTCGGCCAGCCGAGGCTCGCCGATTTGAGGAAGAGGCTCACCAGCGGGATCAGAACGATGAGGGTCAGCCAGAACAGCGTCAGACCCAGTGTGATCCCGAAACCGGGGATCACACTGGGCTGAGGCTTGAACGGCAGTCGCGAGATGGTAGCGGACAACCTTAGTTTCCAGGCTTGTAGATCTGGTCGAATACGCCGCCATCGGAGAAGTGCGTCTTCTGCGCGGCAGTCCATCCGCCGAACTGCTCATCGATGTTGAACAGATTCACCTTGGGAAACAGATCGGCGTATTTCGCCGCCACCTCGGCGTTGCGCGGACGGTAGTAGTTCTTGGCTGCGACTTCCTGGCCTTCCTTGCTGTAGAGGTGCTTGATATAGGCCTCGGCCAGCTTGCGCGTGCCGCGCTTGTCGACCACCTTGTCGACAATGGCAACCGGCGGTTCCGCCAGAATCGAGACGCTGGGCACGACGATCTCGAATTTATCCTTGCCCAGTTCGTTGATCGCCAGGAAGGCTTCGTTTTCCCAGCTTAAGAAAACATCGCCGATGCCGCGCTGGACAAAGGTGATGGTGGAACCACGCGCGCCGGTATCGAGAACCGGAACATTGCGGTAAAGCTGCTGGACGAATTTCTGCGCCTCTTCCTTGCTGCCGGTCTTGCGCTCGGCATAGCCCCAGGCGGCGAGATAGTTCCAGCGCGCGCCGCCCGAGGTTTTCGGATTCGGCGTGATCACCTTCACATCCGGCTTGACCAGATCGTCCCAGTCCTTGATGCCCTTGGGATTGCCCTTGCGCACCAGGAAGACGATGGTCGAGGTATAGGGCGAGGCATTATCCGGAAAGCGCTTCTGCCAGTCCTGCGCCAGCAATCCGCGTTCCGCAATCGCGTCGATGTCGTAAGCCAGGGCCAGGGTGACGACATCGGCCTCCAGGCCGTCGATCACCGAGCGGGCCTGCTTGCCCGAGCCGCCATGGCTCTGGCGAAGCTGGACCTTCTGGCCGGTCTGCTCCTGCCAGACCTTGGCGAAGCTTGCGTTGAACGCCTGATACAGTTCACGGGTCGGATCGTAGGAGACGTTCAGAAAGGTGAGCTCCTGCGCGCTGGCGGCCGATAGCGGCAGCACAGCACTGGCAGCCACGGCCAGCAGGGTTTTCAGGATGGTGCGTCGCATAGCGTTTTTTCCTTCTGGTTATGCGGTGTCTGGTCCGGCGGTTCAGTAGGGCACGTCACCCTTCACGGTGGTGCGGTACAGCGTGCGGCGCTGGCCTGGCGGACAGCCGGTGGCCAGATGGATCGTGCAGCGGTTGTCCCAGAAGACGAGGTCGCCCGGCTCCCAGCGATGGCGATAGGTGAAGGCCGGCTGGGTGGAGTGCGAGAACAGGTATTTCAGCAGCTCCTCGCTCTCCGCCTCGGGGATGCCCTCGATCCGGGCGGTGAAGCCCTCGCTGACGAACAGTGCCTTGCGGCCGGTTTCCGGATGCGTGCGCACGACCGGATGGCTTTGCGGCGGCACCTGCGCCTTCTGCTCCTCGGTCAGCGGATTGCGGGCATTGGAAAGCGCCCGCAGCGCGTCGTATTTCAGCGTGTAGGAATGAATCGCGCGGCGCGACGCGATGCGCTGCTTGATTTCCTTCGGCAGCTCCTCATAGGCCAGATACATATTGGCGAAGATCGTATCGCCCTCTTCCTCCGGCAGTTCCTGGGCATGCAGCAGGGAACCAAGGCTGGGCTCAGCCACGTAAGACAGATCCGAGTGCCAGTAGCGGCCGGCATCGCCCAGGCCGATCTTGCGGCCGTTCTCCACCACGTTGGAGACAACCAGGATTTCCGGATGGCCCGGCAGGTGGAATTCCTTCAGCACATGGATCTGCAGCTCGCCGAAGCGGCGGCTGAAGGCGACATGCTGCTCAGGGGTCAGGTCATGCTGGTTGCGGAAGACCAGCACCTGCGATTCCAGAAAAGCGTTGCGGATGGCCGTGAAGGTATCGTCGCTCAGCGGCTTGGACAGATCGAGGCCGACGATCTCGCCGCCCAGAGGTGCATCGAGGCGGCGATAGGCGAAGTCGGGTTTGGTTTGCCATGCACCCATGACGGAACTCCTCTGCTAGCGGGTGATCATTGCTGCATGCCCCAGCGCCGGACGGTGATGCGTTCGATGCTGCGGAAGATGACGCTTTCGACCAGCAGGCCGATGACGATGACGGTGAGCAGCCCGGCGAAGACGCTGGCGATTTCAAGCTGGTTGCGGTTTTCGTAGATGAACCAGCCCAGCCCGCCGGCGCCGGAGCTGACGCCGAAGACAAGTTCCGCCGCGATCAGCGTGCGCCAGGCAAAGGCCCAGCCGATCTTCAGGCCGGTAAGGATGGTCGGGAAGGCCGCCGGGATGAGCAGCTTGAAGGCATAGCGCGGCCCTTTCAGGCCGAAGCTTCTGCCCGCCAGCCGCAGCGTCGTGCTCACGCCCAGAAAGCCGCTATAGGCATTGAGCGCCAAAGGCCACAGCACGGCATGGATCAGCACGAAGATCAGGCTTTTCTCGCCCAGACCGAACCACAGCAGCGCCAGCGGCAGCAAGGCGATGGCGGGCAGCGGATTGAACATCGCCGTGAGCAGGCTGAGCAGATCCGTACCGAGGCGGGTCGAGATCGCCGCCAGGGTCAGGATCGTGGCCACCGCGATACCGGCGGCATAGCCAATCGCCAGCAGCTTCAGCGATGTCCAGGCGCGCAGCAGGATCGGCCCGTCGACGATGCCCTGCCACAGTGCATCGATCGTGTCGCGGAAGGTCGGGATGACCAGCGGATTGCTCACCGCGGCGGCATAGATCTGCCAGATCGCCGCCAGCAGGATCAGCAGCGAAACCTGTCGCACGGCATCGATGCGAAAGACGCGCTCGGGCCAGCTGAGCTGGCGGCTGATTTCGACATCGCCCAGAGCCTGCTCGACCGGACGGACATATTCCGGCCGCTCGACCAAGGCGGGACTTCGCTCAAGCGTGACCATGCACGCGCCTCCACGACCGGTCGCCACCAAATTCTTCCCCCAAATCCTCGCCGAACAGCATCCCGTGGATGCGCCGGCCGAGCGCGCTCTGGGCCTCTCCCCCGCCCTGCTGCAGATTGGCAGGCACGTTCAATTCCGCCCGCACGCGGCCCGGATGCGGCGACAGCAGCAGGATGCGGCTGCCGACGATGATTGCTTCTTCGATGGAATGGGTAACGAAGAGCAGCGTGAAGCCGACCTCGTCCCACAGGCGCAGCAGTTCATCCTGCATCTGCCGGCGGGTGAGCGCGTCGAGCGCCGCAAAAGGCTCGTCCATCAGCAGGACCTTCGGCTCCAGCGCCATGGCGCGGGCGATGGCCACGCGCTGCTTCATGCCGCCCGACAAGGTATGCGGATAGGCATCGGCGAATTTCGTCAGGCCGACACGGGCGAGCAGCGAATCCGCCTTCTCGACCGCAACACGGCGCGGCACGCGGTTTTCGACCAGCGGAAAGACGATGTTCTCGCGCACCGTCTTCCAGGGCAGAAGCTGGTCGAATTCCTGAAAGACCATGATGCGGTCCGGGCCGGGGGCTGCGACCGGTGCGCCATCGAGGACGATCTCGCCTTCCACCGGCGGCAGGAAACCGGCGATGGATTTGAGCAGGGTGGACTTGCCGCAGCCTGATGGGCCAAGCAGGACGAAACGGTCCTCGCCGTGGACATCGAAGCTGGCCCGCTGCACGGCCGTGACCAGGCTGCGGTCGGTCTTGTATTGCAGGGTGATCCCGCGGACCGAAAGCAGCGGCGTCGGCAATTTCGAGACGGTTGCCGGCGTCATGGCTTCAGCTTCCCGGCTGATCGTGCAGATCGGCAAAGTAATAGTCGCGCCAGGATTCGGGCTTGTTCTTCAGCCGCCCGACGCGATGCAGGAAGTCGGCGAATTTGTGCGTATTCAGTGCCTCGATCGTGTAGCGGGTGGTCGGGTCGCGCAGCAGCTTCTCGACCTCCTCGACGGAAAGCTTGGGGCTTTCCTCATCGACATAGATGCGCGCCGCCTCGGCCGGCTTCTCCGCGATGAAGCCATGAGCCTCGCGCAGCGCATCCAGCACCGCACGGAAGCTTTTCGGATTCTCGTTGCGGAACTTGCTGGAGGAATACAGCACGTTTACGGTGGTCGGACCGCCGAAGATGTCATAGGAGGAGATCACCTTGCGCACGCCCGGCGAGGCCAGTTCCTGATGATTGAACGGCGCGGTGGCGAAATGGGCGGTGATCTCAGACTTCCCCGAAGTCAGCGCCACCAGCGCCTCCGGATGCGGCAAAGCCACCGTCAGATGGTCCAGCTTTTCATGCTGGCCCTTGCCGAAGACCTGCTCAGCTGCGATCTGCAGCATGGTCGACTGCACCGAGACCTTCACGGCCGGAAGCGCAATGCGGTCCTTCTCGGTGAAGTCCCTCAGCGTTTTTACCGCCGGATTGTTGGTGTTGAGGAAAACCGAGGAGGCATCGAGGCCGCCGACGGCCTTGATCTCAATCGCGCTGCCCTTCGTCTTGTCCCAGATCGTCATCAGAGGCGCGATGCCGGCCGCGGCATATTCGACGCTGCCGGTCAGCAGGGCGTCATTGGTGGCCGCCGCGCCGCTGAGCCGAACCCAGGACACGCTGGCAGCCGGCAGGCCCTGCCGCTCGGTATGCTTTTCGATCAGCTTCTGGTTCTTGATGACCAGCAGCGGCAGATAGGTCAGGCCGAATTGCCGCGCGATGCGGATGTCGCGGACTTCCGCCTGGGCTGCGGTTGCCAGGCCGAGAGACGCAGTAATCGCCGCGACGGCGGCTAACCGGGAGTGCAAGCGCATGTGACGGCCCCTTATTCGCTGATGAATTTGCATCACCAGTGATAGGGCCGCGGGACGAAACTACAAAAGCAAACGTTCTTAATTCTGAGACAACAAAAATTTGCGTGAAAAATTCCGCGGACATGCTCAATTCATAGGGACTGCATCACTATTCAGAATGGAGACTGGTCGGCCATGGTTCTCGCAATCACGCCGCTCTCGCCCAATTTCGGCATTGAAATCAAAGGCATTGATCTTCGGCGCGGATTGTCCGACCGCATCTGGCAGCAATTGTTCAATGCCTGGCGCGACGCGCATGTCGTGGTGTTCCGCGGCCAGCACGATCTGACCGATGCCGATCTTCTGCTGTTCAGCCGGCAATTCGGCCAGCTCGATCCGGCGCCCAGCTTCGATACAAAACAGTCGCATGCGGAGGGTTATCCGGAGATCGCCGTCGTCTCCAACATCAAGAAGCAGGATGGCGAACCGCTGGGCGGCCTTGGCGATGGCGAACTGGGCTGGCATAGCGACATGACCTATGTGAGCAACCCGCCAATCGCCTGCCTGCTGCATGCGCGCGAGCTGCCCGAAAGCGGCGGCGATACCTATTTCCTCAATCTGGAAGCGGCTTATGCCTCGCTGCCGCTGGGCCTGCGCAACAGCATCGGACGGCATCGGGTTTTCCATGATGCAGGCTATACCAGCGCGGGCACGCGCCGGCACAACACCGCCGATGGCGCGGGCGCTTGGCATGGTCTGGTGATTAGCAATCCGCTCAGCGGCCGGCCCTCTCTGTTTCTTGGCCGACGTCTGAACCGCGTCGTCGAACAGCTGGATGAGGTTGCGGCACAGAGCCTGCTGGACGAACTATGGAATCATGCCGTGCAGGAGACGCATATTCTGCGGCACCGCTGGCAGCCCGGCGATCTGCTGCTGTGGAACAACATTGCCGTGATGCATCGCCGCGATGCCTTCGATCCGGCGGCACGACGTCGCCTGCACCGCACGCAGATCCGTTCGCTCGATCCGCGCTGGCAGCCTTTCGCTTCGGTAGCCTGAGCTATTCGTTATCTTGGGTGGCGTTGTGCGCTGCCACTTCGCTGCGCAACCACTCGACGAAGGCCGCGACCTTCGGCTGCGCCATCTTGCGCTGCGGGCCGACGATGTAATAGGCGAAGTCGATCGGCGTTTCGTCATTGAATAGCCGCACCAGGCGGCCCGCCTCGATATCGGCAGCAGCCAGCGTGGCCTTGGCCAGCGCGACACCTTTGCCATGGATCGCCGCTTCCAGCACCAGGCTTGACTGCGTGAAGCGCGGACCGCGATTCCAGTCGGCATCCTTCACCTTGGCGGCGCTGAACCACATCTGCCAGGTCGGGCAGGACTGGTCGTCGTCCGGGCTGTCGTCGTGCAGCAGGACGACGTCATGCAGATCGGCTGGCGTCTTGAACTTGTGCCTGGCGTATAGCTCGGGGCTGCAGACCGGAAAAACCGCTTCGGGCAACAGGCGTTCAACATAAAGATCGGGATAGCGCCCGCCGCCATAGCGGATCGCCACATCGACATTGTCGCTGGTGAAATTGGACAGCTGATTGGATGCCGCGACGCGCACGTCGATGGCAGGATATTTCTGCTGGAAACGATCCAGACGCGGCACCAGCCATTTGATCGCAAAGGACGGCGCGACGCTGACTGTCAGCACCCCGCCCTCGGCCAGGGTGTCGATCTGCGCAATGGCATCGCTTAATTGCTGGAAGGCATCGCGGATGCCGGGCAGGCAGGCCTCGCCCGCTTCGGTCAGCACGATGTTGCGGCCAGAACGGCGGAACAGCGCCTGGCCGAGATGCGCCTCCAGCGTGCGGATCTGATGGCTGACGGCGGCGGGCGTGACGCAGAGTTCGTCGGCCGCCTTGATGATGCTGAGATGCCGCGCCACGACCTCGAAGGTGCGCAGCGACACCAAAGGCGGCAGACGTCGTCTCGTCATACGCGGCGTGCCCAGGCCCGAAGGGGCGAATTTCACCACATTGGAGGAACGCAACATGTGTCCGGCTGCTCTCGCTTCACTGGGCGGAAAGTAAAGCAGCGTTTATTGCGCTTTGTCTACCGTAAAATTTTATCCATCACACTTACTTTTAGTGAAATATACTGAGACACCCTTTAGTCGGGCGACCGGTAGTCATCCCGGTCAAAGGGCAGAAAACTGAGCCCGATCAGATCCGTAATCGCTGGCATCTCGGTGGTGAGGAACATCGGATCGATCTCGATCTGCCGTGAATCGCAGCAATCATCGTTCGCCGGCCGGGCCAGGCGCCTGGGATTGAGGAAGGCGCGGTAAGCGGCAGACAGACGCTGCGGCAACCCCGGCCGGCGCTCAGACGACCGGCCGGAGGATTTCGCGATTTTCATATGGCCATCTTGGTTATGGCCGTTGCCATTGCGATTGATGCTCATCTGTGTGCTCCATTCATAGTGAGCACGACGCCTGCCAGGCCGTGATCAGCGTTGCCGGCTCGCCGCCCAGGGTTAGCCCAGTGTAAGCCCCGTATTGGACCTGTGTGTTGGTCTGGCGGCATAGTCTGTATTCATAATGACGAGGCGATCCCTCAAGTTGAATGAGAGTTCTTTGCCGGACGCGCAAACGGGATTCGATATTCTTGCCCTGGCGGGCTTGACGTAGCGTTCAACCAGACGGAAGCGGCGATAAAACGCCCGCATCCTAGGCGAGCGCCCAATAAATAGACATCTGCACAGCGCCCATACTGCTCCTATCTCGCTTATTGCTTGTCCTCAAACAAATGGCATCCGGCTTGCAATGCTCCCCGCCGTAGAAACGCTGCGGACGGGGCAAGTTGGCAAACAGGGGCGATATAGAGCTTGCGGCTGTGACGAAGCGCTATGGCCAGGCCATAGCGGTCGATTCCATCAGCCTCAAAATTCCGGCCGGAACCTATTGCTGTCTGCTGGGGCCGAGCGGCTGCGGGAAAAGCAGCACACTGCGCATGATTGCAGGCCACGAGGATGTCAGCGACGGCGACATCCTGCTCGGCAATACCGTGGTCAACGACCTGCCGCCAGCACGGCGCGGCACGGCGATGATGTTCCAGAATTATGCGCTGTTTCCGCATCTGGACTGCGTCGACAACGTCGCCTTCAGCCTGAAGATGAAAGGCGTCGGCAAGACCGAGCGCCGGGCGCGCGCGCTCGACATGCTCCGGCTGGTCGACATGCAGGATTATGCTGCGCGCCTGCCATCCCAGCTGTCGGGCGGCCAGCAGCAGCGCGTGGCGCTCGCCCGCGCCCTGATCACCGGACCGAGCGTTCTGCTGCTCGATGAGCCGCTATCCGCGCTCGATCCCTTCCTGCGCGCCAAGATGCGCGAAGAACTGAAGCGCCTGCAGAAAGAGCTCGGCATCAGCTTCATCCACGTCACCCATAGCCAGGAAGAGGCGATGGCGCTCGCCGATCTGGTCGTGGTGATGAATAAAGGCCGGATCGAGCAGGCGGATACCGCGCGCGAGGTTTTCAATCATCCGCGCACCGCTTTCGTCGCCCGCTTCATCGGCGGCCACAACATCCTTCAGGACAATGGACGGACGATCTCGGTCCGCGCCGACCGCGCATCGCTTGCTCCGCCGGCGGCGGGAGAAAGCGGTTTTGCGGGCACCGTCCGTGCCGTCGAATATCTCGGCAGCGTCGTGCATGTTGGCGTCAGCCGGGCCGGCAATGGCGCGGCGGAGGCGGACGGTTTCCTCGTTGCGATACCCGAAAACAGGTTCTTCACCGCCCCGGTCGCTCCAGGCGATCCGGTCACGGTGTCGTGGAAACTCGAAGACGTGCATGTCCTCGAGGAATAAAGGCGCGGCTAAAGCCGCATATAACAGCGGAGGCTGACATGGCTAAGGACAAGTTGACGGGGAAAGCGCGTGGCATAAATCGCCGGACCATACTCAAGGGGGCGGCTGCGAGCGTCGGCCTGGCGGCGGGCAGCGGCGCCATCACCGGATTCCCCACGATCTGGGCGCAGAACATCAAGAACATCACGCTTCGCCAGTTCGGCACCGGCGTGTCGAACCTCAATGCCATCGCCGAAAAGTGCAAGCAGGATACCGGTATTACGCTGCAGATGACGGCGCTCGATTCCGACGCCGTGGCGCAGCGCGCGGTGACCCAGCCGAAATCCTTCGACATCGCCGATATCGAATACTGGATCTGCAAAAAGGTGTTCCCGGCCGGCGTGATGCAGCCGATGGACACCAAGCGGATCAAGAATGTCGACAAGATCGTGCCACTGTTCCTGAACGGCAAGCTGAAGCCCGACAGCGCCGTCGCGCAGGGTACCGCGCCGCATACCGTGGGCTTCGTCGAGGGCAAGGATTCCACCAAGTTCGCCAAGTCGCAGACCCAGTGGATGACCATGATCCCGACGATCTACAACGCCGACACGCTCGGTATCCGTCCGGATCTGGTCGGCCGTCCGATCACGAGCTGGAAGGACATCATGGACCCGAAGTTCAAGGGCAAGACGTCCATCCTGAACATCCCATCCATCGGCATCATGGATGCCGCGATGATCTGCGAAGCGATGGGCGAGATCAAATACGGCGACAAGGGCAACATGACCCGCGCCGAGATCGACAAGACCATCGCTATCCTGACCGAGGCCAAGAAGGCCGGCCAGTTCCGCGCCTTCTGGAAGACCTTCGACGAATCGGTGAACCTGATGGCCTCGGGCGAGGTGGTCATCCAGTCGATGTGGTCGCCCGCCGTCACCGCCGTTCGCGCCAAGGGCATTCCCTGCGTTTACCAGCCGCTGGCGGAAGGTTACCGCGCCTGGGGCGGTGGCCTCGGCATCGCCAAGCATCTCAGCGGCCTCGAACTCGACGCGGCCTACGAATACATCAACTGGTATCTCTCCGGCTGGGTCGGCGCCTATCTGAACCGCCAGGGCTACTACTCGGCGGTGCTTGAAACCGCCAAGCAGTATATGAGCGAGGATGAGTGGGGCTTCTGGATGGAAGGCAAGCCCGCCAAGGCCGACATCCTCAGCCCGGAAGGCAAGCTGCTGGAGAAAGCGGGCGCGGTGCGCGACGGCGGCTCTTTCGAGGACCGCATGGGCAAGGTCGCCTGCTGGAATGCCGTGATGGACGAGGACCGCTACATGGTCCAGAAGTGGAACGAGTTCATCGCCGCGTAAAATGCGAAGTGAGGGCCGTGCGGTTTCAGCCGCACGGCCATTTCCGATGCGGACAAAAAGCTACATCCCTTATCTGCAGGTCGCACCGCTGGCTTTCGTCTTCGGCGCCTTCCTGGTGGTTCCGATCCTGACCATCATCGTGGTCAGTTTCTGGGACTACGATTTCGCCCGCATCATTCCCGATTTCGTCCTGACCAATTACCAGGAGCTGCTCAGCAGCCCCGTCACGCTGCGCACCTATCTCAACACGCTGCGCTATGCCGCCATTGTCTGGGCGGTCACCTTGGTGATCGGCTTCACCGTGGCCTACTTCCTTGCTTTCCATGTGCGCAGCGATACCTGGCAGACCGCCTGCTTTCTGATCTGCACGGTGCCGTTCCTCACATCCAACATCATCCGGATGATTTCCTGGATTCCCTTTCTGGGACGCAACGGGTTGCTCAATTCCGCCCTGCTTGGCGCCGGCATCGTCAACGAGCCGCTGGAATTCCTGCTGTTCTCCGATTTTGCGGTGATCCTCGCCTTCGTGCATCTCTACACGCTGTTCATGATCGTGCCGATCTTCAACTCAATGATGCGGATCGACCGCTCGCTGATCGAGGCAGCCTATGACGCGGGCGCCAGCGGCCTGCAGGTTCTGGTCAATATCATCATTCCGCTGTGCAAGCCCGGTATTGCCATCGGCTCGATCTTCGTCGTCACCCTCGTCATGGGCGATTTCATCACCGTGCGCTTCATGAGCGGTGGTCAGAGTGCCTCGGTCGGTCTGATGATGTCCAATGCGATCTCCCTGATGCAGTACCCTGCCGCGGCAGCCAACGCCGTTATCCTGCTGGCGCTGGTGCTGCTGATGGTCGGTGCGATGATGCGGATTGTCGACATCCGCCAGGAGTTGTAGCCATGCATGGCCGCAAGCGACCGAAAAGCTTCTACCTGCTGGGCGCCTTCTTCATCCTGTTCGTCCTGTTTCTCTACGGACCGATGTCGACCATCTTCATCCTGTCCTTCCAGGGACCGGAAGGCGGGCTGACCTTCCCGATGCGCGGCGTGTCGCTGACCTGGTTCCGCAATCTGCTGGAAAAGCAGATGGTGGGCGATTTCGCAGGCAGCTTCACGCGCAGCTTTGTCCTTGGAATCATCGTGATGTTCCTGACGGTGGCGATCTCGCTGTCCGGCGGCCTGGCCTTCCGTCACCGCTTCCGCGGTGCATCGGTCATTTTCTATCTGGCGATCGCCAGCCTGATCGTGCCTTCGATCCTGATCAGCCTGGGCATCGGCCTGCAATTCCGCATTATCGGCTGGGATACCACCTGGTACGGCTCGGCGCTGGGCGCGCATCTGACATGGACGCTGCCGTTCGGCCTGCTGATCATGTTCGCCGTCTTTAACCGTTTCAACAAATCCTACGAGGAAGCGGCGCGCGACCTCGGTGCCTCACCCTGGCAGGTGATCCGCCATGTGGTGATTCCGATCACCCTGCCCAGCCTGATCGGCATCGCGCTGTTCGGCCTTACGCTGTCTTACGACGAATTCGCCCGCACGCTGATGACAGCAGGCACCGACAATACTTTACCGCTGGAAATCTATGCCATGACCACCAACGTGACGACGCCGGTGCTTTATGCGCTTGGCACCGTCACCAGCGCCTTCTCCTTCCTCATCATCGTGCTGGCGCTCGGGGCGGTGACCTTCCTGCGCTGGCGCCGCGCCCGCCACGGCTCGGACGCCGGAAAGGGCGTATAGACTTCGCCATGACACAGGATTTTTCCATCCAGGTGATGAGCCGCGCCCAGCTCGACATGGCGGTCGAATGGGCAGCGCGCGAAGGCTGGAACCCGGGCCTGAACGATGCCGCCCTGTTTCATGCTGCCGATCCCCATGGCTTCCTGGTCGGCGTCGTGGACGGTGAACCGGTCGCCTGCATCGCCGTCGTGCGCTATGGCGAGGCTTACGGCTTTCTCGGTTTCTATATCGCGCTGCCGGCCTGGCGCGGGAAGGGTTTAGGCTTCTCCGTCTGGCAGGCGGGACTGGCGCATCTGGGCACGCGCACCATCGGGCTCGATGGCGTGGTGGCCCAGCAGGAGAATTACCGCCGCTCGGGCTTCCAGCTTGCCCATCGCAACATCCGCTATGGCGGCCATCCTCAGATTGCGAAACCGGCATTGCCGCTCGCCGATCCGGCCACCATTTCCTTCGACAAACTGACGGCCTATGACCGCCGTTTCTTTCCCGCGCCGCGCGATGGATTCCTCTCGGGCTGGCTTACTGCGCCCGGGCATCGCAGCCTGGCGGTGGTGCAGAACGGCGAATTGCAGGGGCTGGGCACCATCCGGCCCTGCCGCGAGGGGCATAAGGTCGGTCCCCTCTATGCGGCCACGCCGCAGATCGCTGAAGCGCTGTTCGCCTCTCTCGCTGGCGGATGCAGCAGCCCGGTCTTTCTCGATGTCCCGGAAACCAATCCGGCAGCGGTGAAGCTCGCCGAGGCGGCAGGACTGAAACCAGCCTTCGAGACGGCACGCATGTACAGAGGCGCCGCGCCAAAGATCGATATGACCGGCCTGTATGGCATCACGACCTTCGAGCTGGGCTGATGCGGCTTCTGCTGATCAATCCGAATACCACGCAGGCGGTAACAGACAGGATTCTTGCGGTAGCGCAAGAGCACGCCGCACCGGATACCGAACTGGTCGGCGTCACGGGACGTTTCGGCGCCGCCTATGTCGCCAGCCGGAGCAGTTACGCCATCGCAGGCCATGCTGCGCTGGATGCCTGGGCAAAGGCTGATGACGGCACTTTCGACGCGGTGGTTCTCTCCTGCTTCGGTGATCCCGGGCTGGATGCGTTGCGCGAGATTTGCTCCGTTCCCGTACTTGGCATGGCGGAAAGCTCGATGCATCTGGCGGCAGAGCTTGGCCAGCGTTTCGGCATCGTCACCGGCGGTGAGCGCTGGGGGCCGATGCTGCGCGAGTTCGCAGCGAGCCGCGGCCTTGGCGGCCAGCTTGCGACAGTGGAAACGGTTGCGCCGACCGGCGGCGATATTGCCCGCGATCCCGAGGGCAGCCTGAAACTCCTCAGCGATGCCTGCAACGCGGCGGCGAAAGCCGGCGCCGATCATGTCATTCTGGCTGGGGCAGGACTGGCCGGACTGGTGCCACGCATTCAGGATTCCGTGCCTGTGCCGCTGATCGACAGCGTTGTGGCGGTGATCCAGATGGCGGAACGCATTGCGGCAGCCGGTCGCCCGGCGACCAATGGCGCTAGCGCTGCTGCCTCGCCGATCGCCAGCATCGGCCTGTCGCCTGAACTGGCAATAAGACTTCCACAATAATTCCGTTTTGTTTGGACAGGCCTCAGGTCCAGACCTTGCCGCGGCGGTCTTCCACCCGCTTGGCCTTATGGGTGGCGCGCGGCAGGGTGTCGGGCGGCAGCACCACGACCTTCGCGGTCACGCCGGTCACTGACTTGAGCTGGCGCGTGAAGCGCGCGGCCAGTTCCTCGTCAGTGCCGTTAAAGCCATGCCGGCGCTCGATCTCGACCGTGAGGATGTCGAGATGCCGGTCGCGTTCAACCACCAGCCTGTATTCGCCGGTCAGATCGCGATCCTTGCGGGCGACTTCCTCCACATCGCTGGGGAAGATATTGACGCCCTTGATGATCAGCATGTCATCGAGCCGTCCATGCACGCCGAGCATGCGGGCGGAGGTGCGGCCGCAGCGGCAAGGCTCGGTGGTGAAGGAGACAATGTCGCCGGTGCGGAAACGGATCAGCGGGCGGGCTGCCTTCTTCAACGTCGTCAGCACCAGCTCGCCGCGCTCGCCCTCAGCGACCGGCTCGCCATCGGGATTGAGCACTTCCACCAGGATGTGATCCTCGGCCCAGTGCAGGCCATGCCGTTCTTCGCACATTCCTGCGCAGGCGCCGAAAATATCGGACAGGCCGTAATAGTCGTAGATGCGCGCGTTCCACAGCGCTTCGAGCCGGGCGCGTGTTTCCGGGATCGATCCGCCAGGCTCACCCGCAACAAAGATGCGGCGCACGGCCAGATCCTTATGCAGATCGATGCCTTCCTTCTGTGCTGTTTCGCCCAGATACCAGGCGTAGGATGGCGTCGTCCAGATGGCGGTCGCTTGAAACTGCCGCAGAATCTGCAGCAGGCGCTCGGACGGCACGGTCCCGGCATGGATCGACAAGGCGCCCAGCTTCTGCGCGCCCAGCACGCAGGGACCGCCGACGAACAGCGAGAAATTCAGCGAGTGGCAATAGCGGTCTTCCGGCCGCAAGCCGGAGGACCAGAACAGCCGTGCTTCAAAATCCATCCAGTTTTCGAAATCCTGCGCCGTAAACGGCGAGGCCGTGGGCACGCCGGTCGAACCCGAGGATGCAGCGATATAGACGATGTCGCGTTCGGGCACTGCGACAATGTCGCCCAAGGGCGGAACGGCCATCTGGCGTTCGCGCAGGATCTTCTTGTTGATGAAGGGAAAACGTCGGATGTCGTACAGGCTCTGGAGCTGGTCCGGATGGACACCGGCGGCATCGAAGCTGGCCCGGTAATAGGGCGAGTTGGCATAGGCATGCTGCAGATGGGTTTTCAGCAGCGAGAACTGAAGCTGCTGCCAGGCTGCACGATTCTGGGTTTCCAGCGCAGGCGCCCAAAAGGGCTGCGACGACGGCGGCACGGATGTCGTTGAAATCTGCATTATGCGAACTCGGTGAGATGGATTGAGCGATAATAGGAGAAAACTAGCCCGCAGCGGCTAAATTCCCAGTAACCCACTGCGTAAGAATGACGCCATTGCGCCATCGCGTGCGGATGAACAACAGCAGGCAGTAAAACCGGGCATGGCTATTTCTAGCCACGGGCTGCGGACTTTCGCCAAGCCGCATTGGCGAAAATTCTTCTTTCCGCTGATTATATTTTTTCTCAGTTGTCCGCAGGGCGATTGGCGTGAACAACGATGTCCAGGTACGGCCATCCTGGGCCGCCCCAACCCCAGACCTAGATAAACCGGCGGTCCGCCTGATGGCCGCCATTTCAGGAGTCGATCATCATGCTTCGCCGCACTGTCCTTGCCGCCGTTACCCTGGGCGCCCTTGTCCTCTCCGGCTTGTCCGCCATGGCACAGAGCCAGCCGCCTTTGAAGATCGGCGTATCGGCCGGTCCCTATGGCGACATCCTGCGCTTTACTGCCGACCTCGCCGCCAAAGAGGGATTGAAGGCGGAAATCGTCGAATTCTCCGACTGGGTGCAGATTAACGAAGCTCTCAACCGCGGCGATCTGGATGCCAACAACTTCCAGCACATTCCCTATCTGCAGAACCAGGTGAAGCAGCGCGGCTATGACATCGTGCCGCTGGATGCCAGCATCGTGGTGCCGATGGGCCTTTATTCGAAGAAGTTCAAATCCGCCGCCGATCTGCCGAAAGGCGCGCAGGTCGCCATTCCGAACGACCCGAGCAATGCTTCGCGCGCGCTGTTCCTGCTGCAGCAGGCAGGGCTGATCAAGCTGAAAGCCGATGCGCCGCTGAATGCGACGCTGATCGACATCGCCGAGAATCCGCGCGGCATCAAGCTGATCGAGCTGGATGCGGCGCAGCTGCCGCGCAGCCTGGATGATGTCGCGGCCGCAACGGTCACCCTGAACTATGCCGTGCTGGCGGGGCTGAAGCCGAAGGAGTCGATCACGCTGGAAAACGAGCAGTCGAAATGGCATCTCGTCTGGGCCGCCCGCAAGGACCGCAAGGACGATCCCCGGATCAAGCGCTTCATCGCGCTCTACCGCTCGCAGCCGGTGAAGGATTTCATCAACGCCCGGTTCGAGGGCACGATCATTCCGACCTGGTGAGCTAAAAATCAGATCAATGCTTCAAACGGCGCCGGGTTACTCCGGCGCCGTTTCTATTTGCAGGCGCCGCAAATTCAACATGGCGGATTGTAAAAAGTTATCTCATCGAAGCGCAAATGATCGTCAATTTACGCAGTGCCGCTGCGGGCCTATAGCGGGATGCCGCTTTGATAAGCCTCAGGAGACAATCAGCAATGCGTTTCAGATTTCTCGCCGCCGCTCTGGCAGCGACGCTTCTCCAGGTTTCGGTCGCGCAGGCCCAGCCAATCCGGGTCGGCGGCACCGTCGGCCCGCATGCCGAGATCCTCGACGTGGTCAAGAAGGTTGCGGCCGAACGCGGCCTGGAGATTAAGGTTGTGGAGTTCAACGACTACGTGATCCCCAACGAGGCGTTGGCCCACAAGGAGATCGAAATCAACTCGTTCCAGCACGAGCCCTATCTGAAGAACCAGATTTCCCGCACCGGCTGGAAGCTGACCAAGGTGGCCTATACCATCGCCTCGCCGATGGGCTTCTATTCGAAGAAGTACAAGAGCTTTGATGAAGTTCCTACCGGAGCAACAATTGCCATCCAGAACGATCCGACAAATGCCGCGCGCTCGCTGTTCCTGCTGCACAGCGCCGGCGTCATCAAGCTGCGCGAGGGTGCCGGCGTGACTGCCGGCATCGTCGATATCGCGGAAAACCCGAAGAAGCTGAAATTCAAGGAACTCGACGCTGCCTTGCTGCCGCGCTCACTGCCGGATGTCGACGCCGCTGCCGTGAACAACAACTACGCGGTCCAGGCCGGGCTCGATCCGATCCGCGATTCCATTGCCAAGGAAACCTCGGACGGCCCCTGGGTGAACATCATCGCCGTGCGCGAGGAAGACAAGGACAAGCCCTGGGTGAAGCAGTTCATCGAGGCTTATCACTCCGAGCCGGTGAAGACGTTCGTCCTTGAGCGCTTCAAGGGTGCTTACGTGCCGACCTGGTAAGGGATCGATGCTGTAAGGCGCGCCATGGCGCGCCTTACAGATTCGTGGCAACGATAAAGACGTTTTAGCTTCTGCCGGCGGCAATCGCGGCCGCCGACCTGCCCGCCTTGGCGCCCAGCACGGTCGCCATCAGCAGACCATTGCCCGACAGATAGCCGTCGCGGCCACGGCCGGAGAGGCCGCATGCGGCCCCGCCGCCGGCCAGCAGGTTGGGCAAAGGCTGACCGTCAGGACGCAGCACCCGCGCTTCGGTATCGACGCTCAGGCCGCCCTGGGTATGGAACAGTGCGCCGGTCACCTTCACGGCATAGAAAGGCGGCGCCAGGGCCGGCTTCTTGCTGAAGTCGCGGCCGAAACGATCCTGCCCCTGCCCTGCCGCCAGCGCCTGCGTCTCCTTCAAGGTAGCGGCCAGGGCTTTTGGCGGCATGCCGCACAGCGCGGCCAAGGCTTCGATGCTGTCGGCAGACTTCACCGCACCGCCATTCATGGCATCGCGGTAGTCTTCGAAATCCAGGCCCAGCTTGTGCAGGCGTTCGTCATAGATATTCCAGGCGAAGCCGCCCGGCTGGGCGATGACACGCATCGCCTGTTCGGAGTAGCCGTCATGCTCGCAGGAGAAGCGCTCGCCATTGGCATTGACCTGGAAACCGCCTTCCATCATCAGCGCCCAGGTGATCAGCACGGCATGCGGCATGGCCAGCGAGCCGTGGCCCTGATAGGCGCCAAGATGTTTCACGGCAGCGCCCAAGGCCTCGCCCCAGAGCAAGGCATCGCCGCGGTTGCCGGTATGGCCGTAATACTGCGCGCCGGCGATCTCCGGGATATGGCGCTTTACCAGATCGGCGTTGCCGCCAAAACCTGAGCAGGCCAGCACCAGCGCATCGCAGCCGATCTGCTCGGTCGTGCCGTCGGGACGGGACAAGGCGACGCCGCGCACGCGGCCATCCGGATCGGCGAACAGCGTGGTCACCGTCGCGTCGCAGACAATGTCGATGCCGGCGGCATTTGCCGCAGCCAGCAGGCCCGCAATCAGGTCGGCGCCGCTGCGTGAGGCCGGCGCATGCATGCGCGGCTTGCTATGGCCGGGATAGAGGAAACCCTCGACCAGTTTCAGCGGCACCTTGTGCTGCTGCACCAGCCAGTCGACGGTCGGCCCTGATGCGGCGCAGACCGCATCCACCATGGCCTGATCGTTCTCGCCATGAGCCTTGGCCTGGATATCGGCGGCCATGATCGCCGGCGTGTCGTCCACCCCGCGCGCTTTCTGCAGGCTGGTTCCGGCAGCCGGGATCATGCCTGAAGACATCGCGGTGGAGCCGCTGGGCGATGGATCGCGCTCCAGCACCAGCACTTCCGCGCCCGCATCATGCGCCGCCAAGGCTGCGACCAGGCCGCAGGCGCCGCCGCCGATGACCAGCACCGGAACGGACAGCGCGAATTCAACGCCCGCGGCCGGCAGGACCTTGCTCATGGCTTCAGCCTCATGCTGCCTTGATCAGGGACACCGCTTCGGCGCAGGTCAGCTTCGGCGCCACCGTGCCGAGCGATGCGATGCTGGCTTCGTGAGCCTGCTGGCTGAACGCAGCGCAGCCATCCGTCAGCAGCATGGCATGGAAGTCGCGCACATGGGCATCGCGCAGCGTGCTGGCAACACCGCCATTGGTGACGATGCCGCCGATCAGCAGGGTATCGATGCCGGCCTTGCGCAGCACGAATTCCAGCCGCGACATATAGAAGGCCGAATAGGCCACCTTCTCGACGACGAAGTCGGCCGGCGCCAGTTCATCGATCAGGCTGTGCCCCCAGGCACCAGGCAGGAAATCGCCTTTTTGCAGGAAGGGCCGTAGCTGCTTCAGGTGCGGGCTGATCAGCGGCTCGCCGCCACGGCCCGGCACCAGCGTGAACTGGGTCGAAATGATCCAGCCGCCAGCCTGGCGCATCGCGTCGGTGACCGTCTTCATGTTGGCGATCAATTCGGCCGCGCCCGGCAGGTTGGCGCCGCCGCGCGCATAGGCGCCATTGGCATGCAGAAAATCATTCTGCAGATCGACGATGACCAGCGCCGTGCGCCTGATATCCAACTTGCCTAGGCTCATGCCGCTTTCCGCTTTACGATCAGGTTACCGAAACGATCCACCTCGCCGACGAGATCAGCTTCAATCAGGATCGTGGTGTCAGGCTGTTCCAGAATGGCTGGGCCGGGGATGACGGCCCCAAGCGGCAATTCCAGGCGGCGATAGATGCCGGCCTCATGCCAGGCGCCGTCGAGCCAGACCTTGCGCGTAGTGCGCTTGGCCGCCTCGACCGAGCCTTCCGCCGGCGGTGCCAGCAGACTGAGGTCGAACTTCTTACGCTTGCCGATGCAGGCCACGCGCAGGTTCAGCACGCGGATGCCGATCTTTTCCAGCACGCGGCCAAAGGCGGCGGTGTAAGCCGCCTCGAACGCAGCCTTGATGCCATCGCGGGTAAGCTTGGCCGGCTTGGTGAAATCGCCGGGCAAGGCCGCGGCCACGGTATGGGTCTGGCCCAGATAGGACATATCCAGCTCAACCAGCACCGAGCGGCCTTCGAAGGCAATGCCGGCCTGATCAAGCAGGCTCATACCTTCTTTGGCTGCTTCCGAAATCGCCGCGTCGAGGACAGCAGGATCGATGTCGTCCAGCGTCTTGTTCACTGTGCGCACGAAGTCATGGCGCATATCGGCGATGACGCAGCCGAGCGCCGACGTCACGCCCGGGAAGCGCGGCACCAGCGCCGAAGCCAGGCCGACCTCCTTGATCAGCGCGCCGACATGCAGCGCGCCGCCACCGCCGAACGGCATGGCCGCAAAGTCGCGCGGATTGTGACCACGCTCGATGGAGACGAGCCGGATGGCGCCGGCCATGCGCGAGTTGGCCACCTTGATGATGGCTTCCGCCGCCGCCATGACGTCGAGTCCGAGCGGCTCGGCGATATGCTTGCGGATCGCTTCCTTGGCAGCCTCGACATCCAGCCGCTTCAGCTTGCCGCCGATGGGGCGTTCGGCATCGATGCGGCCCATGACGACATTGGCATCCGTCACGGTCGGACGGTCGTTGCCGAGGCCGTAGGCTACCGGGCCCGGATCGGAGCCGGCGCTTTCCGGGCCGATCTGCAGGATGCCGCCACGGTCGATCCAGGCGATCGAACCGCCGCCTGCGCCGATGGTCGTGATTTCGATCATCGGCGCCCGCACCACCATGCCGAAATCGATCGAGGTCTGCGCGCTCATCGCCGGCTCACCCTTGGCAATCAGCGACACGTCGAAGCTGGTGCCGCCCATGTCGCAGGTCACGACATTGGGGAAACCGGCCGCGACCGCGATATGCTGGCAGGCAATGACACCGGCGGCCGGACCCGACAGCGCGGTACGCACCGGCCGGCTGGCAGCGCTGTCGACGCTCATCACGCCGCCATTCGATTGCACGATGAGAAGCTGACCGCTGAAGCCATCGCCCTGTAGGCGGTTTTCCAGCTTGCGCAGATAGCTGCCCACCGGCGGCTGCAGATAAGCATTCAACGCCGCCGTTGAGCTGCGCTCGAATTCGCGGATCTCGGGCAGGATGTCGGACGAGGCCGTCACATAAGCATTCGGCCAGATTTCCTTCACCGCCGCCAGAGCAGCCCGTTCATTTTCCGGATTGGCATAAGCATTGATGAAGATGATGGCGACCGCTTCAGCGCCTCGGGCGAGCAGTTCCTGCGCCACCCGCTTCACCTCGGCCGGATCAACGGCGTCACGGATAGTGCCATCGGCCAGCACGCGCTCGTTGACTTCCAGGCGCAGATCGCGCGGCACCACCGGGATGAACTGGCCCCACAGGCCCCAGGTGCTGGGCCGGTCGCGGCGCCGCATTTCCAGCACGTCGCGGAAGCCGCGTGTGGTGATCACGCCGGTCCGCGCGCCCTTGCGCTCAAGCAGCGCATTGGTGCCGACTGTGGTGCCATGCACGACAGTGGCTATCTGCTTGGGCTCGGCCTTGCTGCGCAGGCCTTCAATGAAGCCGGTCGCCTGATCGCCGCGAGTGGACGGCACCTTGGCGATATCGATGCGGCCTTCGGCCTCGTCGAGAAAGAACACGTCGGTAAACGTACCGCCGACGTCAACGCCAACGGCAAAGCGCGGGATAGTAGTCTGGTCGGTCATTCCGCTGCCTCCTTGGCATCGCGGCCATAATCACGGGCAACTCCCGCTTCTGTCACATAACCGAGGCGCAGATCCTCGGCGATCCGTTCCGGCTTGCGCTCCGATGGCGGGCCATAGCCGCCGCCTCCGGGTGTTTCGAGCCGGATTCGCTCGCCCTTCTTCAACTTGGCGTTATGCAGCTTGGAGACCATGGCGGGCTCCACCAGCTTGCCGGCATGCGGATAGAGGAAGCGGTTGCGCTGCGCCGCATGGCCGCCCAGCACTCCGGCCGGTGCGTATTTGCCGCGTTCACCGAACAGGAAGAGGTCGGCCTCTTCCTCCAGCAGCTCGATCTCGTAGATCGCGCCGAGGCCGCCGCGATGTTTGCCGGCACCGCCGCTATCGGGACGCAGGCTCCATTCGGTGAACATCACCGGATAGGCCGCTTCGAGAATCTCCAAAGGCGGAATTGTCGCCATCGAGATCGGCGCATTGCCGTGGTTGAGGCCATCGCCCTGCGGATGACCGCCATGGCCACCGCCAAAGAAGCTGAACATCACCCAGCGGCGGCCGTCCTTGCGATGTCCCGCCAGCGACAGGGCATTGATGGTCCCATAGGCGCAGCCATTGACGCGGTCCGGCGCAATCTGGGCGAAGGCCGCGAAGATGACGTCGATCACGCGCAGAATGGTTTCCGTATAACCGCCAACCGGTTTCGGGGCCTTGACGCTGATCAGACTTGTCTCCGGAATGACGAACTTCACAGGCTCCAGCACGCCGGAATTCGCCGGCACGTCGGGGAAGAGATGCTTGATCGCGACATAGCAGGCGGCGATGGCGGTGGATCGCGCGATGTTTAGTGGTCCGGCGCAGGCCGGCGATGTGCGCGTAAAATCCAGCGTCAGGGTGTCGCCTTCGATCACGATCTCCAGCCCGATACGCAGGGCCTCGTCGCGGATGCCGTCATTGTCGAGGAAATCCTCGGCTGCATAGCGGCCATCGGGCAGCTCGCGCAGCAGGCTGCGGAACTGCAGCGCGGCGCGCCTCTTCAGCTCCACCAGCGCTTCGGCAACCGTGTCATCGCCATACTCATCCAGCAGGGCAGCCAGGCGGCGAGCGCCCAGATCGAGCGCATTCACCTGTCCGTTCATGTCGCCATAGAGGCTGTCCGGCAGACGGGTGTTCGCCCGCAGGATGTCGACGACATCCTGCCTCAGCCTTCCGGCGGCATAGAGCTTCACCGGCGGGATCACCATGCCTTCCTGAAAAGCTTCAGTGGCGACCGGGTTGTAGTTTCCCGGCACGTTGCCGCCCACGTCATGCCAGTGGCCGACCGAGGCGAGATAGCAGAAGACTTTCCCGTTACGGAAAAAAGGCCGCACCAGCTTGAAGTCGCTGAGATGGGTGCCGCCATCGTAGGGGTCGTTGAAGATGTAGACGTCGCCTTCGGCCAGATCGCCATCCTTGGCCGCCTTGTCGATGACGGCTTTTACGGCAAAAGCCATGGCGCCGACAAAAATCGGCAGGCCCGACTTGCCCTGCACCAGCGTCTCACCCGTCTCGGCGTGATACAGGCCGTGGCTGGCGTCATGCGCCTCGGCGATGATCGGATTGAACGCGGAGCGGAACAGGGTCGCGTCCATCTCATCGGCGACCTGTTCCAGCCGGCCTTTCAGAACTGCAAGGGTAATCGGGTCAATCATGGCCGGTCCTCGTAACGGGAGGCATCATATTTCGCGCCCTGCTCCAGCAACTCCGGCGTGCCGATCAGGTTGTTGAGCGCTGAGAAGTCTAGCATCCGGTCGCGGTAGGGCGCCGTGGTGCCGTTCTGCTTCAGCGACGCAAAATAGGCGGTCATGGCATGCGCCAGGGCGCGGGTCAGGCCACCGGGGAAAATCGCCAGGCGATAGCCGATCTTCTCAAGCTCATCGGCAGAGAGCAGCGGCGTCTTGCCGCCTTCCACCATATTGGCGAGCAGCGGCACGTGCTGCCCGAAGCTGCCAGTGATGCTGCGCATCTCGTCGAGGCTTCGCGGCGCCTCGACGAACAGGACATCGCAGCCCGCCTCCATATAGCGGCCGGCGCGATCCAGCGCGGCATCGAAGCCTTCCACGCCGATGGCGTCGGTGCGGGCGACGATCAGGGTATCCTCGGATTTCCGGGCATCCAGCGCCGCCTTGATCTTGCCCACCATTTCGGCGGCAGAAATCAGGCTCTTGCCATTGAGATGGCCGCAGCGTTTCGGGCTGGACTGGTCCTCCAGCTGGATGCCGGAGGCGCCATTGCGCTCGAACAGCCGCACGGTCCGCTGCACGTTCAAGGCATTGCCGAAGCCAGTATCGGCATCGACGATGATGGGTGTCTCCACACGCTCGCGGATGGCACCAAGCGTGTCGGCCACTTCCGTCATCGAAACCAGACCGATATCAGACCGGCCAAAGCGCGTATAAGCGATGCTGGCACCGGACAGGTACAGGGCCTCGAAGCCCGCCTGGCTTGCCACCAGCGCGCTCAGGCCATCGAAAACTCCCGGAGCGACGACGATGCCGCCACTGCGTAAACGCTCGCGCAGCTGACTCATGCCTGCGCCTCCCTCGACTGTTGTACTCTCAACTTCTTTTCCAGATATGACAGCAGTCCGCCATCAGCGACCATCTGCAGCAGATGCGGCGGCAACGGCTCGGCAGCAAAGGTTTCGCCGGTCTCCGCATCCCGCAACTGGGCAGAAACGGCATCGACCGTCAATGTTGCATCGGCACGGATCTTTCCCGCCTCCGGGCAGACTAGCGCCAGCAAACCGAGATTAAGAGCGTTGCGATAAAAGATGCCCGCAAAGGACGGTGCGATCACAGCGCCGACGCCCAGCTCGTGCAGAGCCATCACCGCCTGCTCACGCGACGACCCCATGCCGAAATTGCGCCCGCCGACGACGATGTCGCCCGGCTTCACCTCCTTGGCGAAGCGCGGCTCGACAGCCTCCAGGCAATGCTTCGCCAGTTCGGCGATGGAGCCTTTCATGTAAAGCCCCGGCGCCAGCACGTCGGTATCGATATTATCGCCGAATTTCCAAACCCGGCCGGTGATGCTTGCCGTCATGACAGAAACTCTCGTGGATCGGCGATGCGGCCCGCGATGGCGGAAGCCGCAACCGTGTAGGGCGAACCGAGATAGACCTTGGACGAACCTGCGCCCATGCGGCCTTTGAAGTTGCGCGCGGTGGAGGCAATGCAGGTCTCGTTTTCGGCCAGCACGCCGGCACCGTAGCCGGCGCAGGCGCCACAGCCGGAAGCCAGCAGGATGGCGCCCGCCTCGGTCAGCGTGGCCAAAGTGCCATCGGCGGCAGCTTCCGCGGTCGTGCGCGTCGAGGCCGGCGCGATCAGCAGCCGCGTGCTGCTCGCCACCTTGCGGCCCTTCAGCACACTGGCGGCCATGCGCAGGTCGTTGATCTTCGCGCCGGTGCAGGCACCGATATAGGCCTGATGGATAGTCACGTCCTTATGTTCAGTGACTGCCGCGCTGTTGGCGGGGCTATGCGGCGCCGCGACCATGGGCGAAAGGGTCGAGGCATCGAAATCATGCCGCTCGGCAACCGCGGCACCGGAATCGGCCTGCCAGGTCGTGATGTCGATCTCGGAAGCCGGCACACCCGCTTTCAGCAGATAGTCGCGCGTCACCTCATCCGGCGCGATCAGACCGGCCTGCGCGCCGAGCTCCGCCGCCATGTTGGACAGCGTCATGCGCTCCTGCATGGACAGCGTGGAGATGGTCTCGCCGGCATACTCGATCGCCTGATAACGGCCGCCATCCATGCCGAGCTTGGCGCACATGGCGAGGATCATGTCCTTGGCCGAGATGCCAAGGCCCAGCTTGCCGGTCCAGTGCAGCAGGATGGTCTCCGGCACGCGCAGCCAGATTTCACCGGTCACCAGCACGCCGCACATCTCAGTGGCGCCGACACCGAACATATAGGCACCGAACGCGCCGCCGGTCGGCGAATGGCTGTCGCCGCCGACCACGAACATGCCGGGCCGCAGATGGCCGCGTTCGGGCAGTACCACGTGGCAGATGCCCTGCATGTCGTGGAACTTCGTCACCCCGGTCGCCTTCACCCACTTGCGGGTGAGATCGAGGATGCTGGCGCTTTCCGCATCCACCGCCGGCACAAAGTGATCCGAGATCACCACCACACGGTTCGGATCCCAGACTTTGGCCTGAAGGCGTTCCAGCATGGGCGCGACGCGGCGTGGCCCGCCGGAATCATGCATCATGGCAAGGTCAACCTTGGCGATGACCACCTCGCCTGGCCGAACCTGGGTCACTCCCGCCGCGCGGGCCACCAGCTTTTCGGCTAATGTCATTCCTTGAACCATACTTACATCCCCAGATACGAGGCCTTCAGCCCCGGATCGTTCATCAGTGCCGCCGCAGGTCCCGACATGGCGATGACGCCATGCTCCAGCACGAAAGCGCGATGGGCGATCGCCAGCGACTGCACGACATTCTGTTCGACCAGCAGGATCGACAGGCCATCCTGGTTGAGCCTCTGGATCAGGCCGAACATCTCTTCCACCAGCAGCGGCGAGAGGCCGAGCGATGGCTCGTCCAGGATCAGCAATTCCGGATCCGCCATGAGCCCCCGGCCAATGGCCAGCATCTGCTGCTCGCCGCCCGACAGCGTGCCGGCAAGCTGGTTCATCCGCTCCTTCAGGCGCGGAAAGATGCCGTAGACACGCTCAAGATTGCGGGCGCGGTTCTTGCGGCCGCGGCGATAGCTGCCGAGTTCTAGATTGTCCTGAACGCTCAAGTTCGGGAAAACCCGTCGGCCTTCCGGCACCTGGATCAGGCCGACATCGACGATGCGGTCGGTGGCTGCGCCGCAGATATCCTCGCCGAGAAAGCGGATCTGGCCCGCCGTCGGCCCATAGATGCCGCAGAGATTGTTGTTCAGCGTCGACTTGCCGGCGCCATTTGCGCCCAGCAGTGCGACGATTTCACCCTTGGCGACATCCAGATCGACGCCGCGCAGGACGGCGACCTGACCGTAACCCGCATGCAATCCACGCACCTCAAGCATGGCGGGCCTCCTGGATCTGAGCCTGCATGCGCGCGGCGGCGCCATGGCCGAGATAAGCCTCGATCACCTGCGGATTGGCGGCAATCTGCGAAGGCGTGCCGCTGGCGATCAAGGCGCCGTTGTTCAGCACCCAGGCATGGTCCGACAGATTCATAACGGCACGCATCACATGCTCGATCAGGAGGATGGTGACGCCGGACTGGCGGATGCCGCGGATGATTGGAATGATCTCGTCGATCTCGGCCGGATTGAGACCGGCCATCACCTCGTCCAGCAGCAGCAGCTTGGGATCGGTGGCCAGCGCCTTGGCCAGTTCCAGCCGCTTGCGTCCGGCAACGGTGAGCGCCGCAGCAGGCTTATCAAGCTGCGGCCCAAGGCCGACGCGATGCGCGATGGCTTCGGCATGCTCCAAAGCCGCGCGGCGGCCGGCCCGGCGCAAATGAGCGCCGACGGCGATATTCTCACGCACGTTCAGGCCGGCGAAAGGCTGCACGATCTGGAAGGTGCGAGCGATGCCGAGAAGGCAAATCTTCTCCGGCGTCAGACCAACCAGCGACCGGCCGTTGAAGCGGATATCCCCGGCATCGGGCCTATGAAAACCCGATATCTGCGCGAAAATCGTGGTCTTGCCCGCGCCATTCGGGCCGATCAGCGCCGAAATGCTGCCTTCCTGGATGGTGAAGCTGACATCGTTCGTCGCCACCAGGCCGCCGAACCGCTTGGAGAGACGGCTGACCTCAAGCATGGGCGCCTCCCTTGAACAGGCGGCGCAGGCTGCCCAGGCCGAAACTTACCTTGCCAAGGCCGAACAGGCCGTTGGGCAGGAACAGCACCATGAGCACAAGCAGAATGCCGTAAAGCACGAGGTTCAGGCCCGGCGCGTCGCCGAAGGCCAGACGGCCGATTTCGGCAATGGCATGCAGGGCAAAAGCGCCAAGCACCGGCCCGAAAATCGTGCCTAGGCCGCCGATGATCGGCACCAGCAGGGCCTCCACCGACATGGCCGGGCCATAGGCGATGTTGGGATCGATGTAGAGAAAGAGCTGCACATAGACGGCACCCGCCGACCCGGCGATGGCGCCAGACGCGGTGATGGCCCGCAGCTTGGTATCGAAGGGATCGACGCCGAGCGCGCGCGCCGCATCTTCATTTTCGCGCACCGCCATCAGGCGGGCGCCGAAACGGGCATTCTGCAGCCAGTAGGTGAACAGCAGGCAAGCCCCAACCAAGGCAAGCAGCAGCCAGAAGAAACCAGCCTTGGTTTCAAACTGCATCTGAGCAAAGCCTGGCTGCAGCGGTACCAGCAGGCCGACGCCCGCGCCGGTGAATTCGAAGCTGTTGGCGAGAATGCGGAAGACTTCGGCAAAGGCGAGCGTGACCAGCGCGAAGTAGGAGCCGCGCAGTCCGTAGCGGAAGACCAGCCAGCCGGTGCCCGCGCCCACCAGGCCGGCGGCAATGGCGGCCAGCACGAAACCGCCCCAGGCATTCAGCCCGAAATGAATCTGCAGGATCGCCGTGCAATAGGCGCCGGTGCCGAAGAACAGCGCATGGCCGAAGGAGAATTGACCGCCATAGCCGCCGAGCAGATTCCACGCCTGTCCGAGATAGGCATAAAACAGCGCAAGCGTGAGCCAGGTGATCCAGAAATCGGACTGGATCAGCAGCGGCGCAGGCAGCAGCACGAGGCAGAACAGGATGATGGCTGTCAGGTTGCGCATGATCAGGCCCTCTGCCCCAACAGGCCGGTGGGCCGGAATAGCAGCACGATGATGAAGATGAGGAAGATCCCGAGCTGGCCGAGGCTTTCGCCCAGGAACAGCCCCCCCAGGCTCTCGGTCACGCCGATGATAAGACCGCCGAGCAGCGCGCCGACAAAGCTTCCCATGCCGCCCAGAACCACGACGGTGAAAGCGACCAGAACGAAGGCATGGCCGACCTGCGGGCTGACATAGAAGCTTGGCAGCAGCAGACAGGCAGCGACGCCGAGGCAGGCGCAGCCGATGCCGAACGACATGGCGAAGATATGCTCAACATTGATGCCCACCAGCTTGGCGCCCTGGCGCTCCTTGGCCAGCGCGCGGATGGCACGGCCGAGATCGGTGCGGGCCATCAGTAGCCAGAGCAGGGCTGCAACCAGCAGTGCGCCGAAGAAGGCAATGACCTTGGGAACGGGAATGAAGGCTACCCCGAAGTCGACGACCTCGAAGGAATACGGCGTGTCGATGGTGCGGGTATCCGAGCGCCACAGGTAGAGGGCGAGATTCTCGATGATCACCGACAGGCCCAGCGTCACCAGCAGGATATTCTCATCCTTGCCATGGCTGGCATGGCCGATGATAAGACGCTGCAGGCCATAGCCGACAGCGAACAAAGCCGCCGCCGCAATGGGCAGCGCCAGATAAGGATCAATCCCGAACAGCGAATGCAGGAAAAAGACGCCATACAGCGCCAGCATCAGCAGGCTGCCATGGGCGAAGTTGATGATATGCAGCACGCCATAAATCAGCGTCAGACCCAGCGCGATCAGAGCATAGATCGCCCCGGTCGTAAGGCCGTTCAGGATCGCAGGCAGCAGGATTGAGAGTTCAAGCATCGAGTCACGCGCACTTGAAGCGGCGGCGCCGGAAGCCGGCGCCGCCACCTGGATGGATCAGGCCTTTGGCGCCGGGAAGACCGGCTTGGCGTTGGCGAATTCCGTCGGGAAGATCACCTTGATGTCCTTGTTCAGGACCTGGGTATTCACCGGAGCCGCACCGACATTCTGGCCATTGACGAACTTGGTCGGGCCATAGGGCATGAAGTGGTTGCTCCAGCCTGAGGCCGCCAGCGCCTGGGTGATCGCACCGCGGTCGGCCGACGCCGCACGTTCCAGCGCATCGGCCAGCAGCCGGACGCATTCGTAGTTGAGGAAGACTTCGTAGGAGAAGAACGCCTTTTCCGCTTCGACCTTCTTCTTCAGCTCCAGCGCGACCGGGTTGCGCGGATCGAACCAGTGATTGCAATCCATCACGAATTCAGCCGCATCCGGGAATTCCTGCACGAAGCGATACTGCGACGCAGCGCCGCCCAGCACGGCATAGATCGCCTTCGGGCGAATCTTCTGCTGGCGCAGCGTGCGGGCCAGCAGCACGAATTCATTGTAGTAGTTCGAGGGGATCAGGAGGTCCGGATTGCGGCCCTTGATCTTGAGCGCGATGTTGTTGAAGTCGCGGGTCGGGTTGGCATGGGAGATGGTTTCCACCACCTCGAAGCCGAGAGCCGGCAGCTTCTCATTCAGCGTCTTGGCCATGCCGGCACCGAACGCCGATTCTTCATGCACGATCATCACGGTCTTGGCCGGCTTGCCCGCCTGATTGTTCAGGGTGACAAGGTTCTCCATCGCCGTATCGACGATCTTCGACAGGCCCGGGCCGAAGCGGAAGGTGTTGGTCAGGCCACGGGTGACCACCTGATCAACGACGCCGACGTCGACGATGTGCGGAATGCCGTGCTTGGCAGCGGCCTGCGTGGTGGCCAGCGCGATGCCCGAGGCAAAGGGGCCGATGATCGCCGACACGCCGGCTTCGTTCAGCTTCTCGACTTCCGCCGCGCCCACATCGGGCTTGGACTGCGCATCGGCATAGATCGGCTCCAGCTTGGCGCCGCCCATCGAAGAGATACCGCCATTGGCGTTGATGGTGTCGATCGCCAGCTTGGCGCCGAGGCGGCTCTGCTGCCCCGACGGCGCGATCGGTCCGGTCACCGGATGAAGGATACCAACCTTGATGCTCTTCGGCTGCGCCTTGAGGATGGCGGGAAAGCCGACGATGCCGGCAGCGGCGCCAACCGCAGTGCCGGCGAGGAAATGGCGGCGAGATACATGCGATACAGATTTGTCAGCGGTCATGAATTTTCTCCCTGCGAGATTTGGTGCGTGGCGGCCTATTTCCCCCTGCCGCCGGCGCCACGCGCGCCGACCAGGTGTTTTGTTCCTCGCCACGGACGCGGTCGAGGCTCATGCGGAACTGATAGCGATCCGGCCGATACAGGCCGACGATGTACTCCACCGGCCGACCGGCAACGTCCTGCACAACACGGCTGATGCGCAGCAACGGGGCGCCAACGGCGGTTTTCAGCAGCGGCGCAACCCGAGCATCCGCAAGCGTCGCCGCGATCGTCTGCTCGGCGCCACCGACTCTCACGCCGGATTGCTCCAGCAATGCAAGCATGGGCTGGCTCGCAAGCTCCTTGCGCGAGAACTTTCGGCCGATAGCGGCCGGTACGTATGTCGTCAGGTAGGAGAAAGGCCCGGCTTCGAGCGAGCGTACGCGCACCGCACGCTGCACTTCTTCACCAGCCTGGATCTGCAGCGCTGCCGCGACGTCGGGCGGAGCCGGTTCATAGGCGAATTCCAGAAGATTGACCTGGGTTTTCAGACCCATCGCCAGCAGATTTTCCAGCAATCCCTCGACGCCGGCGCGGACCGGCGGCGGATCGTTACGGGCGGTGACATGCGTCCCCCGGCCCCGGCCACGCGTCACCAGGCCTTCAGCTGCCAATTCCGCCAAGGCACGGCGCGCGGTGATTCGCGACACATTGAATTGCCGCGCCAGTTCCTCTTCGCCCGGAACCAGTGCGCCAGGCGGAAGACGGCCTTCCTGGATCTGGCCGCGCAGAATAAGAAAAATCTGGTGATAGAGCGGCGTGGGCAAACGCTCGCTGATCGCATCTGAATAAATTGCCCTGGTCATCGACCGCCCCCGCTCCGTCTATTGTTATACTGATATGACATTATGAACGGAGTCAATATCTACTATAGCCAGCGTCCGCTTCGTCACCGCCTTGAATGGCGGCGGGCGCCGAGGCCCGAATCATCCTTCTGAAATTGACTATTTTTTGCGCGCTCTGGCCGCGGAATGGGCTGGTATAAGCATATTCCTGGTTGGCGCCATGATTTCGGTGGCGGCAACGCATCGTTTTAAGACCGAGGTGGACGCTGCGATCGATCCGGCACTGATGGATTCCGATATCCCGCAGCATGCAGGCGTCCACGCGGCCATGTCGGCAAATGAAGTAGAGCCGCGTTACAGCTGAATTAATAGTGACCGCAGCGGCCCGTATAACCTGCTGCTATTCCACGGTGCGGAACCCATCATTGCCAAGCACAGCAACCGACCAGGGCCACATCAGCTCTGACAGCACGGCCTTGCCGGTTTTGCAGCTCTTCCCGCCGAGCAGATCCCGAAACTGGCCATCCGGCAGAACCACTGCGGCATCGCCCCAGGCAGCCGCATCGGGCCAGTGACGCCCCTGATCGGTCAGCGCACTCATATGCCTGCCGGCGACAATGACGACGCAAGTGTCCTTGTGCCGCCGGGCTACGGCAACGACGGAGTCCGCATAAGTGCCCGTAACCTGCAGCAACTGCATATCACCCTCCCGGAACGGTTCGGGATTGGCAGCGCGCAGGCGCAGAAGGTGCTGCAGCAGTGCGAACTTGATTTTCCCGTCCTGCCAATGCTGCACAAGCTGACCGGGCGACATCAGTTCTGCTTGCTGTCGCTGGCGCGCGGCGTAATCGACGGGGCAGCGGTTGTCGGGATCGACGAAGGACAGATCCCAGTATTCCGTGCCCTGGTAGATATCGGGCACGCCAGGCAGGAGTATCTTCAAGGCCAGTTGACTGAGACTGTTCAGCGCGCCCAGCAACGCGACGCGCTCCGCAAAAGGTTTGAAGCTTTTTGTGAATTCCGAAGCCGGATCGCCGCTGGCCAGAGCCTTGGCAAATCGCACCAGGGTCTCCTCATAGGGGCCATTGAGATCGCGCCATGAGGTCTCCAGTTTGCTTTCCCGCGCGGCTTTAACGGCATAGGCGCTGAAACGCTCTGGGAAATCCTCGTGTGCACCGTCAACTGGCCAACCGCCCAGCAGGGCCTGATAGAGAAGATATTCATGCACTGGTGAGGGCGCAGGCTTGCCGCCGATCGTCTCGATCAGACCAGCGTTGCAGTGCTTCCATTGCGCAACCAGTTCACTCCACTCATCGGCCAGTTCCGAGAGTGCCACCAGTCGCATGCGGGCATCCTCGCCGCGCTTGGTATCATGGGTAGCTGTGGCCGTCAGGCCATAGGGTTGCTGCGCAATGCGCCGCCGATAGGCGACATGGAAATCCGCAAGCTCCATGGCCGGTGCGCCCGGATGGCCGCCGACTTCGTTTAAGGCCAGCAAACGCGGGATGCGATAAAAGCTGGTATCCTCCATCGCCTTGGCCATCACCGGGCCGCTTAGCTGCTGCAATCTGGCAACGAAGCTGGCCGCCCGGCGCCGGCTGTAGCCGCTCTTCGGCCGGCGCACCAAATCCAGAGACAGAAGGTCTTTCAGAAAATCGAGCAGCAATGAATCGATGCCGGGCAGCTGATACCCGGTTTCGACAATGGCGTTTTCGATAATCGCTCGGTCCTGAGCACTGGGCTCGCGCGTGAGCGACATATAGGTCCGGTAAACCGGCAGGGCAATGATATAGGCACGAAGTGCAGCGCTCAGCTGCTCCGCAGAAAAGTCCTGACCGTCCGGCCTTGCCAAGACTATGCGATGCAGCAGCCGGATCAGCGTGGTGAATTCCGCATCGAAAAGATTGGTCAGCGTTTCCGCCTTGGCCTTTGCGATTATTTCGTCGATGGGACGCCTCTCGCCTGTGAAATGGCGCCAGGTCTGCTCCAGCCGCGGCATGCCCGCGCCCTGGAGCAGAACCTGCGAGAGGACATTCATCCATTCATAACCCGTCGTTCCCGCGACGTGCGGGAAATCCGGCAGCGATTCATGCTCGCCTAATATCTTCTCAATCAGGATGTAGGGCGCCGGAGCAATCCGGGCGGATCTCTCCCCCAGTTCCCGGCAATAGGCAATGGGGTCCTGCAGGCCATCGACATGATCGAGGCGAATGCCCTGAATGCCGCCCCCGCCGAGTAATTCGAATATCCGCTTGTGAACGGCATCGAAGACGCCGGCATCCTCGATGCGCAGTCCTGCTAGATCGTTGATGTCGAAGAAGCGGCGGTAATTGATCGCGGCAGTGCCGCTGCGCCAGAAGGTGGGCCGGTAGTGCTGCCTGAGCAGCAGCCGGTGCAGATCGGAGCGCTGCTTTTTGTCATTCCATTTCTTCAGCTCGGCCGTCAGAACATCGCCCAGTTCCGCGCATCCAGCCATAGCGGCTTTCAGCCTCTGGCCGGCGTCACGGCCCGTCCCTGCCTTTTCATATTGCTCCACAAGTGTCCGCGCACTTTGGACCGAAGCCGGGAGAAGGCGCAAAATAGTCAGATAATCCTTCACGCGCACCGGCAGGCGATGCTCGAAATACCAGAAGGAGAAGCTGCCCCTTTCGCGGTCGAACTTCAGCTGGATTTCACCATCGCGTAACGCCTCGCCGTAAGGTTTTCCAAGGATTGGCAGAACGAGAACCGGCCTCGCACGCCCTTCCGGGCGATGCCAATCGATGTCGAAGAAGCGCGCATAAGGGGAGGCCATTCCCCATTCCAGCACATCCAGCCACCAATCGTTGTCGGCTTTGCCGATGCCCATATGGTTGGGCACGAAATCGAGGATCGCCCCCATCCCCGCCTCGGTCAAAGCGGCGCGAAGCTGCGCCCATCCCTCTTCGCCGCCCAGGCGAGGATCGATCTGGTTGGGATCGACGACGTCGTAACCATGGGTCGAGCCGCTGCGTGCCCGCAGGATGGGGGAGAGATAGACGTGACTGATCCCCAGTCGCTGCAGATAAGGAACCAAGGCCGCGGCATCGTTTAGGGTGAAGGATTCAGTCAGTTGCAGCCGGTAGGTGGCATTGGGCACCGAAACCATCGTCAGACCGCCTCAAGCAGCCAGACCACCGACCAGGGCGAAAGCCGCGCCGATGGATCGGCCTGACCACTCTCCTGCACGGGCCAGATCGCGGTGGCACCCGCCGGCCAGGATGGCGCTACGGTCTCGCGTCCGGTGAGGTTGGCCCGCAGATGCAGCCTGCTACCGTCGCCGAGAATCCAGGTTCCAGCCGCCACACCATCCTTGATTCGCACATCTTTGGATTGCTGCGGATGACCTTTTAGGCGCGGTGCGATGAACTTCTGTCGCATCTTCAGCAGATGGCGCACAAGCTGAAGACGCGCCTTCCCCTTCCCGTTAGGCTCGCTCCAATCCAGCTTGGTGGAAAGAAAAGTCGACTCAGCCAAAGCGCTGGGAATGTCCTTTCCCGGCGGCAGTGACTTGTAGATGGGCGCAAACTCCCGGCGCCGCCCTTCTTCCACGGCCTGCGCGAGATCGCCAGAGAAATCGCAGAAGAAGGGAAACGGCTGCCTGGCGCCCCATTCTTCTCCCATGAACAGCAGCGGGATCATGGGCAACAGCAGCGTGATTGCCAAGGCTGCTTCGATAGCCTCTGGCGGCGCCAGAGCCTCCAGCCGCTCGCCGAAGGGCCGGTTGCCGATCTGGTCGTGATTTTGCAGGAAGTTCACAAAAGCGGTGCTGGGTAGCGCGTCTGTCGGTTCGCCACGCAGTTCGCCACCGCGATGCGCAGAAACCTCGCCCTGATACGCGAAACCGCCACTCAGGCACCGTTCCAGAAATCCCTGCGGCGCGGTCGCATAATCTTCGTAATAGCCGACCTGCTCTCCGGACAGCAGGACATGCCAGGCATGGTGATAATCGTCGTTCCACTGGGCGCGATAGCGGCCATCCGGAATATCCTCGGCCGGATTGAGCAAAGTGGCCGCATTATCGTCGTTTTCTAAAACGAGGTGAATATGCCGGCCGCTTTGGCGGGCAAACCTGCCCACGGCATGGCTTAGCGATTCCAGAACAGATGGCGAGCCGAGCTCACGGATGGCATGGACGGCATCGAGCCGTAAGCCGTCAAAGCGGAACTCTCGCAGCCAGTATAAGGCGTTCTCGATGGCGAAACTGCGGACCTGCGGGACCCGGTAATCGATGGCGCCGCCCCAGGGCGTCTGATGATCCCTGGAGAAGAAGTCCGGCGCATATTGGTGGAGGTAATTTCCCTTCGGGCCGAAGTGATTGTAGACAACATCGAGAAACACCATCAGTCCGCGCTGATGTGCCGCATCGATCAGCGCCTTTAAATCCTCCGGACGGCCATAGCTAGAATCCGGCGCATAGAGGAGCACGCCGTCATAGCCCCAGTTGCGGCTGCCGGCGAAATCAGCCAGCGGCATCAGCTCGATTGCCGTGATGCCGGTTTCGACCAGATGATCGAGATGCGCCATCGCGCCTTGGTATGTGCCTTCCTTGGAGAAGGCCCCCAGATGCAGCTCAAGAAACACTGCCTCGCCCCAGGGATGGCCGCGCCAGTCGCTGGCTTTCCAGTCGAAGTCTTGCGCAACCACTTCACTCGGACCATCGACATCTTCCGGCTGATAGCGCGATGCGGGATCGGGAACGAGTTGCTCACCATCGATCCGGAACCGGTAGCGCGTCCCGGGCCCGGCATCGCTAACCGCCAGCTTGAACCATCCGTCCTCCGCTGGTGTCATCGGCCGAGGCTCGGCGATCACCAGATCGACCTGCCTTGCCGCTGGCGCCCAGAGGCGGAATTCCACGCCGCCGTCGGGCAGGAGACGCGGACCGAATAGCTCGCCGCTCATGCGATGCCCTCCAGCACCGAAATCGAGCAGTCTGGTGCGGCGAAGGTCTCGCCGGGCTCCAGCATGCCGCGGAACGGCGCTTCATCGCCGGTCGCGGTTGAAAAAGCGCATCGCCAGCCGGCGTAAGTACGCCAAGAGGGCAGCTTCAAAGCAATCGCCTCAGCCGATCCGTTGATGACGATCAGGATCGGCACGCCGGACGCATCCAGCGGTCCAATAGAATAGGCAAGGAAACGGGCGTCGGGGAAATACCAGTCATCCTGCTTCATCTCCGTGCCATCGGGCCGCAACCAGTGAATGGCATTGCGTTGCCCCGGCTTGCCGCCGACCATCCATCGCTGCGTGGCAAGCTGGGGGAAGCGGCGCCGCAGCTTGACCAGTTCGCCGATGAAATCGGACAGGTCCTGCTCTCTATCGCCGAGCTTCTCCCAGTCGATCCAGCCGATCTCGTTATCCTGACAATAGGTGTTGTTGTTTCCGCCCTGGCTGTTGCCGACTTCGTCGCCTGCCAGAAGAAGCGGAACACCCTGCGCCAGAATCAGGCTGGCAAGCATATTACGGCGCAGCCGCAGGCGGGCCCTGTTGATCTCGGGATCATCCGTCGGCCCCTCAACGCCGCTGTTGCTGCTGATGTTGTGATCGCTGCCATCGCGGTTCTCTTCGCCATTGGCTTCGTTATGCTTTTCCTCGTAGCTGACCAGATCCATCAGCGTGAAACCGTCATGGACGGTGACATGATTGACGCTGCTGCGGGGACCGCGGCCATGATGATCGAAGATATCGGCAGAGCCGGTCATCCGGCTGGCGAGGTCGCCAATCAGCCCCTTCTCGCCGCGCCAGAAGCTGCGCTGGTTCTGGCGATAGGCATCATTCCATTCCGACCATCCATCCGGAAATCCGCCGACCTGGTATCCGCCCAGCCCCAGATCCCAGGGTTCTGCGATCAGCTTTATCTGCGACAGCGCCGGGTCCTGCCGCACGGCGGCGAAGAACGCCGCCTGCCGGTTGAAGCCATCGGGCTGGCGCCCCAAAGTCGTGGCCAGATCGAAGCGGAAACCATCGACGTGATAGTTCTGGACCCAGTGGCGCAGGGAATCCATTACCATCTGCAGCACATGAGGCTGGGTCAGGTTGAGGGAGTTGCCACAGCCGGTGAAGTCTTCGTAATAGCGGGGATTGTCGGGCCGCAGCCAGTAATAGACGGCGTTGTCGATGCCGCGGAACGACAATGTCGGCCCTAGTTGATTGCCCTCGGCCGTGTGATTGTAGACGACGTCGAGGATGATCTCGATTCCGGCGTCATGCAGCCGCGCGATGGTCGATTTCAGGATCGCCGGCGTGTTCTCATATCCGTAACGCGGTTCCGGCGCAAAGAAGCCGATGGTGTTGTAGCCCCAGTAATTCTTCAGGCTTCGCTCCACCAGATGCCGGTCGTCGATGAAGGCATGGATGGGAAGAAGCTCCAGCGAGGTCACGCCCAGGCGCTTGAGATGCTTGATCATCTTGGGCGCCGCCAGGCCCCGGAAGGTTCCGCGCCAGGCCGGCGGGATATCCTCCCGCAGATTGGTCAGCCCCTTCACATGCGCTTCATAGAAGATGGCCTTGCCCCAGGGGATTCTTGGCGCCCGGTCGTTGCCCCAGGTAAACGCCTCGTCGATGACGACGGATTTCAGCATGCCGCGCGCATTGTCGCGGCGGTCGAAGGACAGATCGGCTCGCGGGCTGCCGGCCCGGTAGCCGAAATGTGCATCCGACCAGACCAGCCGTCCGGCTACGCGCTTGGCATAAGGGTCAAGCAGCAGTTTATGGTGATTGAAGCGATGGCCGCGTGCCGGATCATAGGGACCATAGACGCGATAGCCATATTGCTGTCCCGGCGAGACGTCCGGCAGATAGCCATGCCAGACATCATCCGTGCGTTCCGGCAGCGGCACGCGCTCCAGCTCCCGCCGCCCCTGGCTGTCGAACAGGCAGAGTTCGACCTTCTCGGCATTGGCGGAAAAGAGTGCGAAGTTGACCCCGCGGCCGTCCCAGGTCGCGCCCAATGTATCGGCATAGCCTGCTTTGACCCGCATGGTCAGCCCGGCATGAAAAACAGGGCGGCCAGCGGCGGAATTTCAAGCCGCAACTCAGGCCCGTATTCGCCGTCCTGCGTGACCACGACGCCTGCATTGCCGCAATTGCTGCCGCCATAGAAAGCCGAATCCGTATTCAGCCGTTCGCGCCAACTTCCTGTCGCAGGAACCGGTACGCGATAGTCGTGCCAGATTTCCGGGGTGAAGTTCACTACCACCAGGCAGACATCCTCGACCTTCCGCCCCCGCCGCAGCCAGGCGAAGACGCTATGGGCACTGTCATCGGTGATCAGCCATTGGAAACCCGATGCTTCACAATCCAGTTCATGCAAGGCAGGAAGCTCCCGATAAAGGTGGTTCAAATCCCGCAGCAGATTCTGGATGCCGCGATGCTCAGGCTGGTCCAGCAGATGCCAGTCCAGGCTTTGGTCGTGATTCCATTCGCGCTCCTGGGCGAATTCCCCGCCCATGAACAGAAGCTTCTTGCCGGAATGCCCGTACATGAAGCCGAAATAGGCGCGCATATTGGCAAATCGCCGCCACTGATCGCCGGGCATGCGGCCTAATAGCGAGGCCTTGCCATGCACGACCTCGTCATGCGAGAGCGGCAGCACGAAATTTTCCGAGAATGCGTAATGCAGCCCGAACAGGATCTCGCCGTGATGATGGCTGCGGTGGATGGGATCGCGGCTGATGTAATGCAGACTGTCGTGCATCCAGCCCATATTCCATTTGAAGCCGAAGCCCAGCCCGCCCATCTCGACCGGCTGGGATACCAGTGGCCAGGCGGTGGATTCCTCGGCCATGGTGGTCGAATGGGGAAAATCGCCGAAGACGGCCGTGTTGACCTGCCTCAGGAAGGCGATGGCATCGAGATTTTCGCGCCCGCCATGGGCATTTGGCACCCAGCCACCCTGCGGCCGGCTGTAATCCAGATAAAGCATTGAAGCCACCGCATCGACGCGCAAGCCATCGATCCCGTAGCGGTCGAGCCAGAAGATCGCATTCGCCAGAAGGAAATTGACAACCTCGCGGCGGCCGTAATTGTAGATCAGCGTACCCCAATCCAGATGGCGGCCCTGCCGCGGATCGGCATGCTCATAGAGGCCAGTGCCATCGAACCAGCCCAGGCCATGCGGATCGTCCGGGAAATGTCCGGGCACCCAGTCCAGGATCACACCAAGCCCCGCCGCATGGCAGGCATCGACGAAAGCGACGAAATCCTCCGGCGGGCCGAAGCGGCTCGTCGGCGCATATAGGCCCGTCGGCTGGTATCCCCAGGACCCGTCGAATGGATGCTCCATCACCGGCAGCAATTCGACATGGGTAAATCCCATATCGGCAGCATAGGCCGGCAACTGCTCCGCCAGTTCGCGATAGGTCAGCCAGCGATTGTCCTCAGCCCGGCGCCAGGAGCCCAGATGCACCTCATAGATGCTGATCGGCCGGTCCCGGCGGTTCAAATCAGGCAGCCCCGCATTGGCGCGCGGCAAGGCCTTCAGGTCCACGATGATGGATGCCGTGCTCGGCCGCACTTCAGCCGCAAAGGCAAAGGGATCGGACTTCAGTGGCAGCATTTCGCCGCCTGGGCCGACGATCTCGTATTTGTATTTCTGCCCCGCCTTGGCGCCGGGAATGAAGATTTCCCAAAAACCATTACCACGCACTCGCATCGCGTGGCGCCGGCCATCCCAGTGATTGAAATCGCCGACGACGCTGACCCGCTCGGCATTCGGCGCGAAGACGGCGAAAGTGACACCGTCGACACCATCTATTTGCCGCGGATGCGCTCCCAGCACATCATAGGCATGGCGGTGCGTGCCCTCGCCCAGAAGATAAAGGTCAAAGTCGGATATTACCGGCGGAAACCGGTAGGCATCGTCAATCTCTGCCACCACGTCGCCGAACCGGGCGCGAAAGCGATACTCATCAATCGGCTCGGGCACGCGTCCCTCGAAAAGGCCGGCTTCATGCAGGGGTTTCAACGCGTGCTCGGTTCCGTCGGGCTTGACGACCCGCACTTCCTGCGCCGAGGGCAACAGCGCGCGGATCATGAGACCGCCATTGATCCGGTGCGGACCAAGATAACGGAAGGGATCGCTGTGCCGGCCAGCGACCACCGCCAGGGCTTCAGGCGATAGCGCACTCATCGCGGCAGGCCCTCGTCGGGAAAGATCAGGTTCCATATCCCGATCAGCGGCACATGCAGCCAGGCCGGCCGGTTGGCCAGTTCGTAGCCGACCTCGTAGATCACCTTTTCCAGCAGGAAGAAGTCCATCCATTCCTGGAAGGCCGCTGCCGATTCTGGATGCAGGGCCATGGCATCTGGGTGGCGGCGATAAGCATCGAGGAATTCTGCGGTGGCTTCGCGCTGCCATTGACGGGCAGCAGCATAGAGCCGTTCGGCTCCATCGGGGATCACCTGCACCACACGATCGACGGCGGCTAAGGCGGCGTAATCCAGCGAGCGGATCAGTCCGGCCACGTCGCGCAGCGGAGATTCCTTGCAGCTGCGTTCCTCGATGCTGCGGCTCGGCTCGCCCTCGAAATCGATCAGGAAGACGTCATCCCGCACGATCATCACCTGGCCGAGATGGAAATCCGCGTGGTGACGTGCCCTTGATGTCGTCTTGTCAGCGGGCTTTTTCCGCGCGATACGGTCGATGAATTCCTGCCGGCGCTCCACCAGCGCCGCAGCCATCGGCTTGACCCGGTCAGGCAACAACGGCAGGCGCTGCTGCAGCATTTCCTGCAGTTCCTCTGCCGAGCGCAGAACGCGGTCGGCCAGAGCGTCGAGATCGGCCTGGGTCATCGGCTCCGGCTCGAAGGCCGGATCGCCTTCCGGGCGGCTCAATGCTGCATGAAGTTCGGCCAGCCGGGTGCCAATCTGCTGCATTCGCGGCATGTAGCCGGCATGCTGATTCTGGATCGCCTCGCTGCCGCCTTCCAGCAGGCGCTGCTCTTCCAGAAACCGGTCAAGATAGCTGGCGGTAAGCGCCCAGCCATCGCCCTGGTTTCCGACATAGCTTTGCACCACCGCCAGGGCATATAGCTCGCCGTCAATAATGGCCTCCAAGGTGCCTAGAAGCGGCGGCGCGTTCTTGTAGTCCGTCAAAGCGAGATGCCGGCCGATCTCGATTTCCGGATTGAGGCCCGGCCTGATCTGGCGGAACCACTTCACCATATACTGATTGTCGACGATCACCGAGGAGTTGCTTTGCTCGACGCCGACAGGCGTCACCTCCTCGATTGTCGTCGGCATATCTGCGCTGAAGGCTGCCGTCTTCTTGAATTCAAGATGGCATCCGGCCTGCTTAGCCGTCACGTCCTGCCGGATATTTGCCAGCAGCCAGGTGCTCAGCTCCTTCTCGCCGATGGCTGTCGCCAGGGCGCCCTGCTTTGCCGCACGCCGCACGATAGCGAGGATGGCAGAAGGCTGCAGGCTTTGACTGGTGCGCGACCAGTTCCACTGGATGGTCAAAGGCAGCAAGTAGCGTGCGTCATGGTCGCCCGATTTCGTATCAATCACGGCCAAGGCGATGTCGGGATGGGCAGCGTCGAGTGGAATGACGGTCTTGAGACGCGTATCCGGTATCTTGCGGCCCTTGCCGGCGAACCAGCGCTGCGCCATCAGGTATGGCGGCAGGACATCGGCCTCGAAAACCTGACGCATCGCCGCCCCTTCCAGCGACGCCCAGGCATTGCTCCAGACCAGAGTGGTAAAGGCAGGCATCAGCGGTCGCTGCATGTGGACGGGCTCCGCGACACGGGCAAGTTCGAACCAGAAGAATCCATAGGGTGCCAGCGTCACCGTGAAGGGTGCCGTGCCGATCTTCGGGAAGCTGGTCCTGCCCAGCAGCTCGAGCGGCGTCCGGCCAGCAAAGGCCGACAGGTCGATTTCGGTCGCCTGGGCGGAACGGGACAGATTGGCGACGCAGAGGATGACCTCATCGCCGCATTGCCGCAGATAGGCCAGTACGGAGCGGTTCTCCGGGCGCAGGAAGGTGAGCGTGCCGCGGCTGAAGCATTGCGTCGAACGCCGCACGGCAATGATCCGCTTCATCCAGCTCAGCAGCGAGGCGATATTGCGCGACTGCGCTTCGACATTCACGGCCTGGTATCCAAAGATCGGATCCATGATGGCGGGCAGATAAAGCTGGGCTGGATCGCATTGCGAAAAGCCGCCATTGCGGTCCGGCGTCCATTGCATCGGGGTACGGACGCCATTGCGGTCGCCGAGGAAGATATTGTCCCCCATCCCGATCTCGTCGCCGTAATAGATGATCGGCGTGCCGGGGAACGAGAACAACAGGCTGTTGACCAGCTCGATCTTGCGCCGGTCGTTGTCCATCAGCGGTGCAAGACGCCGCCGGATGCCGAGATTGATCCGCGCCCGCGGCGAGGTGGCATAGGTGGACCAGAGATAGTCGCGTTCCTCGTCGGTCACCATCTCCAGGGTCAATTCATCATGATTGCGCAGAAACAGCGCCCATTGGCAGTTCTCCGGGATCTCCGGCGTCTGCCGCATGATATCGGTGATGGGGTGGCGGTCCTCCGCGGCGATGCCCATGTAGATCCGCGGCATCAGCGGGAAATGGTAGGCCATATGGCATTCATCGCCATCGGCGAAATAGGCGCTGACATCCTCCGGCCATTGGTTCGCTTCCGCCAGCAGCACCCGGTCGGGCGCATAGGCATCCATCTCAGCCCGCAGGTGTTTGATGATGGCATGCGTCTCCGGCAGGTTTTCGTTGTTGGTGCCGTCGCGCTCGCAAAGATAGGGAATGGCGTCGAGCCGGAAGCCGTCGACGCCCTTGTCCAGCCAGAAGCGCATGATCTGCACGATGGCTGACACGACTTCCGGATTGTCGAAATTCAGATCCGGCTGATGGGAGAAGAAGCGGTGCCAGTAATAGGCTTCGGCTTCGCTATCCCAGGTCCAGTTCGACTTTTCGGTATCGGTAAAGATGATCCGGGTTTCGAGAAACTTCTGATCGGTATCGCTCCACACATACCAGTCGCGATAGCGAGAACCCGGGCGGCTTTTCCGCGCCCGCTGAAACCAGGGATGCTGGTCGGAGGTGTGATTGACCACCAGCTCCGTAATCACGCGCAGGCCGCGCCGCTTTGCCTCGGCCAGAAAGCGGCGAAAGTCGGCCATGGTGCCGAAATCCGGATGAATTTTCCGGTAGTCTGCGATGTCATAGCCGTCATCGCGCTGCGGGCTTTCATAAAAGGGCAGCAGCCAAAGTGTATTGACGCCCAGCGATTGCAGATAACCAAGACGGCTGGTCAGGCCAGCGAAATCGCCGATGCCGTCGCCATTGCTGTCTGCAAAAGCTTTGACATGCAACTGATAGATGATGGCGTCCTTGTACCACCAGTTATCATGGTCCTGATCTTCCTGCGCGCTGCGGCGCAGGCTGGCCACCACGTCATTGCCGGACAGCGCGTTCATGGCAGGCACCTGAAGATGAGCATGGGATCCTGTTCTGGATCGATCCTCAGGCGGATGCCGCCCCATTCGAGCCGATGACGTTCTCCAGTCACCAGATTTTCGATGGCGGCCACATGGCGACGGTCATCGTCCGGGCCGACGGTCATGTCGCCGAAATGAAACCAGAATTCCTTGACAGCCCCGTCCTCGAGCGAGATGGCAACCGCGACGGCATTCGCACGATCCGACGATTCCTTGATAAAGCCGATGACCCGCTCATGATCGATCTGGGCGAAACGCAGGTCGTTGGTCTGCTGCAGCGCAGGATTCTCGCGGCGCAGCTTATTGAGCTGCGTAATATAAGGCTTGATATTGCCGGGCTTGTCCCAGTCGCGGGCCTTATATTCGTACTTCTCGGAATTCAGATATTCTTCCTTGCCCGGCACCGGCTCATGCTCAAGCAGTTCGAAGCCGTTATAGATGCCGTAATTGCTGGATAACGTGGCGGCCAAAGCAAAACGGCTTTTGAACGCCCATGGCTCGCCGCCCTGCAGGTGAAATGGCAGAATGTCCGGCGTGGTGACGAAGAAGTTCGGGCGGAAGAATTCCCGCTCGGGATAGCGTGTCAGCTCGGTCAGGTATTCCCTAAAATCCTGCTTGCTGAGCCGCCAGGTGAAGTAGGTGTAGGACTGTGAGAAACCGAGCTTGGCGAGAGCCTTCATCACCTTGGGCCGGGTGAAAGCTTCGGAAAGAAAGATCGTATCCGGCGCGACCTGATGCACCTCAGCGATCATCCATTCCCAAAAGGGAAACGGCTTCGTATGGGGGTTGTCGACACGGAAAATCCGCACGCCCTGCTCCACCCAGAACAGCACCACGTCGCGCAGGGCGCGCCACAGATCGGGCGCTCCAGCGCAGTGGAAGTCCACATTGACGATATCTTCGTATTTTTTCGGCGGGTTCTCGGCATAGCGGATCGAGCCGTCCGGGCGTTTGCGGAACCAGTCGGGATGCTCGCGCAGCCAGGGATGTTCAAGTGAGCATTGGATGGCGAAGTCCAACGCAACCTCCATGCCGTGTTTACGGCAGGCCGCCACGAAACGGCGAAAATCCTCCAAAGTACCAAGCTCCGGATGGATCGCATCGTGACCGCCGGCCGCGGCGCCGATCGCATAGGGACTGCCGGGATCGCCGGGTTCTGAGGTCAGGCTGTTGTTGCGGCCCTTGCGGGCGGTCTCGCCGATCGGATGGATCGGCAGAAGATAAACGACATCGAAGCCCATGGCGGCGATATCGGGCAAGCGGGCAATGCAATCGTCGAAGGTGGCACCGCGCGTTGGATCCTTGCCCTGGCTGCGCGCCATGATTTCATACCAGGCGCCGCAGGCCGCCCGCTCCCGCTCGACCAGCAGCGGAAAATCCGCACTGACGGCGCGCGGACCATGCGACTGGGCACGGCGCATCTTCACGGCAATCTCGCTGGACAGCAGTCTCTCTGCATCAGAAACCGGCTCCAGCCCGGCGCGCTCCAGCATGCCCTGACCTTCCTGCAGTTCCAGCGCAACATCCTGGGCGGCCTCGATCCGCTTGCGCAGGTCACGCTGCCAGGTCAGGAACGGATCGGCCCAGGCCTCGATGCGAAAGCTGTAGCGCCCCGGCTTCTCGGGAATGAAGCTGGCCTGCCAGCGGTCATTCTCATGATAGCGTAAGGGGATAACCTGCTCGCCGCCGCCCCCCGGCCGCGAAACGACCAGCACGGCTTCGATCACATCGGTGCCATCACCAAAAATATCGGCCCAGACATCGACAGGTTGATTGACAATGCGCTTGACGGGGAAACGGCCGCCATTCAGGGACGGATAGACATCCTCAATGATATGGCGGGGAGCTTGGACCGGTACGGGATCGAGTTCTGTTTTCTCGCTTTTGCGCTGTCTTCGCTTCGTCACCACAGCCATCGTCCGCACCGCCTGATCACCTGCTGCACCAGCAACCACCTCCCTGTTGCTTTGTTCCGGCCGCCCGAATAGCGGGCGGAACTTCCATCGCAGCCTGCGGTTTTTTTGATCCGCATGGAGGGCTGCCGGTGCAATCGATCTCGATAGAAGACCTGGCCAGGTCGGCCGGATTGGAGACGTCTTACCTGGGATTCGATGGCGTATTGGTTGCGGCCGATGAATCCGTATTGCGCCAACTGGCGGCCACCATCTTGCCGGCTGGCGGCAGCCGGGAGGCCGATGCGTCGGCCGCTCCCATAGCTGTCGTCATCCGCAGAAGCAAAGCCGATCCGCAATTGCCCTTCGGCAGTTACCACCTCTCGCCAGCAGCAGGCGGCCCCGCTCACCGGGCTCTCGTCTGTCCGCGTCAAGCCTATCAGCTACCGGCCTGCGAGGCCGGACACCGTCTATGGCTGATTGCCGTGCAGCTTTACGGCATCCGCTCCGCCCGCAACTGGGGGCATGGCGATTTTCGCGATCTGGCGGACCTGCTGCGCCTTGCCGCCGCGCAGGGAGCAGCAGGCATTGGGCTCAATCCGTTGCATGCCCTGTTTTCCTCATCGCCCGAGGATTGCAGCCCCTATTCCCCCAGCAGTCGGATTTTCCTCAATCCCCTTTATATCCATGTCCCGGATGTGCCCGGTTTTCTTCCCAGCGACCTTGCCGGGAAGGAAGCCGAGTTGAACGAACTGCGGCAGCTTCCGCTGATGGACTATTCCCGCGCAGCAGCCTTGAAGCTTGTCCTCCTGGAGACGGCCTATCAGCGTTTCGCTGAGCAACACCCTGCCGCGCTCTGGGAAGAGTTCGACCGCTTCCGCAATGACCAGGGCCAGGATCTGCATCGTTTCGCTGCGTTCGAGGCTTTATGCCGGCGCCATGGGCACAACTGGCGCCAATGGCCGGAGCCCTGGCGCCAGCCCAGCGACGGCGACATCGAAGACCTTCAGAAGGACGCGCCGCTGGAAACCGGTTTTTACGAATTCCTGCAATGGCAGGCGCATCGGCAGCTTGATGCCTGCCGCGCGTTGGGCCAGTCGCTTAATCTGCCGGTCGGCCTTTATCTCGATTTTGCGGTCGGCGTGCATCCGGAAGGCTTCGACGTCTGGAATGCGCCCGATGCCTTTGTGGCAGAGGCGCAGGTCGGCGCACCACCGGATTTGCTGAACCGCAGCGGCCAGGATTGGGGGCTGGTCTGCTTCAATCCACGCACCCTGCAGCGAACCGATTATTCGGCGTTTCGCCGGGCGCTGCGCGCCTCGATGCGCTATTCCGGCGCGTTGCGGTTCGATCACGTCCTGGGGATCAACCGGATCTACCTTATTCCGTGCGGCAGTGATGCCCGCAACGGTGCCTATCTGAGCCTGCCGATGGAGGAATTCCTTGCCGTCATGGCCAGCGAAAGCGTTGCCGAGCAATGCCTTCTGATCGGCGAAGACCTCGGCACCGTGCCCGAAGGTTTCCGCGAGACGCTCAGCGACTGGGGCTTATGGACCTATACCGTCCTGTTGTTCTCCCGCGACGAGAGCGGCGCGTTCCAGGATGTCCGTACCTTGCCAAAGCGCGCCTTGATCACCTTCAACACCCACGACCTGCCAAGCTATGCTGGCTGGTGGACCGGCCGCGATATCGAGACGCAGCAGAAGCTCGGCATGATCCTTGGTGAAAGCCCTGTGGAACGCGAGAAAGCACGGCACGCGCTGATCAGCGCCCTGCGCCGCGAAAAGCTTCTGGCCTTAGATGCGAACGCAAGGGACAAGCCGGATGTCTCCGCCGTGATGCAGATGGTGGCGCGCGCGCCCTGTGGTATTCTCAGCATCGGCCTGGACGACATCCTCGGGATGGAAGATCAGCAGAATCTGCCAGGCACCTGGCGGGAATATCCGAACTGGCGACGGCGCCTGCCCGTGGAGCTGGATGCCTTGAGCAGCTTTTTCGTACTTGAACAGGTTGCAGCGGCGTTTGCCAAAGAAGGCCGCGCCTGGCCGCCGAAAGAGTGAGGCATGGGAAAGGAAAGCGCAGGCCTGCTTCTCTATCGCCACCACGATGGCAAGTTAGAGGTATTCCTCGCCCATCCCGGCGGACCCTTCTGGGCAAAAAAGGATTTAGGCGCCTGGTCGATCCCGAAAGGCGAGCCCACGGCTGGCGAGAATCTGCTCAACGCCGCCTGCCGGGAATTCGAGGAGGAAACCGGATTTTCAGCCACCGGTCCTTTCACGGCTCTTAAGCCCTGCCGGCAGACGGGCGGCAAGCTGGTCCATGCCTGGGCGACCAAGATGGATTGCGACCCGGCAAAGATCCGCTGTAACACCTTCCGCCTGGAATGGCCGCCGCGCTCCGGGCGCTACATCGATGCGCCCGAAATCGACCGCGCGGCATGGTTCGGCATGGACGAGGCGCGGCGGAAGATCAATCCCGCGCAAGTCGGTTTTCTCGACGAGCTCGAAACCCTGCTGGCGAATGCCTAGCTGGCCTTGGCCTCCTGCTTGGCTTTCAGCAGGCGCAGCAGCAGGGCATCCCGTTGCGCCTCAAGTTCTGGGATCGACCGGCCAGCAGCCTCTTCCTCGATGCCCTGCACCAGGGCTTCCTTGGCCGCGTCGTCAAACCGTGGCGTGCCGAGCGATTCCCAGCGGCGGACCTGGCTTGGCCCGAGATGATCCAGGTAATGCCGGATGCCGCCTTCGCCGCCACCAAGATGATAGGCCATATGCGGCCCGACGACGGCCCAGCGCAGGCCAGGACCATAAGTCATCGCCGCGTCAATATCGGCAACACTCGCCACGCCCTGTTCCACCAGATAGACCGCCTCGCGCCATAGTGCCGAGGCCAGGCGGTTGGCGATATGACCGGGCATCTCGCGCCGCAGCACCACCGGCTGCCGGCCGACCGCATGGTAAAACTCTGCTGCCCGCGCGGTGATTTCCTCAGTCGCGCCGACGATCTCGACCAGCGGAATGAGATGCGGCGGATTGAAGGGATGCGCCGTGATGTGGCGATCGGGATGGCGGCAATCGGTGACCAGACGGCTGCGCAGGAGCGAGGACGTGCTGCCCGCCACGATGACATCCGCTGGCAGGAGATCGTCGATCCGGGCCAGCAGTTCGCGCTTCAGCGCCTCTTTCTCCGGCGCATTTTCCTGAACAAACTCGGCGCCTTTCAGCGCCGTCGTCAGATCGGTGGTGAACGTCAGACGGCCCCGACCGGAAAGGCCGAGCTGCGCCAGCTGCGGCAAAGCCTTCTCGATATAACGCCGAAGATACTGTTCTGCCTCGGCGGAAGGGTCCGTTGCCTGAACATCGATCCCATGGGCCAGAAACAAAGCCGACCAACTGGCGCCGATTGTGCCGCAACCGACCACCGCAACCGCCTTATACACGCGACTTCCCCTTTGTGTGCTGGCTCTTCAGGTACTGGATTGAGGTATCAGCTCTTCCGGCGCGCGGATTCTATGGCGCCGGAAGAACCACAGAAGAATAAACGCAAGCGTCGATATCCCCAAGCCATACCAGGTAGGAAGCACTGACAATGCCGCGATTGCCAGAAGCAGGGATGCATTGATCGCACGGGAATCGAAGAAACGTGCGCCGCCGAACAGAGCCGCAAAAGCCATGGTGAAGATGAAGCCCGAAAGGATGGCCTCCAGGAAATCAAGCCAGCTTCCGGTTGCCAGCATGCCCGGATAGGCTAGGAACATGAAAGGAATGACGTAAGTCACCGCGCCGAGCTTGCAGGCCTCGCGCGCGACCGAGAGCCAGTTGGTCTGCGCAATCCCCGCGGCCACGAAGACCGCAACACAGACCGGCGGCGTGATCACCGAGATGGTTGCGTAGTAGAAGACGAACATATGCGCCACGATGGGCTCAATGCCCACCTTGACCAGGGCCGGCGCCAGAACCGCAGCCACCAGTACATAGGCCGCCGTGGTCGGGATTCCCATTCCGAGGATCATGCAAACCACAGCCGTCACCAGCGCAATCACCCAGATCGAATGTCCAGCCAGGGTGACGATCAGGGAAGACAGTGCAACGCCAAGCCCGGTGAGATTGACCATACTGACGAGAATCTGCGCACCGGCCAGCAGAATACCGATCATCACCAGCGCCTTGCCGGCGTCTTCCAGACTGTCGATGACTACCCGCAGGGAGTTTTTCAGATCCTTGAAGGTGCGGACATTCAGCAGGAAGTAAGAGACGAACAGTGCGGCAATACCGAAAAAGGCAGAACTTTGTACCGAGCGGCCGCTCAGGATGCCGAACAGCAAGGCGCCGAAGGCAGCGACAATCGGTCCGGTACGCCGCAGGGCCAGAACCGTCGGCCAGGGTGGCATTTCCGATTCCGGCACGACGCGCAGGCCGCGATGGATTGCGATGAAATGGATCGTGGCAAACGCGCCGAGATAATACAGGAAGGCCGGCAATATGGCCGCCTTGGCGATGTCGAAATAGCTGCGACCGATGATCTCCGCCATCACGAAGGCAGCCGCTCCCATCACGGGCGGCGCAATCTGCCCGCCGGTGGAAGCCACGGCTTCAATCCCGCCCGCCAGGGCCGGCGGATAGCCCAACCGCTTCATCAGCGGAATGGTGAAATTTCCTGTCGTCGCAACATTGGCAACAGCGCTGCCGCTGATCGTGCCGAACAGACCAGACGCCACGGTAGCGATTTTTGCGGCGCCGCCTGGAGAACGGCCGCTGAGCCGGATCGACAGGTCCATGAAGGTCTGGCCGCCGCCGGTGAACAGCAGGACGCTGCCGAACAGGATGAAGGCGCCGATCGTGGTGCTGGCGACGCCAACCAGAAGCCCCCAAACGCCAAGATCGCCAAGCAGCAAGGTCTCGGTCACGAAATAGATGTCAAAGCCGCGATGCCCGAGCGAGCCAGGCAGATAGTGGCCCAGCAGGGCATAGGCCACCCCTGCCGCGGCAATTGCCGGAAAGATGCCGCCGATGGCCCGGCGGGATATCTCCAGGATGCTGATCACCAGCCCTGCCGTCAGCGTGATATCGAGCGCCGTCGCTGTAGGCAGACTGCCCATGATCTCGTCATAATTGACGATCGTGTAGATACAGGCGCCAAGCGAGGCAGCGGCGAATGCGACGTCGATGATGATGCCGAACGCCCGCCAGGACCTGCCCGCCCCGAGCGGGTACATCAAAAGGCCGAGAACAACGATCAACCCGACAAAAATCGCCCGCTGAATCAATCCCTCGAAGGATCCGAAGGCGGACGTATAGAGAATGAAGAGGCCGAGCAGCGCGGCCACTCCCTTTGTCGCAATCGAGCGCATGTCTCGGCCTTTCGACGTCGGCAGCCGTCGTCAGGAGGATTTCGGCATCAGCTTCGCCGGAACATTGACATTGCGCTCCTTGAGGTAGCGCAGAACGCCGGGATGCAGCGGAATCGTGCCGTTCTCAAGCGTCATCTGGATGAGATCCAAGCCCTTCAGGCTGCTCAGCGCGCCCACCTGCACGGTCTTGTCCTCGAAAACCGCCTTGGCGATCTGATAGGCGATTTCTTCCGGCATGTCGGTACGGGCATGTACCGCCAGGCCGAAGCTCCAGGTGCTATAGGCGGGAATGCCTTCGGCAGCACCGGCGGGCACGTCAACCACGGAGAGATCGGGGAACTTCTCCTCCACCAGCTTCTTCTGTTCAGGCGTCAGGCTGAGAACCTTGATCGGCGTGAAGGTGGCGATATCCAGGGTCGAGCCGTCCAGCTTGTTGCCCACACCCGATTTCACCGTGCCGATGGCCCGCTTGTCCTTGATCGCATCGACGATGTCGGTCGTCGAGCCGCGAACGTAGTCTGGCGCGATCCCCAGCACCTTGAAGATCGCTTCCGTGGTCTTCTCCGTGGCCGAACCCTTCAAGCCGGGATTGAAGCGCACGCCTTTCAGGTCAGCCAGTGTGTTGACGCCGCTATCGGCGCGGACGATCACGTTCTGCGGCGCGCCCGAATAGACAAACAGCAGACGGTTATCGACCTTCTTGCCCGCGAAATCGCCTTCGCCGGCATAGGCCTGATAACCGACATTGGTGGTCACCAGGCCGAGATCGATCTGCTTGCGGTCGATGCGGCGCAGGTTGTCGACGGTCGCGCCGGTCTCGACGACCGCGCTTTCCACATTCGGCACCTTGCTGTTGATGAGCTGCGACAGCGCGACGAAATACCCATACTGGCTGGACGACGCCGAAGTGGCGCCGATGAGAAGCTTGTCCTTGGCTGCAACCGGGAATGACAGGATGGCGGCGGTCATCGCCGTCAGGATGATCTTCTTCATTTTACCGTTTCCTCCGTTTTGTTGATTATTGGCCTCATGCCTTCCGGTAAGCGGATCGGAAGCGACAGGACGAGAAACGAATGCGTCTTGCCGTGCCCGTCGAGATTGAGCGCATCATTCACGCCGCCCTCGAGAACATCGTCGATGACAAAATTCAGCGCCCAGAGTTTCGGCAATTCGAAGCGCCGCACGGCAGAAATGCGCCGATGGGCAAACAGCGCAGCGATACGCTCGACCGTCACCTGCTCGCAGATGACAGGGTAATATTCCGGCCGGTAGGCGATCACGCTGACATTCAACCGGTTGCCCTTATCGCCGGTCCGGCCATGGGCGATGCTGTGCAGCGGCACCTCAAGGCCCGATATATGCGGCGTGCGATTCATTCCAGCATCTCGATCCGCGTCTTGACCAGGTCACGCCTGATATAGGCCGAGGCCGTCGCTATGCGACGCCGGGTATTGCCGCGCGCGCCGCCGCCGCCGGCCGGCCCGCAGGTATAAAGCGCCAGCACTTCTTCAGCCGCCCGGGCCGCGATGGCGCGGTCCGGCGAGGAGACGGCAATGCGCAGACGCACATCCGAAGACGGCGCCATGTGCTGCGACAGCCACTGCCCTGCATCGTCGTTGAACACGCTGGCCACGCCGATGATGTCCCCGCGCATGGAGATATCGGGGCCAATCCGGCGGCGTATGACATCCAGTGCCAGCTTGGCACGCGCAGCGGCATTGGGCCCCGCATAGGAGATCTCGCCTTCACCCAGCCAGCCGCCGTCATAGCCGACGGTGACCTTCAGGCGCTCCGGCCGCGCATGCCCAACGGCGCCGCGCACCCGCACCTCATTTTGGACCGAATCATCCAGTTCGACATTGGTGATATCCAGCGTGACATCCGGTGTCAGATACCGGCTGGGATCGTGGATTTCATAGAGAATCTGTTCCGTCACCGTGTGGCGGTCCACCAGTCCGCCGCCGGTATCGGCCTTGCCGATTGTAAAGTCGCCGTCGCCCTGCATGGCCACGATGGGAAAGCCGATATCGTGCGGATCGGGCACGTCCTTGAAACCGGGATCGGCATAATAGCCGCCGGTGACCTGCGCCCCGCATTCCAGCAGATGCCCCGCCAGAGTCCCGCAGGCCAACCGCTGCCAGTCATCCAGGGCCCAGCCGTGATGGTGAATGAACGGCGCCAGGGCGAGCGACGGATCGGCCACGCGGCCCGACACCACGATATCCGCGCCGGCCTGCAAGGCTTCCACCAGCGGCGCGGCGCCGAGATAGGCATTGGCGGAAATCACCGGACCGAATGCCAGCGGCCTGCCGCTTTCATCCTCCAGCGCGCCGAGCTGTCCTGCGGCAACGAGATCATCGCCCTGCACCGCGGCGATCCGCATCGGCCGGCAGCCTAAGCGGCGCCCCAAACCGGCAATGGCCTTGGCCGCGGCCAGCGGATTGGCCGCGCCGAAATTGCCCAGGATACGGATATTGTGCTGCAGGCAGGCTTCCAGGATGGGCGCCAGCAGACGCTCCAGCAGCGGCTCATACCCCTTGTCGGGATTTTCCATGCGCGCCAGTTGCGCCAGCGCCAGCGTCCGCTCGCCCAGCGTTTCGAACATGATCGCCGCCGGGCGTTTTGCGCGAATGAGGCTGCGCACCACCGGCGCTGCGGCATCCAGACGATCGCCGGAAAAACCGGCCCCGCAGCCGACCAATACGCTGTCGGTCCCCAACCCGTCTCCTCCCAATCTTTCTGCCAAAAGGTTGGCGGCGGCCGATCTATTTTACAAATGGATTTATCTTATTTATTGATAGACTATGCTTATAAATGTAACCCTGCGCCAGCTCCAGGCCTTTCGCGTCGTCGCGACGTTGCGCAGCTTCAGCGAGGCGGCCGAGCGGCTGCATCTGTCCCAACCCGCCTTGAGCGCCACGATCCGCAAGCTGGAAGAGACGCTGAATACCAAACTGTTCGACCGCACCACGCGGCAGGTCCTCCTAACCGCCGAAGGCGAAGAACTTCAGCGCCTGGCCACGCGCCTCATCGATGAATTCGAAGCCGTCAGCGTCGACCTGCAGGACTATCTCGCCCGCCGGCGCGGACGGCTGGTGATCGCCGCCCTGCCCTCGCTGGCCGCCATCACGCTGCCGCCCGCCCTGGCAGTCTTCAAGGCGCGCTACCCCGCCATCGACGTGATGATCCGCGACACGCTGCATGATCAGATCCAGGAACTGGTGGAAAGCGGCGCGGCCGATTTCGGCCTTACGGTCGCGCCTGCTAAAAGCAAGGATTTCGACTTCCAGCCGCTGATCGACGACCGCTTTGTCATGGTCTGCCGGCCCGATCACGCCTTGGCGCGCAAGAAGGCCGTCACCTGGACGCAGATGGTGACCTATCCCATCATCATGATGGCGCGCACTTCCAGCGTGCGGCAGCATATCGATGCCGCCTGCGCCGCCGCCGGCATCGAGGTGCAAAGCCAGTATGATCCCGAACATCTGGCAACAGTTGGCGCGCTGATCAGCCAGGGGCTCGGCATTGCCGCCCTGCCCTCGCTCACCACATCGCTGCTGAAGTTCGCCGGTTTGGCCGAGGTGCCGATCAAGGAACCTGCCCTGCGCCGGACGATGGGCATCATCCAGCGCAAGGGCCGCACGCCATCCGTCTCGGCGCAAAGCCTGATGGAGATATTGCGGGCGCAATGCACAGAGCAAACGCGCCCGAAAACCTCAAAGTCCTAAGATGAGCTTTGACATGATGTTGCGCTGGATCTCGTTAGAGCCCGCGTAGATCGTGACCTTGCGCATGTTGAGATAGCGTGCCGCCACGCCATCGGCGTAATCCGGACCGATGATCGGCTCGTTGGCGCCCTCGATCAGCGGCGTGTAGGGCGCGATGTAATACCCCACCGCATCGGCCGCCAGTTCAGTCACCATCTGCTGCAATTCCGTACCACGCGTCTTCAGCAGCGACGAGGCAGCGCCGACGTTCTGTCCGCCCCGCAACTGGCCGAGAATGCGCAGTTCGGTCATCTCCAGCGCCATGACCTCGATCTCCGCCTGAGCCAGACGGGCGGCAAAAGCGGGATCCTCGATCAGCGGCGCGCCGCCGCCGGCCGCTTCCGCGCGGGCGATCTTGCGCACCCGCTCCAGGCCGCGCTTGAGATTGCCGGAATAGGCATTGCCGCGTTCGAATTCCAGCAGGTATTTGGCGCAGGTCCAACCCTGGTTGATCTCACCGACCAGATTCTCCTTCGGCACCTTCACGTCGTCGAAGAAAACCTGATTGACTTCCTGCATGCCGGCGCTGGGCTCGTCGATGGTGACGATCGGCGCCACGGTCACGCCCGGCGATTTCATGTCGATCAGCAGGAAGGAAATGCCTTCCTGCGGCTTCTTGGTCTGCGCGGTGCGCACCAGGCAGAAGATCATGTCGGCATGCTGGGCTTCCGAGGTCCAGATCTTGCTGCCGTTGCACAGGAAGTAATCGCCCTTGTCCTCGGCCTTCATCTGCAGCGAGGCAAGATCCGATCCGGCGCCGGGCTCGGAATAGCCCTGGCACCACCAGGTCCGGCTAGCGAGGATGTCGGGCAGATATTTCTTCTTCTGCGCCTCGGTGCCGAATTTCATGATCACCGGCGCCAGCATGCGCGGGCCGAATGGCACCACGATGGGTGCGCCGGCTGCCATCATTTCCTGGTCGTAGATGTAGCGCTGCACCGGCGTCCAGCCGGGACCGCCATATTCCTCCGGCCAGTTCGGCGCCAGCCAGCCCTTTTCATTCAGCCGCTGCTGCCAGCGGATATGCAGGTGCTTGGCGATATAGCCGGTGCGGGTACGCGCCATGGCGGCACGCATCTCGTCATCGAAATTCTCGGCGATGAAGCGGCGGACCTCATCTCGGAAGGCAAGCTCTTCGGCGGTGAAGTTCAGATCCATATCCCTAGACCTTTGGCAGGCGCCCATGTCGCCTGGGCATCTTATCTCTGTCCGCAAAGTAGGACATGAAATCCCCGCTGCCGTCAAACCGTCGCCATCCCTGCCGTAACGTCACATGGCATTTGCTGTGGATGATCCGGCTACTTATGATCGGTTTCCGCAACATCCGTTTCGCGCATCAGAAAAATGAACAAGACAAACACTCACGCCAGCGGCCTGGATGGCCTGGCCATCCTTTTGATGTCTGTCCTGTGCCTGGTCTGGGGCGGGCAGCAAGTGCTCATCAAGGTCACCACGGAATTCGTCTCGCCGCTGCTGCAGGCCGGCATCCGTTCGGCCGGTGCAACCCTGCTGGTTGCCGGCTGGATGCAGTGGCGGCGCGTGCCCCTGTTCAACCGCGACGGCAGCCTGGTCCCTGGCATCCTCGCCGGTCTGCTGTTCGGCGCGGAATTCGCCCTGATCTTCATCGGCCTGACGATGACCAGCGCCTCACGGGTCGTGATCCTGCTTTACACGGCACCGTTCTGGGTGGCGCTCGGCTCACATCTCTTCATCCCGGGCGAACGCATCCGGCCGCTGCAGCTGTCCGGGCTGCTGCTGGCCTTCCTGGGCGTCGTCCTGACCTTCATTGATCGCCTGCAGGCGCCGCAGCGGGAGGAAATGATCGGCGATGCCATGATCCTCGGCGCCTCCATCCTCTGGGCGGCAACAACCGTGCTGATCAAGGCCACGCGCCTGCGCGAAGCCTCGCCCTATAAGACGCTGCTCTATCAGCTGGCGGTATCCGGCGTCGGCCTGCTGGCCGGGGCGGCGCTCGTGGGCGAGGATTTCACCATTTCGATGACACCTTTCGTGCTGGGCTCGCTCGGCGTCCAGATTGTCATCGTGGCAGGGATCAGCTACGTCGTCTGGTTCTGGCTGATCACGCAATACCCGGTATCGCGGCTATCGGCCTTCTCGTTCCTCACGCCAATCTTCGGCGTGCTGGCGGGTAGTGTTCTGCTGAACGAACCGCTCTCGCCATGGCTGCTCGGCGCGCTGGCGCTGGTGGCGGGCGGCATCTATCTGGTCAACGCGCCGCAGAAGGCGGGGGGCGCAGCAACGGCAGCCGCGGCCAGCGCGTCAGACAGCAGCGATTAGATCACGCCCTTCTGCCGCAATTCCTGCAGCCGCGCGTCATCGAAGCCCAGCCGCTCGCGCAGCACCTGATCGGTATGCTCGCCAAGCAGCGGCGGGCCGCGGTCGTAGGCGACAGGCGAGGCCGACAGCCGCAGCGGGCTGGCCACGCTCGGCACTTCACCCTGCTGCGTATGCGGCACGGTCTTTTGCAATCCGCGCGCCTTCACATGCGGATCGGCGAACACTTTGTCGATGGTGTTGATCGGGCCGCAGGGCACCTGCCGCTTCTCAAGCGCAGCGATGAGATCGTCCATTGTGCGCTTGCGGGTTTCCGCCTCGATGGCGCTGACCACCAGGGCGCGGTTGTTCAGGCGCTCGATATTGGTGGCAAAACGCGGATCGGTCTTCCATTCCGGATGGCCCAGCTCCTCGGCCAGCTTGCCGAACTGGTAATCGTTGCCGACCGCGATGATGACGTGGCCGTCGGCGGTCGGGAAGCTCTGATAGGGCACGATGGCGGCATGGCCGTTGCCCATGCGGACCGGCACCTGGCCCGAGACGAGGTAATAGAGCGCCTGATTGGCCAGGGTCGAGACCTGCACGTCCAGCAGGGCCATGTCGATATACTGGCCCTCGCCGCTGCGATGGCGCTGGTTTAGCGCCGCCAGGATGGCGATGGTGGCATACAGCCCGGTCATCACGTCGGCCAAGGCGACGCCGGCCTTCTGCGGACCGCCGCCCGGCAGATCGTCGCGTTCACCGGTGACGCTCATCAGACCGCCCATGCCCTGAATCAAGAAGTCATAGCCCGCGCGCGACGCATAAGGGCCGGTCTGGCCGAAGCCGGTGATCGAGCAATAGACCAGCCGCGGATTGATCACCTTCAGGCTCTCGTAATCGAGGCCATATTTCTTCAGGCCGCCGAGCTTGTAATTCTCGATCACCACATCGGCCTGCTTGGCCAGATCGCGGATGATCGCCTGCCCTTCCGGGCTTGCCATGTCGACGGTGATCGACAGCTTGCCGCGATTGGCGGCCAGGTAATACGCCGCATCGCCGCGTTCACCCGTCTTCGGGTCTTTCAGGAAGATCGGGCCCCAGCTGCGGGTATCGTCACCCGCGCCGGGTTTTTCGACCTTGATCACGGTGGCGCCGAGATCGGCCAGGTTCTGGGTACACCACGGCCCGGCCAGCACACGGCTGAGATCGAGCACAACGATATCGTCGAGCGCACGCATCTCGGCGCCTCCGCCTTTTGCTTTCGAAACGGCTTACTGGAAAGCCTGGATGCCGGTCTGGGCACGGCCGAGGATCAGCGCATGGATGTCATGCGTGCCCTCGTAGGTATTCACCGTCTCCAGATTCATCAGGTGGCGCATCACATGATATTCCTCATGGATGCCATTGCCGCCGTGCATGTCACGCGCCATGCGGGCGATTTCCAGCGCCTTGCCGCAATTGTTGCGCTTGATCAGCGAGATCATTTCCGGCGTTGCCAGATCCTGGTCCTTCAGACGGCCGACGCGCAGCGCAGCCGTCAGGCCGAGCGCGATTTCGGTCTGCATGTTGGCCAGTTTGAGCTGGATGATCTGGTTCGCCGCCAGCGGACGGCCGAACTGCTTGCGCTCCAGCACATAGCTGCGGGCCTGATGCCAGCAGGCTTCCGCCGCGCCCATGGCGCCCCAGGCGATGCCGTAACGGGCATTGTTCAGACAGCCGAATGGGCCCTTCAGCCCCTCGACATTCGGCAGCAGGTTGTCTTCCGGCACGAACACCTTGTCCATCACGATCTCGCCGGTGATCGAGGCGCGCAGCGACAGCTTGCCGTGAATCTTCGGCGCCGACAGGCCCTTCATGCCCTTTTCCAGCACGAAGCCGCGGATCACGCCGTCTTCGGTCTTCGCCCAGACGACAAAAACATCGGCGATCGGCGAATTGCTGATCCACATCTTGGCGCCGGTCAGCTCATAGCCGCCCTGGACCTTCTTGGCGCGGGTCTTCATGCTGCCCGGATCGGAGCCATGGTCCGGCTCGGTCAGGCCAAAGCAGCCGATCCACTCACCGCGGGCCAGCTTGGGCAGATACTTCTCGCGCTGCGCCTCGGTGCCATAGGCATAGATCGGATGCATCACCAGGCTGGACTGCACGCTCATCATCGAACGATAGCCGCTGTCCACCGCCTCGACTTCGCGGGCGATCAGGCCATAGGCGACATAGGAAGCGCCGGCGCAGCCATACCCCTCGATGGTCGGGCCCAGCAGGCCCAGCTCGCCCATTTCGCGGAAAATCGCCGGATCGGTCTTCTCCTCGCGGAAGGCTTCCTTCACGCGCGGCAGCAGCTTGTTCTGGCAGTAGTCGCGGGCGGTGTCGCGGACCAGGCGCTCTTCTTCCGTCAGCTCGGCCTCCAGATTGAAGGGATCATCCCATTTGAAGGTGGCCTTGGCGGCGGAGGCGGGCTTGGCGGCTTGTACGTTCATGGCGTTCCTCGGACGGACGTGACGGAATGAATAATGGGCCGGGAGTCTAAACCCCTTGGCGGAAGGGGCAAGCTGTCAGACCGGCCATTGGCGCGCAAACGAATTCTCGCTATTAATTGATAACCGGAGGTTATCAACTTTTTATGGCCCTTCCCCGCCGTTTCCTGCCGCCCTTATCCGCCCTGATGGCTTTCGAGGCGGCCGCCCGCCATGGCAGCTTCACGGCGGCAGCCCATGAGCTCAATGTCAGCCAGGCCGCCATCAGCCGCCGGGTGCAGCTTCTGGAGGAGCTGCTCAGTCTCACGCTGTTCGAGCGGATCCGCCAGCGTGTGGTGCTGACCCCCGCCGGCGCCGCCTATGCCCGGGAATTGCAGGAGGCGCTCGGCCGTATCGGCCGGGCAACCGTCAACACCATGGCGGCGCGCGAAGGCAATGCGACGCTGAATATCGCCACCCTGCCGACCTTCGGCACCCGCTGGCTGATCCCGCGTCTGCCGGATTTCGCCGCCAAGCACCCGCAGATCACCATCAACCTGCCGACGCGCATTGAGACCTTCGACTTCACGGCCGAGCCCTTGGATGCCGCGATCTCCTTCGGTGATCCAGTCTGGCCGGGCGCGGTGGTCGACCGCCTGATCGAAGAAGAGCTGGTGCCGGTTGCGGCAAGGAAGCTGCTCGCCCGGCATCGCATCCGCAAGCCGGAAGACCTGTTCAAAATCCCGCTGCTGCAGCAGGCGACGCGCCCCACCGCCTGGGCGGACTGGTTCGCGGCCCTGAACATCGCCTGCCCGCCGGTGCCGCTTGGTCCGCGTTATGGCCAATTCTCAATGGTGGTGCAGGCTGCCGTGATTGGCCTCGGCGCCGCCATCGTGCCGCGCTTTCTGGTGGAGCGCGAATTGAAACAGGGCGAGCTGATTGCGCCCTTTTCGCAGACGATCGGCAGCAAGCAGGCCTATTGCCTGTTCTACCCGGAAGCCAAGCGCAACGACCCGGCCCTGCGCGCCTTCCGCGACTGGCTGGTGGAAACCGCCAAGCCTTTAGCGGCTGCCGATCCGGCGGCTAAGTCCTGAGATAGGCGTCGAGCGCGTCGAGATGGCGCTGCTTCGCGGCACTGTCGAGGAAAGCGGCCTTGAAGCCGTTGCGGGCCAGAATGGCAATATCGTCCCGCGTCAGATCCAGCGCCTGCTGCACGGCCTGGTAATTCTCGTTCACGTAGCCGCCGAAATAAGCCGGATCGTCCGAATTCAGCGTCACCACCAGATTGGCCTGCAGCATGCGGCGCAACGGATGCTGTTTCATATCGCTGACCACGCAAAGCCGCAGGTTCGACAGCGGGCAAACCGTCAGCGGCACCTGCTCGCGCGCCAGCCGCGCCGTCAGCTCCGCATCTTCCAGCGCCCGGTTGCCGTGGTCGATCCGCTGCACCTTCAGGAGGTCCAAAGCCTCGCGCACATAGTCCGGCGGCCCTTCCTCGCCGGCATGCGCGACTGCCTTCAGCCCCAGTTCCCGCGCACGGGCGAAGACTCTCTGGAATTTCGACGGGGGATGGCCCTTCTCGGATGAATCGAGACCGACGCCGATGAAGCGGTCGCGCCATGACAAAGCCTCATCCAGCGTACGCTGCGCGCTGGCTTCGTCGAGATGCCGCAGGAAGCAGAGAATGAGCTGCACGGTGATGCCGAATTCGCGCTCGGCATCTTTCAGGGCGCGCCACAGGCCGTCGATCACCGTCTTGAAGGCCACGCCGCGTTCGGTATGACCCTGTGGATCGAAGAAGATTTCCGCATGCCGGACATTCTGCGCGGCGGCGCGCCGCAGATACGCCATCGCGAGATCGTAGAAATCCTGCTCGTGCAGCAGAACGCTCATGCCCTGATAATAGAGATCGAGAAAATCCTGCAGATTGCCGAAGCGGTAAGCCTGCCGCAGCGCATCGACATTGACGTAAGGCAGGCTGACGCCGTTGCGCTCGGCCAGCGCAAACATCAGTTCCGGTTCCAGACTGCCTTCGATATGGATATGCAGCTCAGCCTTGGGCAATCCGGCGATGAAGTGAGTGGGATCGGCCATGGCATGACTCTAGCGCGCCGGCATAGTGGCGGCAATTATCGCGGCAACCGGTCCTCTTGTGACGGCGGCACCGGTGCAAACACGATCAGTGCCAGTTATATTCCTTGAAGAGCCGCCATGCTTGTTCGCGGCTGAGTGCAGAGTTTAAGACAAGGAGCCGTCGATGGTCGAACGCATGCCGCCCGGCGCCGCGGCGCCGATGCCGAACCGCCTCTGGTGGCTGATCGTGCTGCGCGGCCTTGCAGCGCTGCTGTTCGGCCTGATCGCTATCTTCTGGCCGGGCATCAGCCTGGAGTTTCTGGTCATCCTGTTCGGCGCTTATGCCCTGGTGGACGGCCTCATCACCTTGTTCAGCGCGATACGCATGCCCGCCGGCCTGCCGCAGCGCGCCTTCCTGATGCTGACAGGCTGCGTCGGCATCGCCATCGGATTGATCAGCGTGCTGTGGCCAGCGGTGACGGTGGTGCTGCTGGTCTATTTCGTTGCCGCCTGGGCGCTTGTGTTCGGCCTGATCGAAATCGCCGGCAGCCTGCAGATGAAACGGCAGCTTGGCCCTGATTGGCCGGTCAGCAAGGGCGGCATCCTTTTGGTCATTTTCGGCCTGCTGCTGATCAGCTTCCCTGGTGCCGTCGCCGTGGCAGCCACCTGGGTGATCGGCATCTTCGCCCTGCTGCTGGGCGCCGGCTTGCTGACCTTTGCCTGGCGGCGCCGCAGGCGCGACCGGATGGTTCTTTAAACCTGCCGTCACACCGACGGCAGGATGATAGTCACGATGAAACCGCCGCCCGGCCGGTTGGCGGCGACAATCGAGCCGCCGACGGATTCGATGTTGCGTTTCGCCAACCACAGCCCGAGGCCGAAATTGTCAGGCTTCTTCTCTTCGCCGTTCTCACCGGAAGCCGGCCGGAAGGACGCATGCCGCTCGAAGATATGCGGCAGAAGCTCGGGTGCGACGCCAGGCCCGGCATCGGCCACGATCAGCAGCACGCGCCCGGTGCCGCGATGCAGTGTCACCGTGACCACGCTGCCGACCGGCGCGAAGCTCAGCGCATTCTCAATCACCTGACTCAGCGCTTCGGCGATCAGCCGGCCGCCGCGCGGCGCAGCCGCCTCGGCCTCCACCGAGGTCGTCAATGTGATGTTGCGGGTGGCCGCATCGTCGCTGAAGGTCTCCACCACATCCTCGACCAGCGCGCCCAGATCGACGGCTTCGCGCGGCGGATCGAGGCGGTCAGCTGCGACATCGTCGAGACGGCGTGCGGCGCGCACGAGGCCATCCAGCCGATCCAGCGCGGCATCGATTGCCTGCAAGGCCTGCTGCCCGCGCCGGTCATCGGCGGTAAGACGATGCCGCAGCGGCACCAGGGCCTGCCGTATCGTTCCCAGCGGCGTCTTGAAGGCATGGGCGTTTTCTTCCGCGGCCTGACGCAATTCGGATGCGGTGGCGCGCAGGCTGTCTTCCATGCGGTCGAAGGCGATGGCGACCGGCTGCAATTCAGGAATCTTGTTGCGCTGCGCGAACAGGCCTTCGACTCGGCGCTCGGCCACCGCCCGCGCCGTTTCGGTAAAGCGCCGCAGCCCGCGCCACAGATCGAAGGCAATCAGCAGCACGATGGCGGCAAAGCCGAGATAGATCGCCGCCGCGATCTGCACTTCCGGCGCCTTCCAGTAGGGCTGCCCCAGGCGCTGTTCGGAGGCTTCGGTAAGATCGTTGGAAATCACCAGTGCCCAGCAGCCGCGCTGCGTCCGCACCGGCGTGATCGCCGAGATCAGTTCTGCCGCGCCATCCTGGCGCTCGATGCGCAGCGCCAGCGGCAGATCGCCGCCGCAGGTGGCGCCAAGCTGCTCCAGCACACCGGCATCGGCCAGTTCGCGCTGCTCACGCTCCAGTTCATCAGGCGGCACCGGCGGCGCCGAGGCGACATAGAGAAAACCCGCGTCCGGCGGTCCGTCATGCGGCCGGAACAGCAGTCGCAAGCTGACGCCTTCCGTCTGAAAACGCGCCAGCTCCTCGCCCAGGCGGAACAGCGGGATCATGTCGGCGCGCTGCAGGCGCTCCTCCAGCACGCGCCCGACCGTCAAACCTTTCACGCGGATGCTTTCCAGCAGCAGGCGCTGCCGGTCGAGATCGGCCTGGCGGAATGTGACGTAGAGAATGGGCGGCAGGGCGATGAACAGGGCCGCCACCAGCAACGCCCGCAAAGTCAACGAGCGGCCGAGCCGGCTGAAACGCCCTTCCCGCTTAACCATGACGCCAACGGTAACCGAAGCCTGGATAGGTTTCGATAGCGTCGAAGTCGGGATCAAGATCGCGGAATTTCTGGCGGATGCGCTTCACCATCGCGCGCACATTGGCGCGATAGCCGTCCGGCCCCTGTCCCGCTTCGAAACCCGCACCGCGCACCGCGTCGTAGATCTCGCGATAGCCGACATCACGGCCGATGCGCTGCGCCAGCAACTGCACCACCTTGAACTCGCCATGGGTGAGATCGACCTGCTGGCCGTTCCAGGCGGCACGCGCGCTGGCCACATCCAGCATCAGTCCCGTCGGCCCCTGTTCGGCGGCCGGATTGGCGGCCGGCTGCTTGGTGGTCAGAGCGATGCGCAGGCGCTGCAGGATGATGGCAAAGCTCTTGCTCTTGTCGACGAAGTCGATGGCGCCGAGCTTCAGCCCCTTCTCCTCGAAGATCGGCTGATTGAGCCCAGTCAGGAACAGCACCGGGAAATCGTGACCGGCGGCGCGCAGCTTTTCCAATGTTGCCGGACCATCGGGATCGGGCATCTGCCAATCCAGCAGCAATGCGGTGGGCCGATTGCCTTTAAGCAGCCAATCGAGCAGCACCGCGCCGCCTTCGAAGGTTATGGCACGATAGCCGGCTTCCGCCAGATTGGCCGAAACCGTATCGCGGAACAGGCCGTCGTCGTCGACGACGGCGATCAGCGGAGCATCAGCGGCGACCGGCATCACGGGCGATCCTTGCCAGGCAAGCGTCTGTCGCGGGGTTTTTGTCGGGCATGCCATTCACTTCATATTGGAGCGTATAAAAATCGTTGCGCTGGGTATCGAAATAAAGATAGGCAGCCAGCACACATTCGCCGCCGCCGAATTCAAGCACTCTTGCCGGCGGCGCGTCACGTTCACGAAGCGGCTGACCGAACTGCCGCGTCAGGCCATCGCGGTTCAGCCCCATTACCACCGGCACGCCATCCGTCATCACCGGTATCTGCGGCGCGGCCTGAGGTGCGGCCTGATGATGCACTGCCAGATTCGGCTTCGACCGCGGCAAAGGCGGCATTGGCCGAGCGTCCTGTACCGGCGGCAGCTCTGACGGCGGCAGTTCCGGCTCCATCACGACGTCCGGCTCCGGTTCTACGCGATGCAGAAAATCGCAGCCCGCCAAGGCTATGGGCAGGACAAGCGCCCATAGCATGGGACACCAAGGACGTCGCTGGAAAAACGAATCGGGCATGTCTGGACGATACGCAAGCGCCGCGTAGCCGAAAAGCCACCTTATTCTTTCAGATTGGAACAGATGCAAAAACAACCCTGAGTGAGGAAGTCATTAGCTTATAGTAAAACTTGTGACCTAATTGTGATCTAAAGCCGATATACTTGTGACTGCCGCAATAAAACGCAGACGGTTTTAAATAATCATTGCTGCGGCCTCCAAGTTCGGACAAGTCTTGTCTCAACAAGACGTTCACGCCGATTCCTCCTCTCAGTGAAATCGCTTAAGTGAAAGAGAAATCGCTAAGTGAAAGAATCGGCAAAGGTTTACGCAAAGGGTTTACGGAGGTCCGTTTAGTGAAGAAGTCGCAGATCGTTGCCCTTGCTTTGGCCGGTTTGGCGGCGGCGGGCTGTTCGGGTTTGAACGAGCAGCAGCAACGCGCCTTATCCGGTGGCGCCCTCGGGGCGGCAGGCGGTGCGGCGGTCGGTGCCTTGACCGGCAGCACGGTAACCGGTGCGCTGATCGGCGCTGCCGCGGGCACAGCTGGCGGTCTGCTCTATCATGAGAGCAAGAAGTAACTGGTTTTTGGTTGAGTTAGCGGAGCGGCGCGTCATGCCTGCCTCAACCCCGTGGTGGAGCACCCCCTCCATCGCCGCGCCGCGGCCTGGTCGCCGACCCACCCTCGGCCTGGCCGCTGCCATCGTCGCCTCGGTGTTATCCGGGGTGGCGATGGCAGATCCGCCCCCCCCTGCCTCCCCGTCGCCCTGGGCTTCCCCCCAGGGCTGGCGGGGGCAGGTTCCCTTCCAGCAGCCCCGCTATATGCCTGCGCCGCAGCCTTATATGGTCTACGCCGTGCCATACGGGATTAATCACGGTACCTGCGACCGCAATCTGCTCGCCAAGGAACTGATGGGCAGCCTCACCAGCGCCGAGATCGCCCCCGCCAAGGCCAGCATGAACAGCGCCGGCAACGCCGAAACCCCGAAACTGGCGACCGCCGCAACGACGGCGCCGACGACTACGATGCCGGCGGCCACGATCCTGGTCGGCAGCCCCATCGCCCGCAGCATGGATGACGTGGATCAATCCTGCGTCAGCCGCGTTCTGGAATATGCGCCCGATCACTCTGCCGTGCAGTGGTATGGCGCAACAGGCACCGGCTATGCCGTCACGCCGCTCCATACTTTCGAGCGGGATGGACGTTATTGCCGGGAGTATCAAACAACCGCCGTAATTGGCGGCCAGGATAAACGCGTGTACGGAACAGCCTGCCGGATGCCTGACGGCGGCTGGCAAACCGTCAGCTAAAAACGAATTCCAGCTAAAAACGAATTCGCCCAAAGAATTCGTAAACAGATCATCCCCAGAATCGCCGAATGGAGGCGAAGATGCTGACCAATACACTGCTGCTTTACGTCACCCAGGAAGCGCTGGAAAAAGCGCGCGAGCGGCTGGCGGCCTTCGCCGCGCCGAACCACGGATACGCAACGGTCGCCAAGGCCTGGCAGATCGCGCCGAAGATGCGCCTGAAGAAGGCCGAGAAATCCTGGCCGACGCGCCATTGAGCCGCGTCGCTCAAAGAAATCGATCAGACAAAAAGCCCGCCTTCGAAGCGGGCTTTTTTTTATGTCGCCTTCATGCCGGTCGCAACCGATTCTAGATCAGCAATTTACGGATTCGCGCCGAGATCACATCCACCAGGCTGACCAGCAGGATGATCATGATCATCACGGCGCAGGTCTTGCCGAAATCGAAGCTGCGGATCACCTCCCACAGCACCACGCCAATGCCGCCGGCACCAACCATGCCGACGACCGATGCCGAGCGCAGATTCGATTCGAAGCGATACAACGAGTAGGACACCCAGAGCGGCATGACCTGCGGGATCACGCCATAGGCAATCTCCTCGATGGCGTTGGCGCCGGTGGCGCGGATGCCTTCCACCGGCTGCGGATCGATCGCCTCCACGGCTTCGGAAAAGAGTTTGGCGAGGATGCCGGTGGTATGGACGAACAGCGCCAATGCGCCGGCGAAGGGTCCGAGCCCCACCGCCACGACGAACAGCATGGCAAAGACCATCTCGTTGATTGCGCGGCAGGCATCCATCAGGCGGCGGACCGGCTGATGCAGCCAGGCCGGCGTGATATTGGCGGAGGCGAGCAGCCCGAAGGGCACCGCGAAGATCACCGCCAGCAACGTTCCCCAGATGGCGATGTGCAGCGTGATCGCCAGCTCCGACAGATAGTAGCGCCACTCGCTGAAATCCGGCGGGAAGAAATCGCCGAGGAAGACCGTCATGTTGCCGGCGTCGGCGATCAGCTTCATCGGCGCAATCTCAGCACCCTTGCAGGACCAGATCAGCATGGCTGCCGCCAGGGCGTAGACCGCCAGCTTGCCCAAAGAGGTTTTCAGTCCCGCCTTGGGCGGATGGATTGGATGCTTCGTGATGGCAGCCGCAGGTACAGTCATGGAAACCTCGCCGGATTCATGCCGGGCGGCTGGGATACCCAGCCACCCAGCAATGCTGCTTACGAGCCCATCTGCCTGTTGAGATCGGCCAGCTTGGCCTCGATCTCGGCCAGCTTCCTGGCTTTCTCATCCGCCGCCATATTGGCGTCGGCCTCGATCTTCAGCTTGTCGCGGAACAGCGCGAGCTGGCGGATCGGCAAAAGCTGCTTGTTGGAGGATTCGCGGAACGGTCCCCATTGCAGATCGGCCAGCACCTTGAGCTCGCGATTGAGCCGTTCGGCCGGTTTGCCGGGCTGCCGCGTGCCATAGGTCATGAAGAAGGCCTTGATCTTGGTCTTGTCGGCCTCCGGCAGATCCTTGCGCCAGACGATCGGATCGGACGGGATCAGCGGCGATTTCCAGATCGTCTTCACCTCGGCCGCCTTGGCCGGCTGGCTTTTCTGCAGGCGCTCCAGGTTCTCGTTGTTGTTCGTCGCCAGATCGACCTGCCTGTTGGCCACCGCGAGCGCGTTGACCTCATGATTGCCTGTCACCACGCGGGCAAAATGCTTGCGCACGTCAATATTGTTCTGCCCCCAGGCATAGAAGCCCGGCACCAGGAAGCCGGAGGTCGAATTCGGATCGCCATTGCCCAGCGTGTATTTGCCCGGCGCCTTCAGCACGTCCTCCAGCGAATTGATCGGGCTGTCCTTATGCGCCAGCAGCAGCGACCAGTAGCCCGGCGCGCCATCCTTGGAGGTGGTCTGCGCGAAGATCTCGCCATCGGCGCGGTCGACCGCCTGCATGGCCGAGGCATTGCCGTACCAAGCCACCTGCACCTTGTTGAAGCGCATGCCCTCGATCACGCCGGCATAGTCGGGCGCGAAGAAGGCATTCACCTTATAGCCGGTCAGCTTCTCCATATCGGCCAGGAACGGCTCCCATACCGTCCGCAGGTTCGCACTCGACTCGGTCGAGATGATGCCGAAATTGACTTCCTTCAACTCGGATGCCTGGATGTTCTGCGCATAGGCGGCCAGGGCGAGGCTTGCCATTGTGGCTTTCAGGATGGTGCGGCGAAGCATTGGTTCTCTCCCGTTGATGGATGACGCGAAGGATCAGGCAGGCATGGCTTCGGGCTGCAGCAGCAGGCGTTGCGCGGTTACCGGGACAGGCGGCATGCCGGCGGCGGACGAAGACCAGCCGCCATCCAGATCGCCAAATTCCAGACCGGTATCGTTGCCGTAGATGCCGCGCAGCAGCGCCGCCGTAACGCCGCTGGCGGCGCCGTCGAACACCACCCTGCCGTCACGCAGCGCGATGACGCGTCGGCAGTATTTCAGTGCGAAGTCCACCTGATGCAGCGACACCACAACGGTGACGCCGTCGTTGCGATTGATGTCGGCGAGGCTCTCCATCACCTTGCGCGAGGCTTCCGGATCAAGCGAGGCGATCGGCTCATCTGCCAGGATCACGCCTGCCTTCTGCACCAGCGCGCGGGCAATCGCTGCACGCTGCTGCTGGCCGCCGGATAGGGTTGAGGCGCGCTGGAAGGCACAGGGCGCGATGCCGACCCGGTCCAGCGCATGGATGGCGATACGGCGCTGCTCGTCGGTAAACCAGCGCAGCAGCGTGCGCCACAGCGGCATGCAGCCCAGATTGCCGGCCAGCACATTGGTGATCACCGGCATGCGGCCGACGAGGTTGAACTGCTGGAAGACGAAGCCGATGCCGGCGCGGGTGCGGCGGATGCCGCGCGCGATCCGTCCATCTTGCTGTACCATGCGGCCATTGACGATGACCTGCGCATGCGCGCCGCGGTCGCCCGGCATGAGACCGGCGATATGACGCAGCAAGGTCGACTTGCCCGAACCCGACGCGCCGATCAGCGCCACCATTTCGCCCGGCTGGATCGTCAGGCTGATATTCTCAAGTGCGCGCTTGCCCGTCCGGAAGGTTTTCGATAGATGGGCGATCTCGATGGCGGCCCGCATGCGATTCCCTCGGCTCTTCCCTGTTGGCCCGTCGCTGTCGCAGACGGTGATAGCGACGGGGGGTGACACTTCTGTTGCAGATCGGCGTCGCCTGGATGAAATCGGACCTGCCTCCGGCCGGAATCAGGACCCATAACGAATTTGTCTAGGGAAACCCGCCATGGCTTCGCGCTTTGCTCTCTATGCCGCTCCGCCTGCCGACGGCCCGCTGCATAAATTCGCAGCCGAATGGCTCGGCTGGGACCCGGAGACCGGCGAGGGTCTTCCCATCAAGCCAGCGGCCGGTTTAAACGCGGAGCGCATTGCCGCGCTGACCGCAGAGCCACGGCGCTACGGCTTTCACGGCACGCTGAAGCCGCCTTTCCATCTGGCGGAAGGCTGCGATGAAGGACAGCTCATCGTCGCGCTTGAGCGCTTCGTGGCGGCACGCAAGCCGATCCGCCTGCGGTTGAAGCTGGATGTCTTAGGTAGCTTCCTGGCCCTGCGGCCCGATGCACCCTGTCCTGAGATCGACGCGCTGGCCGCCGATTGCGTGCGCGACTTTGACCGCTTCCGCGCGCCCCCGTCAGAGAGCGAACTTACCCGCCGCCGCGCCGCCGGGCTGACCGAGCGCCAGGAGCAATATCTGGCGGCCTGGGGCTATCCTTATGTGATGGAGGAGTTCCGGCTGCATTTCACGCTGACCGGCCGCATCGAAGATGCCGCCGAGCGCGAGAAGCTGTTCCGGCATCTGCAAGCCCAAACGGCGCCCCTGATCCGCGATCCTTTCATGGTGGACGAGATCTGCCTGTTCGTGCAGCCCGCCAGCGACGCGCCCTTCCGCATCGCCGGCCGCTATCGCTTCGGCGGCTAGCCGCGCGCGCCTTCGAAAATCAGCCGGGCGCCCAGCAGGCCCATCACGCCGCCCGCCAGCCGGTCGATCCAGCGTTTCGAGCGCAGATAGGCTGCCCGCGGTCTGGGGGCTGAGAAAGCCACGGCGACGATGCAGTACCAGCAGAACTCGACCGCAAAAAGCAGCGGCGGCAGCAGCAAGGTCATCCAGAGCGGCGGATCGGCCGGCAGCAGGGCCGCGAAGATGCTGGCATAGACCACGGCGGTTTTCGGATTGCTGAGCTGCGTTGCCAGACCGATAAAGAAGGCACGCAACACACCGCGCCCTGCTTCCGCCTGCGGCGTTTCCATCCGCAGCGGCTGCGTGGCACCGCGCCAGATCAGAAAAGCGAGATAAAGCAGATAGGCGCCGCCGATCAGCTTCAGCGCCAGATACAGCCATCCGACCTGCATCAGCAACGTCACCAAGCCCAGCAAGGCCAGGCTGGCAAAGGTCATGCCGCCCAGCCCCATGCCGAAGGCCGCAGCGATGCCGGCGGCGCGCGAGCCGGCAATGGCGGTGCGCGCGACCAGCACGAAGCTTGGCCCCGGACTGGCCGCGCCAATCGCGATGGCGCCGAGAATGCTGAACAAGGGAAGCAGGGACGGCAGGATATCCATGATGGCGCTCATGATAACGCTCCGGGCGGTCAGGCGGCGATCATGCGCGATTTTTTGCCGCCATGCACGCCGTTGCAGACCGCATTATGAAACCGGCTGCTGCTCCAGCAGAGCGAGAAACTGCCGCACCGTATCGGCCAGCGCGCCGTCGTTGTTCAGCACCACGACATCGTCACCCGACAGAGTGAAGGCCGCGGCGCGGGCCAGGCGTTCCTCGATCTCGGCCGGTGTTTCACGGCCGCGCTTGATCAGGCGGGCGCGCAGTACATCTGGTGAGGCCGTGATCAGCACCACGATCAGGCCGGGAAATTTCTGCCGCGCCTGATCGATCACGGCGCGCGAGACATTGATCACCACCTGTCTGCCGGCCTTCCAGTCGGCGATGACGCTGGCCGGAATCCCGTAATGCAATCCGTGCGCACCCCAGGACAATGCGAAATCGCCCTGATTCTTTTTGACGGCAAACTCCTCTTCGGTGATGCCGATGTAATCTTCGCCGGCAAGACCGGAGGGCCGCGTAATGTAGCGGCGCGGAAACACCACGTCAGAACGCTCTTTCAGCGCGGCGCGCGCCCCGTCAATGACGGCATCCTTGCCGACCCCGCTGGGGCCGACGACCAGAATCAAACGGCCCGTCATGACGCAACGCTCAGCACTGTGGCGATCATGGCGGCGGCCTCTTCCGGCAACATCGTGAAATGCATGACACGCTTACTTACATCACGCGCTGGCCATTGCGCCAGACGGCGCGCACCACCGGCGTGTCGTCGATCAGGCTGACGCGGACGAGATCGGCGCGCCGCCCCGGCTCGATCGCGCCGCGATCCTTCAGGCCAATGGCGTCCGCCGGATTGGCCGAAGCCATCGCCACCGCCTGCGGCAGCGAAATGTCCGGCACTTCCTTGGGCAGCAGGAAAACCGACTGGATCATGCTGCTCGGCACGTAATCCGAGGAGATGATGTCGAGCTGGCTCTCCTCGGCCAACGAGCGCGCCGAGATGTTGCCCGAATGCGACCCGCCGCGCACCAGATTGGGCCCACCCATCATCACCTGCATGCCATGCTGGCGCGACAGGGCCGCCGCTTCGCGCGTGGTCGGGAATTCCGCCACCACCATGCCGTCGGCCGCGGCTTCGGCCACATGCTCGGGCGTGGCGTCATCATGGCTGGCCAGCGGCAGGCCCTTCTCGCGGCACAGCGCCACGATGCGGCGGCGGTTCTGCGCGCCATAGGCTTTGGCATTGGCGATCTGCTCGGCCATGAACTGATCCATGGCCTCGCCCGACAAGCCGTACTTGCGCTGGTAATACTGCCGGTATGTCTGCAAATTGACGAATTGCCGCTGGCCCGGCGTGTGGTCCATCACCGAAACCAGCTTCAGCCAGCTCAGTTCGGTCAGCGGCTCGACCAGCGGCATCAGATTCTTGAACGAGATTTCGCAGCGCAGATGCAGCAGGTGTTCCGCGCGCAGCATGCCGCCCTGCTGGCTCGCCTCGATGGCGGCGATCATGTCGCGCAGGATTTCCATGCGCACCGCATTATCGCGCAGATCACCCACCGCGATGGCGTCCAGCACGGTGGTAATGCCGGCGGCGGCGATTTGTGCGTCATGGCTGATCACCGCCAGCTTGCCGGGCCAGCGCACGCCAGGCCGCGGCGCGAAATGCTTTTCCAGATTGTCGGTATGCAGTTCGACCAGCCCGGGCAGCAGATAATCGCCGCCGAAATCCTCGGCACCTGCCACCGGGCGGCTGCCGGAATCCAGATCGGCGATCACGCCGTCGCGAACCAGCAGGCTGCCGGACTCGATGATGGCATGGCGGCCGACGATGCGGGCATTGGTAATGGCCAATTCAAAACTCATGCCGCGGCTCCCAGGGCTTGCAATGGTAACAGGCGGGTGGTGATGGCGGCGCGCGTTTCGGCATCATGCACGATGGCAACGATGGCCGCGCCGCGCTCGCGGGCATCATTGATCAGGTTTATGACAATTTTGCGGTTGTGATCATCCAGTGATGCCGTCGGTTCGTCCAGCAGAAGAATGGGATACTCCGCGGCAAAGCCGCGCGCGATATTGATACGCTGCTGCTCGCCACCTGAGAAAGTCGCTGGCGGCAGGCTCCACATTTTCTCCGGAACCTGCAGCTGGCTCAGCAGCAGGCGCGCCCGCTCCCTTGCCGCCTCGGCCAGAACGCCGCGCGCAATCAGCGGCTCGGCCACGATATCCAAAGTCGCCACGCGGGGAATGACGCGCAGAAACTGCGTCACGTAACCCAGCGTGCGCTTGCGGATATCCAGCACCACGCGCGGCTGGGCGCCGACGATATCGACCAGTTCACCGTCATGGCGTAGCAGGATGCGTCCGCCCTGGGGCCGGTAATTGCCGTAGATCGAGCGCAGCAGGGTGGACTTGCCCGCACCGGACGGCCCGTGCAGGGTGACGCATTCGCCCGCGCTGACGCTCAGCGAGGTATCGCGCAGCACCGGCAGCGCCACGCCGCCCCGCAGATGCAGGGTGAAGGTCTTTTCCAGATTTTCGACGCGGATCATCTCCATGGCAGCCTCACACGCTGAGCACGGAGGATACCAGCAGCTGCGTATAGGCATGCTGCGGATCGTCCAGCAACTGGTCGGTCAGGCCGGTCTCGACCACTTCGCCATGGCGCATCACCATCAGGCGATGCGCCAACAGGCGCGCCACGCCCAGATCGTGCGTCACCACGATGGCGGCGACATTGTAGTCCTGCACCAGCCGGCGGATCAGGTCGAGCAGCCGTGCCTGCACGGAGACATCCAGCCCGCCGGTCGGCTCGTCCATCAGCACGATGCGCGGACGGGTCACCAGGTTGCGGGCGATCTGCAGGCGCTGCTGCATGCCGCCCGAAAAGCTGCGCGGCAGATCGTCGATGCGCTCGCCCGGCATCTCGACGGCCGCCATCCATTCCAGCGCCGTGTCGCGCAGGCTGCCGTAATGCTTCCGGCCCAGCGCCATCAACCGCTCGCCGATATTGGCGCCGGCTGAAAAATTCATGCGCAGACCATCGCGGGCATGCTGCTGCACGAAACCCCATTCGGTGCGCATCAGATGGCGCTTGCGCGATTCCAGCGCCGTAGCAAGATCGACGATGTCGCCGGCTGCCGTGCGGTAGAGGATCTTGCCGCCATCGACGGCGATCCGCCCGGCGATGCAATTGAGCAAAGTCGACTTGCCGGAGCCGCTCTCGCCGACAATCCCCAGCACCTCGCCGGGCCAGAGCTCGAAGGATATGTCGCGGCAGGCCACCTGGCGGCCGAAACTCTTGCTCAAGCCCTCGACGCTCAGCAAAGGCATGTCGATCATTGTGCCGCCTCTTCCTTGTAGGGCGCCGCCATGCGGCCGCGATGTCCGGCAGCCTGGCGTTCGCTGCAATAATCGGTATCCGAGCAGACGAACATCCGCCCGCCCCTGTCGTCGAGAATCACCTCGTCGAGGAAGCTGTCTTCGGCGTTGCACAATGCGCAGGTCTCCGGCCAGCGTTCGATCTGGAAGGGATGGTCCTCGAAATCGAGCGGCTTGACCTCCGTATAGGGCGGCACGGCATAGATGCGCTTCTCGCGCCCCGCACCGAACAATTGCAGCGCCGCGTTCATATGCAGCTTCGGCGTATCGAATTTCGGGATCGGCGAGCAGCGCATCAGATAGCGGCCATTCACCATCACCGGATAATCGTAAGCGGTCGAGATATGGCCATGCCGTGATATATCCTCATACAGCTTCACATGCATGACGCCGTATTCGCTCAGGGCATGCATCTTGCGCGTTTCGCTTTCGCGCGGCTCCAGCCAGCGCAGGGGCTCCGGGATCGGCACCTGATAGACGAGGATCTGATTTTCCGTCAGCGGCATTTCCGGCACGCGGTGGCGCGTCTGGATAAGTGTCGCCTCGCGGGTCTTTTCCGTCGTCGCTACACCGGTCATGCGGGTGAAGAAGCGGCGGATCGAGACGGCGTTGGTGGTGTCGTCGGCACCCTGGTCGATCACCTTCAGCACATCATTCTTGCCAATCACCGCGGCCGTCACCTGCATGCCACCGGTGCCCCAGCCATAGGGCAGCGGCATTTCACGGCTGCCGAACGGCACCTGATAGCCCGGAATCGCGACGGCCTTCAAAATGGCGCGTCGGATCATCCGCTTGGTCTGCTCGTCCAGAAAGGCGAAGTTGTATCCTGCCACGGTCGCCGTTGCCGCGTAGCTCTGCTGAATCGTCATTGCGCCGCCTCCCGAAGCGCTTCCTCGCGCTCGGCCGCAATCTCCGCCCGCATGGTGCGCACCAGGGTCAGTTCCGACTGGAAATCGACATGATGCGGCAGTTTCAGATGCTGCACGAAGCCCGAGGCTTCCACGTTGTCGGCGTGATACAGCACAAATTCCTGATCCTGCGCCGGCGCGGTCACGTCCTCGCCCAATTCCTCGGCCCGCAAAGCGCGATCGACCAGCGCCATCGCCATCGCCTTGCGCTCGGCATAGCCGAAGCTCAGGCCATAGCCGCGGGTGAATTTCGGCGGCTCGGTTTTGGACCCCCGGAACTGGTTCACCATCTGGCATTCGGTAACGGTGATATCGCCGATATCGACGCTGAAGCCGAGTTCCGGCACGTCGATCTCAACCGAAACCTCGCCCGAGCGGATTTCGCCGACGAAAGGATGCGACCGCGCATAGCCGCGCTGCGTCGAATAGCCGAGCGCCAGCAGATAGCCCTCATCAGCGCGCGTCAGATTCTGCAGCCTGACATCGCGCCCGGCGGGCAGCAGCAGCGGCTCACGCGTCAGATCGCCGACCGGCGCGTCATCCGGATCGGGCTTTTCCTGCTCGATCAGCCCTTCGGCATTCAAAAGATCGACCACCTGCGGCAACGCATCCGCAACACTGCCGCCGTTTCCCTCCGCCTGCGGCGCCTCGCCCTTAGCCAGCAGGCTGAAATCCAGCAGGCGGTGAGTGTAGTCGAAGGTCGGCCCCAGCAACTGACCGCCCGGCATGTCCTTGAAGCAGGAGGAAATCCGCCGCGATACCTGCATTCTGGCCGTATCGATCGGCTTGGACACGGCGAAACGCGGCAGGGTCGTGCGATAGGCGCGCAGAAGAAAGATCGCCTCCACCTGATCGCCGCGCGCCTGTTTCAGCGCCAGCGCCGCCAGATCGGGATCGTAGACAGAGCCTTCCGTCATCACGCGGTCGACCGCGAGGCTTAGCTGCTCGCGGATCTGCGCAACCGTCAGTTCCGGTACATCGGGATCGCCGCGGCGGTCCTCAGCCAGAAGCTTATGGGCGTTCTCGATGGCGGCTTCGCCGCCTTTGACGGCCACATACATGTCAGGCCTCCGTCGCGAAGGTGATCGCCGTGCTGCGCGGCAGGCCGATCAGGTCAGTGCTGCAGCACAGATAAAGGTCGAGGCCGCGCGGAAAGGCCGCGCTCAGCGCCGCGCGCTGTTGCCAGAACGCCATTGGCAGACCGCAGGGCGGCATGGCGACGCCGTCCTTGATGCCCGGTCCGCGCCATTGCATCGCGGTTTTTCCTTGCAGCGTCGCAACCTGGATCAGCAGCGTGGCACCCTTCTCCGGCGCTTCGTCGCTGCCCTGAGCAAAATTTTCCAGGTTGGGCAGAGGCTGGCCGGCATTGAGCAGTGCGAATTGCGCCGCACCCGCCTGCGCGACAACCGGCGCGCCGGTATGGAACCGCAGCCAGTTCTTCAGGGCAGGCGTATCGAAGCCGGGCCCGAGCCAGACCGGCGTATCCAGATCGCATAAGGTCAATGCGGCAGCCGCCAGGGCCTGCGTCACGCCATCAGGACGGCCAATGTCGCCGGCGATGCTGGCAATGCGGCCAGGCCGCGCCATCGCATCCAGAAGCGCGCGGAAGCTTGCCTGGCTTTGCTGCACCGGATCGCTGAATCCTGCAGGCGGGGCGGATGATGAAGGTGCTGATGACAGCATGGTCATGCTCAGCCCTCCCCGCGCACGAGGGTGAAGAAATCAACCTTAGTGGCGGCGACTTTCTCCGCGCGTTTCTGCCGCTTCTCGGCCAACAGCTTCTGCGCCGGCACGATCAGGTCGGCCTCGATCTTCGGCGCATGGGCCGGATCGAGCGCCAGCGCGTCGAACAAAGCCACCAGCTCCGCCTTGCGGGCATCGCGGCCCTGCACGTAGCCCACGCCCATCAATTCCCGGCCAGCCGCTTCCACGGCGACGACGCAGCGCGTCACCGTCATCTCGCCCAGATTAAAGCGCTGCCCAACGCCGCCGGCGCGGGCCCGCACCATCACCAGTCCCGTCTCCGGCACCTTGAGATGGCGGTAGCGCGGCTTCTCCGCCAGCCCGTCCCAGGCTTGCTGCAGGGCGGTGGCGTCAGTCCGCGCCAGAATGGCAAGCCGGCGCTGCCGCGCAGTAATGGCTGGATCGTCTGGAGAAAGGGCTGCGGTCATCTGGACCTCTTGCACATTCGTCTAAATTTGTCTAGACATCTATATGTCTAATCCCTGATCCGGATCTTATCAAGCCAGCATTTGGGGAAGTTTTTATGACAATCGGCTTCGACAGTCGTTTTAAGAACGAGCAGGCATCGACGTGACCGGCGACAGCGCATCGGACATTGGCAAGATCGAGCGTGGCAGCGGACTTACCGTCTGGCGGCAGATCGCGGCCAATCTCGAACAGGCGATCCGTCGCGGCGACTACAAGCCCGGCACGCAATTGCCGACCGAGAAGCAGCTTGCCCGCCAATTCGGCGTCAACCGCCATACCGTCCGGCAGGCGATGAACCGGCTGGCCGAGCATGGCCTGGTCAGCATCGAGCAGGGCCGTGGCATGTTCGTCGCCGAAAGCTCGCTCGATTATGCGCTCGGGCCGCGCACGCGCTTCACCGAGAACCTGCTGACCAGGCAGAAGAAGCCGATGCGTGAATTGATATTTGCCGAAACCGTGCCTGCGCCGGGCGACATTGCCCGCGCACTTGGCATCCCCACCGGCGCGCCGGTCTGGCAGCTTGAGACGCGCAACAGGGCGGACGACAAGCCAGTTAGCGTCAGCAGTCATTATTTCACCGTCGATCGCTTCCCCGACATGCCCGAGTTGTTCCGACGCGCGGGCTCGATCACCGGCGCGATGAAGCTTGGCGGGGTAGCGGATTATTCCCGGCGCACCACGCGGATCGCGGCGAAGCTGATCTCTGCCAGCGACGCACGTCTGCTGCAACTGCCGCGCACGCGTCCCGTTCTGGTCAGCGAAACCGTCAATGTCGATCCGCGCGGTAAGCCGGTGGAATTCGTCCGCGCGCGTTTCGCCGCCGACCACATCACGCTCAGCATCGAATATCTGGCTTGATCTGGCCCCGATGAACCCTGATCTGGCCTGGGCTTACGGCACCCGCAGGCGGCCCAGCACAGCAAGGCTGCGCCGGTCGATGACGATGGCTTCGCCATTCTGCGGATAAGCCTCAGTGAAGGCGCCAATCGTCGCGTGATGCGAAATGAGGATTACCGGCCGGTCTTCCGGCAGGCTGTGAATCAGGGCGCGCAGCTCTGCCATCTGCGCCGCGCGGCGCTCCGGACGGCCATGCAGCGAGGCGAGCGCGGGCGCAACCTCGACGCGGCCGAGATCCAGCAGCCGCGCGGTATCCTGGGCCCGGCACCAGGCGCTGCTCAGCACCAGGGCCGCATCGACGCCGTTGCGGCGGAATTCATTGCCGAAGCGGCGCGCCTGATTGCGGCCGGCCTCGGACAGATTGCGTTGCGTGCTGCAGTCATCCAGCCGAAAGCCGGGTGGATCGCCGATTCCTGGCGCTTCCGCATGGCGGATCAGCGCCGCGGCACGCCGCTCACGCAAGGCCTGCCATAAACTACCGTCGTCACTGGCCACCGCCGGGCAGATGGGCCACAGCAACAAAACGACGACACAGTGGATCAGACGCCGCACGCTCACCTCGCCAGCCCGCGCATTCGTACTAAGTCCTAAGTCATAGAGCATCCGCTCCAGCCGCCCAGGGCTGACCGAGCAGCGGCTTAAGATGACGGAATGGGGGCCTGCAATGAATCTGCCCGTTTCCGATGTGCTGAAACTGATCCTGACGGCGCCAGCGCCGCCGGTGGTTGCCGGCGCCTTACCGTCCGACCGCTTAGCGCCGCTCTTCAGCGCGCTGCAATCGGCCAAGCCGCCGCGCCCGCCGGAGGAAATCGAGGACGATATCTGGGCGCTGTGGACCGCCCATGACGATCCGGCGCTGGAGGCGCGCATGCAGCGGGCGATCTCGGCCATCGCGCGCCGGCGTTTTTCCGAAGCCGAGACCCTGCTCGATGCACTCGTGCGCGAGGCGCCGGACTGGGCTGAGGCCTGGAACAAGCGCGCGACGCTTTATTACCTCACCCGCCGCGACGCCGAGAGCCTGGAGGATATCCGCCGCACCCTGGCGCTGGAACCGCGCCATTTCGGCGCCATCTGCGGCTTCGCCCAGATCTGCCTGCGCTGCGGCGAGAAGGCGGCAGCGGCCAGCGCCTTCAACGCCGCGCTGCAGATCAATCCGCATCTCGATAGCGTTCGCGCGATTCTGGCCGAGCTGGAACCGGCGCCGCCGCCGCGGCTGAACTGACCAGGCATCAGCGTCTGCATCAAATCGCACACAATTCCGGTTGACGATTCTGCTGACCGGCTTTACGGCTGATTGCGCTTCACGCGCCTTTTGCCTGCCCGGAGTTTTCGCCTACATGACCGATCTTGCCCTTGAATGGCTCAATCTGGTGCTGCGCTGGATGCACCTGATCTTTGGCATCGCCTGGATCGGCTCGTCCTTTTTTTTCATCTGGCTCGACAATTCGCTGCGCAAGAGCGAGCACACCAAGCCCGGCGTGCTGGGCGAGACCTGGATGATCCACGGTGGCGGCTTTTACTTCACCGAGAAATACGCGGTCGCTCCGCCGCAGCTGCCCAAGGAACTGCACTGGTTCAAATACGAGTCCTACTTCACCTGGCTGTCGGGCTTCTTCCTGCTGGGCGTGCTGTATTACGCCGGCGCCGATCTCTATCTGATCGACAGCAAGGTGCTGCCGCTCGCGCAATGGCAGGCGATTGGCATCAGCGTCGGCTCGCTGATCCTTGGCTGGCTGCTCTACGACCGGCTGTGCAAATCGCCGCTGGGCAAGAACGATGCAGCCCTGGCCATGGTCGGATTCGTTCTGCTGGTAGCCGCCGCCTATGGCTATGCGCAGGTCTTCTCAGCCCGTGCCGCCTATCTGCATGTCGGCGCGCTGATCGGCACGATCATGACGGCCAATGTCGCCCATGTGATCATTCCGAACCAGAAGAAGGCCGTGGCCCAGATGCTGGCCGGCCAGACGCCGGACCCGGTCTATGGCAAGCAGGCCAAGCAGCGTTCGCTGCACAACAACTACCTGACCCTGCCGGTGCTGTTCGCCATGATCAGCAACCATTACCCGGTGACCTACGGCCATCCTTATGGCTGGGTGATCCTGGCCGTGGTGATGATCATCGGCGGTCTGGTGCGGCATTTCTTCAACCTGAAGAACCAGGGCCGCGGCCAGCGCTACGAGTTCCTCGTCATCGCCTTCCTGCTGGTGGTCGGCCTCGTCTTCTTCACTCAGTGGGATCCGCGCCGCAGCGCCCATGCCGGCAATGTCGGCGTCGAGGATGCGCAGCGCATCGTGGCGGCGCGCTGCACCGCCTGCCATGCCGCACGGCCGACCTTTGACGGCATTGCCGAGGCACCGAAAGGCGTGATGTTGGAAACGCCCGAACAGTTGCGCCGCTTCGCCGCGCTGATCAACCAGCAGGCCGTGCGCACCGAAGCCATGCCGCCCGGCAACATCACCGAGATCACCGAGGAGGAGCGCCAGATGCTCGGCGCCTGGATCGCCGCCGGCGCGAAGCTGGATTAGGGCTGCGCGTTACCCGCGGTCTTTTTCCATTCGGTACAAGACGCCCGGGTCAAGCCCGGGCGTGACGGGCGATTACGATGTCAGGCTCGGGCCAAAAAGCATTGATGGGCCCGAGCACCTGAAGCGTGCCATGACGATCAAATCAGGCGAGAGAAGGCAGCCGGGCGAACGGAACATGCATCCGCCTCGCCCACTCTCAATACGGCACCTTGTCCGGCTTTGCCGTCCAGGCCTTGAAGACCTCCAGCGCCTCGTCGCGCAGGATCTGCTCGCATTTCAGGCTGCGCTTTGCCATCGGTAGCGCCAGTTCGCGGTAGAGGAAGGCGTCGTCGAAATCGATCGCCGCCGCATCCTCCTGCGTATTGGCGTAATAAAGCCTGTCCACCCGCGCCCAATAGGCCGCCGCCAGGCACATCGGGCAGGGCTCGCAGCTTGTGTAGATCGTCGCGCCGCGCAGATCAAAGCGGCCCAGAGCCTGGCAGGCAGCGCGGATCGCCACGACTTCCGCATGGGCGGTCGGATCGTTCGCGCCGGTCACCTGGTTCCAGCCTTCGCCGACGATCCTCCCTTCATGCACGACCACCGCGCCGAAAGGACCGCCATGGCCGGCCTCCATATGCTCGCGGCTCAGGGCAATGGCGCGGCGCATGAAGGCGGCATGATCGGTCATCACGATCCCCGATAGGTCGAGAAGCTCCAGGGCGAGGCCAGCAGCGGCACATGATAATGCCCGTCGGCTTCGGCCATGGCAAAACGGATCGGCACGGCATCAAGGAAGGCCGGCTCGGGCAAGGCCACGCCTTTTGCCCGAAAGTAAGCGCCGACATGGAATACCAGCTCATAGCGGCCGGGCTTGTATTCCTCGCCGATCAAAAGCGGCGCATCGGTGCGCCCATCGGCATTGGTAACGGCGCGCTTGATCAGCCGGCGCGCTTCGCCCTCCAGCGCATAGAGCTCGATCTTTACGCCAGCGGCCGGCTTGCCATGCATCGTATCCAGCACATGGGTGCTCAGGCGGCCCATCGCGACATCCTTTCCGTTCAGGCGGCAGCCAGCAGCGCTTCCAGCCGCAGCCGGGCGATCTTGCCCACTTCGTTCAGCGCCGTGACGAATTCATCCGCCGGCGCATTGGCCAGCCGCCGCTCGAATTCGGCGAAGATCTGGCTCTTGGTGCGCAGCTTCACTGCAATGATGAAGGGAAAGCCATGCCGCTCCAAATAAGCATGGTTCATCTCGCGGATGCGCTGCTTTTCTTCCGGCGACAGGCGCGTCAGCCCGACGCTGTCCTGCTCGCTGGTCGAATGCGCGGTCAGTGTGCCGCTATCGGCTTCTTTGCCGGCAAGCTGCGGATGCGCGCGCAGCAGGCCCAGCTTTTCTTCCGGCGTCGCCGCCCACATCACCTGCACCATCGCGCCATGCAGGCTGTCGAGACTGGAAAACGGCCGCTGGCTGGCGACGCGCTGCGCGATCCAGGGTGAATGCTCGAATATGCCACCCAGTGCGGCGATGAAATCCGCGGCCGGCATGGCGTTGAGTTCGGAGAGCGTGGTCATGCGTTCCTTCTGTCACCCTCGGGCGTCACCGAGGATCCCTGTTTTCCGAATTGGGACCAGAACGTTTCGCAGCGGTCAAGCCCGCGCAGGGCGATCCGGTTATAAAACCAGAATGGCCCGGAAGTCGTTCACGTTGGTCAGGGTAGGCCCCGTCACGACCAGGCCGCCGGTCGCCTGGAAGAAGCCATAGCCATCGTTGTTGGCCAGGCATTCCTTAGCGGAAACGCCTTTCGCAGCGGCGCGCGCCATGCTGTCGGGCGCCAGCCAGGCGCCGGCATTGTCTTCGCTGCCATCGATGCCGTCGGTATCGGCCGCCAGCGCGTAAATCTCCTCTGCGCCATCCAGTGCCACCGCCAAAGCGGTGAGGAATTCGGCATTGCGCCCGCCGCGCCCCTTGCCGCGCACCGTCACCGTCGTCTCGCCGCCGGACAGCAGCACGCAGGGTGCCTTCGCCGGCTGGCCATGGCGGCGCACCTGCCGCGCGATGCCGGCCATCACCTGCGCCACCTCGCGGGCCTCGCCTTCGATGGCATCACCCAGGATGACGGGCGTGATGCCGGCCTTGCGCGCGACTTCAGCTGCGGCTTCCAGCGCCATCTGCGGCGTCGCCACCATAATCGTCTCGGTATGCGCAAAGGCAGCATCACCGGGCTTCGGCGTCTCGTCCATTGCCGCTTCCAGATGCCGCGCCACGGCCGGCGGGGGCGTGATGCCGTATTTCTGCAGCACGGCCCGCGCATCGGCAAAGCTGGTGGGATCGGGCACGGTGGGGCCGGAAGCGATCACCGCCGGATCGTCGCCCGGCACATCGGAGATCAGCAGCGACACCACGCGGGCCGGCGCTGCCGTTGCGGCAAGCCGCCCGCCCTTGATCGCCGAAAGATGCTTCCGCACGCAGTTCATTTCCGCGATGCTGGCGCCGGATTTCAGCAGCGCCTGGTTCACCGCCTGCTTGTCCGCAAGGCTTAGACCCGGCGCAGGCAAAGCCAGCAAAGCCGAACCGCCGCCAGAGATCAGGCACAGCACCAGATCGTCTGGCCCCAGCCCCTTCACCTTGTCCAGGATCAGTCCGGCTGCCTTCTCGCCAGCGGCATCGGGCACCGGATGCGAGGCCTCGATCACGGCAATCGACTGGCAGTCCACTGCATGGCCGTAGCGCGTCACCACCACGCCATCCAGCGCGCTGCCCTGCCAATGCTGCTCCACGGCGCGCGCCATGCTGGCCGCCGCCTTGCCGGCGCCGACCACCACCATGCGGCCCTTCGGCGGCTTCGGCAGATGCAACGGCACGCAGATCGCCGGATCGGCAGCCTTGCGGGCCGCGTCAAACATCGCACGCAGCAGCGTTTCCGGATCGTTGCGGGTCATCGGCGCCTCCTTGCCATTTTGCTAAAGGATGCAGACGCTCTTGGCCAGTGTTCGGCCGCAGTGTACAGTCAAAACTGTATACAATTCCAACATCAGGTCTCCCGCCCCATGGCCTTCCGTTTTGCCGACCGCATGCTGGCCCAGCTTGACGAACTTGGCCGCATCAGCGAAAGCCCCGACTTCCTGGTCCGCACCTTTCTGACGCCCGAGCAAAAAGCAGCCCATGAGAAAGCCGCGCAATGGATGCGCGAAGCCGGCATGAGCGTCGAACACGATTCCGCCGGCAACGTCGTTGGCCGCTATGAAGGCACCTCGCCCGATGCCCCCGTGCTGATGCTGGGTTCGCATCTCGACACGGTGCGCAATGCCGGCAAATACGATGGCATGCTGGGCGTCATCGCGCCGATTGCCTGCATCGCCGACCTGAACAGGCGCGGCAAGCGCCTGCCCTTCACCATCGAGGTGGTCGGATTTGTCAACGAGGAAGGCACCCGCTTCGGCTCGCCGATGACCGGCAGCCGCGCCATCGCCGGCACGTTCGATCCCGCCATGCTGGAAGCCAAGGACCGCAACGGCATCTCCATGGGCGAAGCCTACAAGGCCTATGGTCTCGATCCGGCGAAAGTGGGCTCCTGCGCCCGCAAGCCCGGCTCGGTTGCCGCCTTCATGGAACTGCATATCGAACAGGGCCCGGTGCTGGAGCATAACAATCTGGCGCTTGGCGTCGTCACCGCGATCTCCGGCGCGCGGCGCCATCGCGTCGAGGTCACCGGCCTTGCCGGTCATGCCGGCACCGTGCCGATGGGCCAGCGCCAGGATGCCCTGCTCGCCGCCGCAGAAGCTGCGCTCTTCATCGAGAAACGCTGCACCGGCACGCCTACTTTGGTCGGCACGGTCGGCATGATGGAGGCTTTGCCCGGCGCGATGAACGTGATTCCGGGCATGGCGCGATTCTCGGTCGACATCCGCGCCAGCGACGATGCCACCCGCGATGCCGCGATCGACGACGTGCTGCGCGAGATCGAGGCGATCTGTGCCCGCCGCAAGCTGAAGGTCTCGGTCACCGAGCTTTACAACAGCACCGCGACGCCCTGCCATCCGGCGCTGATGAAGGCTGCCGAAGAAGCGATCCGCGCCCAGGGTGTGGAAACGATGCATCTGCCGTCCGGTGCCGGCCACGATGCCGCAACGCTTGCTCCGCTTTGTCCCATCGGTATGATCTTCATGCGCTGCACCAAAGGCATCAGCCACAATCCGCTGGAAGCCGTGCTGCCCGAGGATGTCGAGCTGGCCACCGCGGCGCTTCTGCATTTCATCGAGAACTTCCGTACGGTTCAGTGATGCGGATTGAGGCCACCTTGTAACCGTCACCCCGGCCAAGCGAAGCGCGAGCCGGGTCTCATTTCGATGCAAACCGAATGGGATCCCTGGTCTTTTCCCGGGGTGTCAAAAAAAGAAGGCAGCAGGATCAGTATATGAGCATCGACCAGGCCACGGCCGCCGCGATCCACGATTTCATCGCCGCGCAGAAAGACAACATGACCGCCATGCTGGCGGAACTCGTCAAGGTGCCGTCCGACAATCCGCCGGGCGACTGCGCGCCGCATGCCCGCCGCGCGGCCGAACTGCTGGAACAGCTTGGCTTCACGGTCGAGCGTCATCCGGTGCCGGAAGCGCTGGTGAAGGAGAACGGCATGATCTCCTGCACCAACCTGATCGTGCGCCGGAAATTCGGCGAAGGCCCCGTGGTTGCGCTCAACGCCCATGGCGATGTGGTGGCGCCGGGCGAAGGCTGGAGCGTCGATCCATACGGCGCCGTCATCAAGGATGGCGTGATGTATGGCCGCGGCGTGGCAGTGTCGAAATCGGATTTCGTCACCTATGCCTATGCTTTGCTGGCGCTGGAAAAGCTGGGCCAGCCGTTGAACGGCACCATCGAACTGCATCTGACCTATGACGAAGAAGCCGGCGGCGCCATCGGGCCGCAATGGCTGCTGCAGCAAGGTATCTCGAAGCCGGATTATGCCTTCTCGGCCGGCTTCTCCTACGCGATCACCACCGCGCATAACGGCTGCCTGCATCTGGAAGTCACGGTGAACGGCAAATCCGCCCATGCGGCGCGGCCTGATACCGGCCATGACGCGCTGGAAGCCGCCACCAAGATCCTCACCGCGCTCTACGCCTATCGCGATACGCTGAGCCAGATCAAATCCAAGGTGGAAGGCATCACCTCGCCCTCCATGGTGGTTGGGCTGATCAAGGGCGGCATCAACACCAATGTGGTACCAGACCGCGTCAGCTTCCGCCTCGACCGCCGCATGGTGCCGGAAGAGAATCCGGAAGTGGTGGAAACCGGCCTGCGCAATGTGATCGACGCCGCTGCCAGCGGCCTGCCGGGCATCAGCGTCGAGGTCAGGCGCATCATGCTGGCGCGCCCTTTCGGCAAGGTCGAAGGCGTCGACAGGCTGATTGACATCCTGGCGCGCAATGCGAGCGAGATCATGGGCAAGCCGGTCGGCACCGAAGGCATCCCGCTTTATACCGATGCACGGCATTACTCGGCTGCCGGCGTGAAAACCGTGCTCTACGGCGCCGGGCCACGCAATCTTTTGGAAGCCAACGGCCATCGTGCCGACGAGAAGCTGGTCCTGTCCGATCTCTTTAAGGCGACCGAAGTGGTTGCCCGCACGCTTTACGAACTACTGAGGTGAGCATGGCCCGGAAGACGACGAAGACGACCGCGAAGAAGAAAGCCGCCAGAACGACGGACATCGTCGCAAAGGCTTTGGGTAAGGCGCCCTATCCGCGCGACCTCAAAGGCTACGGCCCCAATCCGCCCGATCCGCAATGGCCGAACGGGGCGAAAATCGCGGTCAGCTTCGTCCTCAATTATGAAGAGGGCGGCGAGCGCAGCATTCTGCATGGCGACAAGGTCTCCGAGACCTTCCTGCATGAAGTGCCCGGCGGCGTGCCGCGCGAGCGCATGCGCGACGAGCAGGTGGAGTCGGTCTACGACTATGGCAGCCGCGCCGGTTTCTGGCGGCTGATGCGCCTGTTCGCCGAGCGCGACCTGAAATTCACCTCCTGGGCGGTCGGCATGGCGGTGGCGCGATATCCGGAAGCGGCACAGGCAATGCACGAGGCCGGACACGAGGTCGCAAGCCATGGCTGGCGCTGGTACGACTACGCGAAAGTGCCGATCGCCACCGAGCGCGCGCATATGAAGCTCGCCATCGAGGCGATCCGCCAGGCCACCGGCCAGCGCCCGCTCGGCTGGTATACCGGGCGGCTGTCGTCGAACACGCGCAAGCTGGTCGTGGAGGAAGGCGGCTTCGTCTACGACTCGGATGCGTATGACGACGACCTGCCCTACTGGACCCTGGTCGGCAAAAAGCCGCAGCTCGTGCTGCCCTATACCTTCGACAACAACGACATGAAATTCGGCCAGCTGCATGGCTTTGCCACCGGCACGGATTTCTTCGACTATCTGAAGGACGCCTTCGACGTGCTTTACCGCGAGGGCCAGCAGGGTTCGCCGAAGATGATGACGGTCGCGCTGCATTGCCGCCTCGCCGGCCGCCCCGGCCGCGCGGCGGCACTTGCACGCTTCATGGATTACATCCAGCGCCACGACAAGGTCTGGATCGCACGGCGCATCGATATCGCCGAACACTGGAAGCGCGTGCATCCGTATCGGGGGTGAGACCGCCAGCCGACTAGCGCCGTCATGGCCGGGCCGCGCTTCACGTCATGCCCGGGCCTGTTCTATCGTCATGGCCGGGCTTGACCCGGCCATCTCGTGCCGACAAGAGAAAAAGCCAACGGCCACCTACCGCGACTTCTTTCCCACCAGCCCGTCCCACGCCGCCATTGCGCCGTCGACCACGGCCAGCAGCTCGCTGCGGCTGGCGCCGTCGCGGGCCTGGATGGAAAGCCCCTGCACCACGGTGGCATAGAAGGCGGCGACGCGGCGCGCATCAGTGCCGGGCGGCACGTCGCCATCATTGATGCCGCGCCTGATCCGGGTGGCGATGCTGCTCAGCGCCGCCTGCCGCTCCTTGCGCAGCAGCGCGCGCACCTCGTCGCTGTCCGGCGTGCCGACGGCGGCTGCCAGCACGATCATGCAGCCGGCCGGCTTGCCCGGATCGGTGTAATCCATGACATAGCGGCGCAGCATGGTAGCGATGGCATCCCTCGCGGTCGGCTCTTCCTGCAGTGCGCGGTTGGCTGCTTGCCCCTCGGTGCGCTGATAGAGCGCCACGGCCTCCTGGAACAGCGCTTCCTTGCAGCCGAAGCAGGCATAAAGGCTCGGCGGATTGATCCCCATCGCGGCGGTAAGGTCATGGATGCTGGTCGCTTCATAGCCGCGCTGCCAAAAAACGCGCATGGCAGCCGCCAGCGCCGCATCGCGGTCGAAGCTGCGCGGCCGGCCGCGGGAGGACGCAGCCTTGGCCGCTTTAGCCCCAGCTGTCTTGGCCTTGGCCGCCCCGGTTTTTGGCGTTTTTGCCACCTTCGCAGCCGTCCTCGTCATGGCGCGAGCCGCCATATCCGTTTCCTGCCCTTCCTTCACATTTTGTAGCAGTCGATAAAATAATCCCCTTGACCGGGCGCGGCAAGGCTCCTATCTGGCGCCTCCTATTCTGTATCGATTACTACAAATTCAACAGCGCAGATAAGGAGATCCTGCATGACCGAATTGAGCGGAAAAGTAGCCCTGGTGACCGGCGGCAGCCGCGGCATTGGCGCAGCCATCGCGCTGCGTCTGGCCAGAAACGGCGCCGATGTGGCGCTGACTTATGCCGCCTCGCCGGACCGGGCGAAGGCCGTTGTCCAGGAGATCGAGAAGCTCGGCCGCCGCGCGCTGGCCATCAAGGCCGACCATGCCGAGGCGCAGGCCACCCGCGATGCGGTGGCGCAGACCGTGAAGACCTTCGGCCGCATCGACATCCTGGTCAACAACGCCGGCATCGTCGCGCCTGGCAACAGCCTGGAAGACATCGACCGCACCCTGGCGATCAACACCCGCGCGCCGTATCTCGCCGCGCTCGATGCCGCAGAGGCGATGAAAGAGGGCGGCCGCATCATCACGATTGGCTCATGTCTCGGCGAGAATGTCCGCTTCCCCGGCATCACGCTCTATTCGATGAGCAAGGCGGCAATGACCGGCATGACGCGCGGCCTGGCCCGCGATCTCGGTTCGCGCGGCATCACCGTCAATGTCGTGCAGCCCGGCCCGATCGACACCGAGATGAATCCCGCCGACGGGCCTGATGCCGACAATCAGCGCGCGCTCACCGCACTTGGCCGCTACGGCCAGGCGGAGGAGATCGCCGCGACGGTCGCCTTCCTCGCCAGTCCAGCCGCCAGCTACGTCACCGGCGCGCAGATCACCGTCGATGGCGGCGTGAACGCGTAAGGAGGGCACGCGATGGCCTGGATCATGCTGGTGATAGCCGGATTGCTGGAGGTGGTCTGGGCCATTGCGCTCAAGCAGACCGACGGCTTCACCCGGCTCTGGCCGAGCGTCATCGGCATCGGCGCGGCGGTGACCAGTTTCGTCCTGCTGACCATGGCGCTGAAATCGCTCCCGGTCGGCACGGCCTATGCCGTCTGGGTCGGCATCGGCGCAATTGGTGTCGCTGTGGTCGGCATGCTGGTTCTGGGCGAGGCGGCCAGCCTCGCGCGGATCAGCCTTCTGTCGCTGATCCTGATCGGGATCGTCGGCCTGAAAATCGTCGAAGGCTGATGCGGCGGGCTAGCGCGCGCCCTTGGCGGCCAGACGGCTGAACACGTCCTGCAGATCGACCGGCCGGCGGCGCGCGGCGGCAAGACCGAGCCCCTCCTCGATGCGCTGCAGATGCTCCTCCATGTAGCGCACCGTGCCCGCCGCATCCTTCGCCGCCAGCCGGTCGAGCAGCGCGCCATGCTCCTCATGGCTGTACATGGTGTGCCCGGCGCCTCGCAGACCGCGATGATCAGCGAGGTGCGCGAGATGAGCGCCTTAAAAAAAGGGTCCGCGGCTCGTTGCCGAGCAGCCTGGCCAGTTCGAGATGGAGTTCGCCCGACAGTTTGATCGCCATGCGGCGGTCGCGCGCTTCCTGCACACTTGATTTTGCGACCGAGGCGCCGCGACTGTGCTGCAGGGTCACCAGATTTTCATGCGCCAGCGCCAGCAGCACCTTGCGGATGCGCGTGCGCGACACCCTGAAGGCCTTGGCCAGCACATCCCCGGCCAGCTTGGTGCCCGGCATGACGATATGCTCGACAATCGTGGTATGGACGCTGTCATGGATGGTGGCGTCATCGATGGCGCCGCGCCGGGCGCCGCTACCGCTGCTGCTACTGGCTGCGCCGTTCTGCCGCCTGCGCGCAGCCGATATTGACGCGCAGCCGGCGCGCCAGATTCTGCGCGCCGATTGCTGGACATCTGCGGCGGTGATTTTCAGGATTGCGGCCTTGCAGATGCGCGCCTCAGTCACGCCGATACTGTGCTGCCCGGAAGCTTCCCGTCCGCATACCCGACCCAGGATGATTGCGGCAGCGCTTGCCCGCCCAGCCGCGTCCAAGCTGCGATATGCGCGAATCACCGGACAATATCGCAAAAGATTGTATACGATTCCTTGAAGAGAGGGCCAGTTCGGGCCTAATGTCCGCCTTCGCCACGTTTCATCGTGTGCGCCGTTTTCATGATCGCAGCAGAGGGAGAACGCCCATGTCGGGTTGGCCGCAGATGGCCGGTGTGCATATCACCGGGGCGCATAAGCCTGGTTTCGAGACCATCCTCTCGGCCGAAGCGCTGGCCTTCATCGTCGAGCTGGAGCGCCGCTTCGGTCCTGAGCGCCGCCGCCTCCTGGACAAGCGCGTCGAGCGCCAGGCGCGTCTTGATGCCGGCGAAAAGCCCGACTTCCTGCCCGAGACCAAACATATCCGCGAGGGCGACTGGACAGTGGCGCCGCTGCCTGCCGACATCCTCGACCGCCGCGTCGAGATCACCGGCCCGGTGGACCGCAAGATGATCATCAACGCGCTGAATTCCGGCGCCTATGTCTTCATGGCCGATTTCGAGGATGCCTCCACCCCGAGCTGGGAGAACATGCTCGATGGCCAGATCAACCTGATCGATGCCAACAAAGGCACTATCGCCTATACCGATCCCAATTCCGGCAAGGAATACAAGCTGGGCCCGAAACCCGCGACTTTGTTCGTGCGGCCGCGCGGCTGGCACCTGCCCGAGCGGCATGTGATCGTCGATGGCCTGCCGATGTCGGGCGCGCTGTTCGATTTCGGCCTCTACTTCTTCCACAATGCCAAGCTGCGCGCCGAACAGGGCAAGGGCACCTATTTCTATCTGCCGAAGATGGAAAGCCATCTGGAAGCACGGCTGTGGAACCAGATCTTCGACTTCTCCGAAGACAGGCTGAATCTGCCACGCGGCACCATCCGCGGCACCGTGCTGATCGAGACCATTCTCGCTGCCTTCGAGATGGACGAGATTCTCTACGAGCTGCGCACGCATTCCGCGGGCCTCAATTGCGGCCGCTGGGACTACATCTTCAGCTTCATCAAGAAATTCGCCAAGCAGCCCTGGGCCGTGCTGCCCGACCGTGCGCAGGTCACCATGACCGTGCCCTTCATGCGCAACTATTCGCTGCTGGCGATCAAGACCTGCCATAGGCGCAACGTGCATGCCATGGGCGGCATGGCGGCGCTGATCCCGATCAAGAATGATGAAAAGGCCAATGCCGAAGCGATGGCCAAGGTCGCCGCCGACAAGAAGCGTGAGGCGACCGATGGCCATGACGGCACCTGGGTGGCGCATCCGGGCCTCGTGCCGATTGCGAAGGCCGAGTTTGATGCGGTGATGAAGGAAGCCAACCAGATCGCCCGCCAGCGTCAGGATGTGCATGTCACCGCCAAGGATCTGCTGGAACTGCCCAATGGCAGCATCACCGAGGCCGGCCTGCGCCAGAACGTGAATGTCTCGATCGGCTATATCGAGGCCTGGCTGCGCGGCATCGGCTGCGTGCCGCTTTACAACCTGATGGAAGACGCCGCCACCGCCGAGATCAGCCGCGCGCAGGTCTGGCAATGGCGCCATCACAAGGCGAGACTGGATGATGGCCGCGTGGTCGATGCGGCGCTGATCGAGCGCACCATCGAGGAAGAACTGGCCAAGACCCGCGAGCTGGTCGGCGCCGAGAAGTTCGACAGCGGTAAATACAAGGAAGCCGCCGACCTCTTCCGCGAATTGGCCCTGGCGCCGGAATTCACCGAATTCCTGACGCTCCCGGCCTACGACCGCATCGTCGCGGCGGGACAGTGACGACAAGGCCGTAAACGGCGCGCCGCAGGCGAGCGTGCAACAGACGGCTCGCAGCAGACCGTCGGTGCCCGCGTCAAACTATACGCAGCCGGAACCTTCACCGGCCTGGGCGGGTTTTCTCCTGTTGAATCAGGAGGGCCCGCCATGCCGGAGAAAGTCGTCGAACCGAAGCTGAAAACGCCATCCCTGCCGCGCCAGAAGACCGACCGCCCCGGCGGCCGCGGCTCACCTGATGGGCCGACGCATCACGAACCGCTCAGCAAGGGCTCGGTGCCGCAGGGCGACTACGGTCCCGGCACCTATGGCAACGACATGTTCACCGCCGAGCATCACGGCAGCTCGGACTACGACGAGGAGCTGCCCGAGGGTTTGCAGGATCCGCAAGCCTCCGTCGACCGCCCAACCACGCGCACCAAATCCAAACGCTACGGCCGCATCGGCGAGCATGGGAAAGGGTGAGACGGGTTTACGCGCAAGGCACACCCATAACCGTCATGCTGACATTTCTCGTCATGTTGGGCCAACCTTCGTCGTCATGACCGCCACCCGGCGAAAGACCCCCGGCCAAGCGAGCATTTCCTGGGCCGCGGGTGACCGCGTAATTGACGCCCGGTGTCACGCGGCACACATCCGCAAGCACGCCTATCGATACGCCTCACAAAACATTCCACCTACCGTCGCGCTTCGGTAGCCATCTTCACGGCGAGGCCCGCCAGCACGCAGCCCATCAGCCAGCGCTGCACCAGCAGCCAGAAGGGCCGGCCGGCGAGGAAGCCGGCGATTGAGCCAGCCGTGATTGCGATCAGCGCATTCACCGACACACTGATGACGATCTGCGTGCTGCCCAGGATCAGCGATTGCAGCAGCACGCTGCCCGCCTCTTCGCTTGGCGTGATGAATTGCGGCAGCAGCGACAGATACAGCATCGCGATCTTCGGATTCAGCAGATTGGTGACCAGCCCCATGGTGAAGAGCTTGCGCGGACTGTCCTGCGGCAAGGCCTGCACCTGAAACGGCGAGCGCCCGCCCGGCCTGACCGCCTGCCAGGCGAGATACAGCAGATAGGCCGCGCCGGCGAAGCGCAGCGCGTCATAGGCATAGGGCACGGCGAACAGCAAAGCCGTGATGCCGAAGGCGGCGCAGAGCATGTAGACGACGAAGCCGAGCGCCACGCCACCCAGCGAGATCAGCCCGGCCATGCGGCCTTGGCAGATCGAGCGCGAGATCAGGTAGATCATGTTCGGGCCTGGCGTCAGCACCATGCCCAGAGAAATGGCGGCGAAGGCGAGCAGATTGGCAGAGGACAGCATGGGGCGAGCTTTTTCTCTTTGACTTTTCTCTAGCTTTTCTCGGTGGCTTTTCTTTGGGCGCCTTTATGGGGACGCACTCTTACGCGTCACTCTAGCCGCGCCTTTCGCGGCCCGTAAGCGCAAAATTGTGCCGGTGCATTTCGGATTCCGCCCGGCAGGCGTGTATTTTCTGCTAGATTTCATGCGCCCGGATTGGATCACTTGCCGGGCCCGCTTGTTACAGACTCATGCAACGATCCGAACTGGAACGGCATTTCCTTGTCCTGCGCGATACGGTTGACCGCGCCCGGCGGCTGCTCGCCGAATACGCCGCAGCCGACCATGCCACATTGCCTGACAATTTCTTCGATCCTTTCGTTGCCATTCTTTTCGACGAGGATCTCGATCTGGCTGGCGACATGACGCAGATCGTCAGCGCAGGACCGATGGACGATTTCCTCGTGCAGGATTACGCGGTACTGCATACGGCCGTGCGCCGCGCCCGGCTGGTGCTCACCTGGCATTTCCGCCCGGAGGTGAAGCTTTCGGCCGAATTATGCTGCGAAGCTCTGGAAGCGCTGATCCAGAACGAAGGCGTCGAGGCAGCCGGCAATTTCGAGCCATTGCTGATGCAGCAGAGCCCGCCGCGGCGCCAGGCGGGCTGATCTCACGCTGCGTTCACCGCAGCGCATCACTGCGGCCCACTATTGCGGCGCCCACTATTGCGGCACCGTCATCAATTCCAGCAGATGCCCGTTCGGGTCGCGGAAATAAAAGCCGCGTCCGCCACCCCAGCGATTGATGCGGCCGTTATCGGGCGTATCGGGATCACTGCCGAACAAAATGCCGGCTTCCCGCACGCGATCGAAGATCGCATCGAATTCCGCATCGCTGACATGGAAGGCATAGTGATGCACGTCGAAGGCCTCGTCGGCCTCATAGCTGTCGAACAGCAAAGTGAAATGCTCGTTCACCCTGACCGGCGCGAAGTAATCCGTCTCGCCGCATTCCAAGCCGAAAATGCGGGCGAAGAAGCGCGCCGCTTCTTCCTTGTCGCGCGCCGGCACGATGGTGTGGTTCAAGACAATGGTCATCCTTGGCCTCCTGCTCGCGGATCCTGGTGCTGGCGGATCCTGGTGCTGGCGGATCCTGGTGCTGACGGATCCTGGCGGGCGTGTGAGCGCAGCATGCGCGATGAAGGGATGCGTCTGATCTAGGGCGCGCAGCGACTGGGCGGGATCGCAATCGCGTGACGATGATGGGACTGGAAGCAGGCGCGCGGGGTTCTATCCATGTTCCATACGGCTGCTGGGCATCGTGAATATCCCTCAAACACCCAAGAACCGGTCGCATACAGGACCATCCAAATACCAGCGCGAATGTGCCGGACTTGGTTCCATTGGCCCCGATTGGTCGAGTTTGGACAAGTATGAAACGCGCTTGGATCAGCCTGATTTCGCCTAAGCCGTCTTGCCGCTAATTGCTTGAACTCAGAACCAATCGGGCTGCATCTCCAGGGTTGCCGGCTCCAGGCGGCCCAAAATCGGCAACCAGTGGTCCAGCCGCCCCAATTCATAAGCGTAGAAGTAGCGCGCCGCGGCCAGCTTGCCGCGATAGAAGGCCTCATCCGCGCCCGCCGCCTGCGGCAAGGCCTGCGCCGCCACGCGCGCCTGACGCAGCCACATCCAGGCAATCGCTACATGCCCCATCATGTCGAGATACAAGGTGGCATTGGCGAGATAGAGTGCGATGCGCCCGTCCTTTGCCGCCGGGAGCATGGCCTGCGTCGTCTGCATCACGCGGCTGAGCGCGGCTTTTAGTTGCTCTGCCCAGGCGGCGCAATCGGGCACTGCCCTGGCGGCTTCGATATCGGCGGCAATCGTCTCGAACAGCAGCTTGGCGCCCGCGCCGTTCTTCATCAGCATCTTGCGGCCGAGCAGATCCATACCCTGGATGCCATGCGTGCCTTCATGGATCGGATTCAGGCGGTTGTCGCGGTAATACTGCTCGACCGGATAATCGCGGGTATAGCCATAGCCGCCCAGCACCTGAATGGCATGCTTGTTGGCCTCCAGGCAGAATTCGCTGGGCCAGGATTTCACCATCGGCGTCAGCATATCGAGCAGCAGCCCGGCGCGCTGACGCGCCTCCTCGCTTTCACCCGTATGCTGCTCGTCGACCAATAGCGCTGCGTACAGGCACAGGGCCAGCGCGCCTTCGGTGTAGCTTTTCTGTGCCAGCAGCAGCCGCTTGATATCGGCATGCTCGATGATCAACACCGGCTTTGAGTTCGGATCCTTGTTGTCCGGCCGGCGGCCCTGTGGCCGCTGCCTGGCGTAATCGAGGCTGTAGAGATAGCCGGCGACGCCCAGCATAGTGGCGCCAAGGCCCACGCCGATGCGCGCCTCGTTCATCATCATGAACATGTAATCGAGGCCGCGATGCGGCTCGCCGACCAGATAGCCGATGCAGTCGCCCTTCTCGCCGAAGCTGAGCAGCGTGTTGGTGGTGCCGCGGAAGCCCATCTTGTGATTGAGGCCCATGAGCTGCACGTCGTTGCGCTCGCCCAGGCTGCCGTCGCCATTGACGCGGCGCTTCGGCACGATGAACAGCGAGATGCCCTTCACACCTGCCGGCGCGCCGTCGATCCTGGCCAGCACCAGATGCACGATGTTTTCGGTCAGTTCGTGCTCGCCGCCCGAGATCCACATCTTGCTGCCCTGGATGCGGTAGGCGGCGCCCGCTTCATCGGCGTTGCTCAGCGGCGTAGCGCGGGTGCGGATATCGGCAAGGCCCGATCCTGCCTGCGGCTCCGACAGGCACATGGTGCCGAAGAAGCGGCCTTCCAGCATCGGCTGCATGAAGCGCCGCTTCTGCTCCTTCGATCCGAATGCGCCGATCAGGTTGGCCGCGGCAACAGTCAGGAACGGATAACCCGAAGTGCCGACATTCGCGGCCTGAAAACAGGCAAAGCAGGCCTGGGTCACGGCATTGGGCAGTTGCTGGCCGCCTTCGTCGTAATCGCGGTGCGCCGCCATGAAGCCGGCCTTGATGAATTCGTCCAGCGCCTTGCGCACCTCCGGGATCAGATGCACCTGGCTGCCGTCGAAATGCGGCTCGTTCAGGTCAGCCTTGCGGTTGTGGGTCTGGAAATGCTCCGCCGCCACCTGCTGGGCGGTGTCCAGCGCGGCGGCGAAGGTGCTGCGGTCATGATCGGAAAAGCGCGGCCGGGTGGTGAGATTTTCAACCTTCAGCACCTCAAAAAGCTGGAAATCGAGGTCGCGGCGGTTGACGGTGGCAAGCATGTTCTCGGCGGCCATGCCTCTCTCCCTGATGCTCTTTCTGACGGCGGAGGAGGCTGCCGCCCGGAAGGCCCGGAATCAAGGCTCCCCCTGCGGCATGCCCGGCGAGTCTCCGGGGCTCTGCAGCGGACCTCTGCCGCGACGTTAAGTCCGCTTGATCGCAGGGCCCGGAGGGGCTACACAACCCGCGAGTTTTCCCGCCTTTTCTGACCTCACCGTTAGCCGCCGAGGCCCGCATGATCCCGCGTTATACCCGTCCTGAAATGGCTGCCATCTGGGAGCCGGAGCAGAAATTCCGCATCTGGTTCGAAATCGAGGCCCATGCCTGCGATGCCCAGGCCGCTCTGGGCGTGATCCCGAAAGCCGCCGCCAAGGAGGTCTGGGCCAAGGGCAAGTGGGAGATCAAGCGCATCGACGCCATCGAGCGCGAGACCAAGCATGACGTCATCGCCTTCCTGACCAATCTGGCCGAGCATGTCGGCCCCTCGGCGCGGTTCGTCCATCAGGGCATGACCTCGTCGGACGTGCTGGATACCTGCTTCAACGTGCAGCTCGTGCGCGCTGCCGACCTGCTGATCGCCGGCGTCGACCGCGTGCTCGACGCGCTGAAGGAGCGCGCCTTCGAATTCAAGCTGCTGCCCTGCATCGGCCGCAGCCACGGCATCCATGCCGAGCCGACCACTTTCGGCCTCAAGCTGGCCGGTTTCCATGCCGAGTTCCAGCGCGCCCGCAAGCGCCTGTTGCTGGCCCGCGAGGAAGTCGCCACCTGCGCGATCTCCGGCGCGGTCGGCACCTTCGCCAACATCGATCCCTTCGTCGAGGAATGGGTCGCCAAGAAGATGGGCCTGCAGCCCGAGCCGGTCTCCACGCAGGTGATCCCGCGCGACCGCCATGCGGCCTACTTCGCGCATCTCGCCGTGGTCGCCTCCTCAATCGAGCGGCTGGCCGTCGAGATCCGCCATCTGCAGCGTTCGGAAGTGATGGAAGCCGAGGAATTCTTCTCGCCCGGCCAGAAGGGCAGCTCGGCGATGCCGCACAAGCGCAATCCGGTGCTGACCGAGAATCTGACCGGCCTCGCCCGCCTGGTGCGTTCGGCCGTGATCCCGGCGCTGGAGAATGTCGCGCTGTGGCATGAGCGCGACATCAGCCATTCCTCGGTCGAGCGCGGCATCGGCCCGGACGCCACCATCCACCTCGACTTCGCGCTGCACCGTCTGGCCGGCGTGATCGAGAAGCTGGTGGTCTATCCCGACAACATGATGAAGAACCTCGACCGCTTCGGCGGCCTGGTGCATTCGCAGCGCGTGCTGCTGGCGCTGACGCAGGCGGGCATGAGCCGCGAGGACGCCTACCGGATCGTGCAGCGTCATGCCCTGCGCATCTGGCAGCATGGCGGCGATTTCCTCCAGGCCCTCTTGGGCGAGAAGGAAGTCACCGACCGCCTGAAGCCGGCGCAGCTCACCGCGCTGTTCGACCTTGGCTATCACCTGAAGCATGTCGACACCATCTTCGCCCGCGTCTTCGGCAAGGAAGGCCTGACGCCCGGCGTCAAGGCGAAGCCCCGCCTGAAGGCGAAGAAGGCCGCGGCGCCCAAAAGCAGGAAGCCCGCGAAGAAGAAGCGCTGAAAACGAAACGGCCCGCTGAAAAGCGGGCCGCTTGCTTTCCAAGACTCAAACGCCTTACTTGGCGAAGATCATGTCGTCATTGGCGAAGGCCTTGAACTCAAGCGCGTTGCCCGAGGGGTCGAGGAAGAACATGGTGTGCTGCTCGCCCACCTCGCCCTCGAAGCGCACGTAAGGCTCGATGATGAACTTGATCCCGGCGGCCTTCAGCCGCTCGGCCAGCGCCTTCCAGTCCGGGATGGTGAGGATGACGCCGAAATGCTTCACCGGCACGTCATGGCCGTCCACCTCGCCGGCCTTCTTGTAGCCGACCTCCTCGGGCGCCAGATGCGCCACCACCTGATGGCCGTAGAAGTCGAAATCCACCCAGGTATCCGATGAGCGGCCTTCAGGGCAGCCGAGCAGCTCGCCGTAGAACTTGCGGGCCTCCTCGATGTCGCGCACCGGGAAGGCGAGATGGAACGGGCGGATCGCCTTCACGGCGGATTTGGCTGGGGCCATGGCGTTCATGTTGATTCCTTTGCTGGAGAAGCCTGAACTGCGGCGATATTAGCGACTGGCGACGGCCTCACAATCGATTTAAACTCGCCTTGTCATGAGTTTTTCTCATAGTGAATCCCGCCTGCCCTCGCTGAATGCGCTGCGCGCCTTCGAAGTCGCCGGACGGCATTTGAGCTTCACCCGCGCGGCCCAGGAACTGAATGTCACGCAGGGCGCGGTCAGCCGGCTGGTCAAGCAGCTTGAGGCCGATCTCGGCGTTGCGCTGTTTCATCGCGGCCCGCGCGGCCTGGAACTCAGCCCCGCCGGCGCCGCCTATCTGCCCAGCCTGACGGATGCGTTTCAGCGGCTCAGCGCCGCAACCCAGCTCATCACGCGGCCAGCCCGGCGCCCGGATCATCTGGCAATCACCATGCTGCCGACTTTTGCGATGCGCTGGTTCATGCCGCGCCTTGCCGATTTCCATCGCCGTCACCCGCAGATCACCGTCGATGTCACCAGCGCCGACCGGCCGGTGGATTTCCTCACCGAGCCGGTCGATGTCGGCATCCAGTACGGGCATGGCGACTGGCCGAATGTCACCGCCGAATTTCTCATGGGCGAGACCGTCATCCTGGTGGCCAGCCCGGCGCTGCTGAAATCCAGGCCGCTGAAGCGGCCCGAGGATGTGAAGCGCCACACGCTGCTCACCCATTCGACACGGCCTGAAGCCTGGCGCGAATGGTTCGCCGCCACCGGGCTGAAGACGCACAAGCCGCCGCGCGGTCCGGCATTCGAGCACTTCTTCATGTCCATCGAAGCTGCCGTGAATGGCCTGGGCCTTGCGCTGGTGCCCGACATTTTTGTGCAGGCCGAACTGGCCGATGGCCGCCTGGTCGAGCCTCTGCCGAACCACCGCGTGCAGCGCAAGGGCGGTTACTACCTGCTGCATCTGCCCGGCCGCGAACGCGAGCTTGCGATCAAGGCGTTCCGCGACTGGCTGTTCGGCTGATCACCCTCTAGTCTTTTCCCTTCACTCTCCCATATTGGCGAGCCATGCCGACTTTTTCCGTTCTCGACCTCTCCCCGATTCCCCAAGGCAGCGATGCGGCGCAATCCTTCCGCAATACGCTGGATCTGGCGCGCCATGCGGAGCGCTGGGGCTACAAACGCTATTGGCTGGCTGAGCATCACAACATGCCCGGCATCGCCTCTGCCGCCACGTCAATCCTGATCGGCCATGTCGCGGGCGGCACTTCGACGATTCGCGTCGGCGCCGGCGGTATCATGCTGCCCAATCATTCGCCGCTGGTGATCGCCGAGCAATTTGGCACCCTCGAATCGCTTTATCCGGGCCGTATCGATCTCGGCCTTGGCCGCGCGCCGGGCACCGACCAGCGCACGGCCTATGCCTTGCGGCGCAATCTCACCTCGGACGAGAACGAATTTCCGCGCGACGTGGTCGAATTGATGAACTACTTCGCACCGGCCGAGCCCGGACAGGCCATCCGCGCCGTGCCGGGCGCCGGGCTGAATGTGCCGATCTGGATTCTCGGCTCCAGCCTGTTCGGCGCGCAGCTGGCGGCGATGCTCGGCCTGCCTTATGCCTTCGCCTCGCATTTCGCCCCGCAGCAGATGATGGATGCCATCGCGATCTACCGCGAGCGCTTCAAGCCGTCCGAACATCTGGACAGGCCTTACGTGATGCTGGGCTTCAACATCTTTGCTGCCGATACCGACGAGGAAGCGCAGCTTCTATCAACCTCGTGGAAGCAGGCATTCGTGAACCTGCGCAGCGGCAGGCCGGGCCAGTTGCCGCCGCCCAAGCCTGGTTATGAGAAGGAACTGCCGCCGCAATTCCAGGCCATGCTGGATCAGGTTCTGTCCTGCTCTGCCGTCGGCGGTCCGGATACCGTGCGCGCCAAACTGCAGGATTTTCTCAACCGCACCGGCGCCGACGAACTGATGCTGACGGCGCAGATCTACGATCATAAGGCGCGCCTGCATTCTTTTGAAATCGCTGCCGATATTCGCGACAGCCTGAAGAACCCAACCTGAAATTTTCAGTAAACCATCATGCTCGTCGCGCTTCGTCAGTCCAAATCCTACCCGCTTGTCCTGCTGGTGCTGACCGGCAGCACGCTGGGCCTTGCGCCGCCCTTCGCCAAGCTGGCGACCGCCAGCGGCATTCCGGCTGCCGCCTTCGCTTTCTGGCAGAACCTGATCGGCGGCATCGCCCTGCTGCTGCTGGCCATCATGACCGGCGCACGGCCGCCGCTGAGCCTGCGCCATCTGCGCTTCTATATGATCAGCGGCCTCATCACGCTCGCCCTGCCCAGCGTGATGGTCTTCCTCGCGGTGGCGCAGATCGGCGCGGGACTGCCCAGCATCGTCTATGCTTTCCCGGCAATGCTGACCTATATCATCGCGCTCGGCCTGCGGATGGAGCAGTTCGCCTGGATGCGCGCGACCGGCATTCTGTTCGGCCTGATCGGCATCCTGATGATTCTCGCTCCCCGCTCAGGCCCCATCAATGCCGAAGTCCTGCCCTGGATGCTGCTTGCCTTCATCGCGCCCGTGTCGCTGGCTGTGGGCAACATCTATCGCACCCGCGCCTGGCCCAAGGATGCGGCGCCCCTGGCGCTTGCGGCCGGCACGCTGCTTGGCGCTGCCTTCTGGCTGCTGATCGCCTGCGCGGCATTCGGCATGCTTTATCTTCCGTCCACGGCAGCGCCGGCGGACTGGACCTTGATCGCGGCAGGGCTGTTCGCCTGCCTCAGCTTCATTCCCTATTTCGAGCTGCAGCGCGTTGCCGGGCCGGTTTATCTGAGCCAGATCGGCTATGTGATGTCGGCAACCAGCCTTGCCATCGGCACCTTCGTGTTCGGCGAGCGCTATGGCCTGCTGGTCTGGCTGGCCGCCGCGGTGATCGTTGCCGGCATCGTTCTGGTCAACCGGCGGCAGGTGCGGCAGACCGCATAAAAAAGCCGCCGGAATTCACATCCGGCGGCTTCTTCATTTTATCGCGCGCGGCCTACGGCGTCCGCTCGATCATCGTGCCGACGCCGTGCGCGGTGAACAGTTCGAGCAGCAGCACATGCGGAATGCGGCCATCGAGGATATGCGCCGCCTGCACGCCGCCGCGCACCGCCTCCAGACAGGTCTCGACCTTCGGGATCATGCCCCCGGAAATGGTGCCGTCGCCCATCAGCATCAGCGCCTCCTTGGCGGTGAGCGTCGGGATCAGCTTCTTCTCCTTGTTCAGCACGCCCGGAACGTCGGTGAGCATGAGCAGCTTGCTGGCCCCCACCGCGGCGGCAATCGCACCCGCCGACGTGTCGGCATTGATGTTATAGGTCTCACCCTGCTCGCCCACGCCAATCGGTGCCACGACCGGAATGACGTTGGAGCTTTGCAGGGTGCGCAGGATATCCGGGTTGATCCGCACCGGCTCGCCCACGAAGCCGAGATCAAGCAGCTTCTCGATATTGGAGCCGGGATCGCGCACCGAGCGGCGCAGCTTGCGCGCCTCGATCAGCTTACCGTCCTTGCCGCTGATGCCGATGCCGATACCGCCGGCGGCGCCAATCGCGGTGACGATCTGCTTGTTGATCGAACCGGCCAGCACCATCTCGACGATCTCGACCGTGCTTTGATCGGTAACACGCAGGCCGTCGACGAATTCGCTCTTGATCTTGAGACGCTCCAGCATCGCGCCGATCTGCGGACCGCCGCCATGAACCACAATGGGATTGATGCCGACCTGCTTGATCAGCACCACATCGCGGGCGAACTGCTCGGCCAGCGCCTCATCGCCCATGGCATGGCCGCCATACTTGATGACCATGGTCTGGCCGGCGAAGCGCCGCATATAGGGCAAAGCCTCGGACAGAACCTTGGCGGTCTGCTGCAGATGCGCTTCCAAAGGCTGGGGACCGGAGGTCTTCATGGCAGAGGTCTCGGACTACTCTTCAGGTTTCAGATGAGCGGTTATAGGGGCCCTTCGCCCAGGGCCGCAAGCTCGGCGCGCAGTTCCGGGATGCCGGTTCCGTCCTCGCTGGAGGTGACCCGGATCACCGGATGGGCGGCGACATGGCGGGACAATGTGGCGGCGGTCTCGGTTTTGACCCGCTCCAGTTCCGCCGGCTTGATCTTGTCGGCCTTGGTCAGCACCACCTGGTAGATCACCGCCGACTTGTCCAGCAGCTTCATGATGTCTTCGTCGCCGGGCTTCAGCCCGTGCCGGCCATCGACCAGCAGGCAGACCCGGCGCAGTTCCGGCCGGCCCTTGAGGAAGGCGCGCGTCGTCTCGGTCCAGGCAGCCGCCTTGGCCTTGCCCACCGAGGAATAGCCATAGCCCGGCAGGTCGACCAGGGTGAGCTTGCCGCGGCCGAGATCGAAGAAATTGAGCTGCTGCGTGCGGCCGGGCGTGTTGGATACCCGCGCCAGCGCCTTGCGGCCGGTCAGCGCATTGATCAGCGAGGATTTGCCGACATTGGAACGGCCGGCAAAAGCCACTTCGGGCCCACGCGCCAGCGGCAGCTGCGCCATCGTCATGGCACCGGCGAAGAACTCGCATTCGCTGGCAAACAGCAACCGGCCGCGCTCCAGCGCGGCCGGGCTGAAAGTTTCGTCCGCGGCCGGCAGCTCGGCCATTGGACTTACTTCTTAGGCTTGGCGGCGGGCTTGGCCGGCGTCTCGGGCTTCTCCGCGCCGCCGCCGATCTTCACGCCCATGCGCTTCATGATCACGTATTGCTGGATGATGCTGAGTGTGTTGTTCCAGCTCCAGTAGATCACCAGACCGGCGGCGAAATGGCCGAGCATGAAGGTGAACACCACCGGCATCAGCGCGAAGATCTTCTGCTGCACCGGATCCGGCGGCGTCGGGTTCATCTTCATCTGCAGGTACATGGTAACGCCCATGATGATCGGCCACACGCCAATCGAGATGATGCCGAGCGGACCGAGATCGGGCACCGCCCAGGGCAGCAGGCCGAAGCCGTTGATCCACGAGGTCGGATCGGGCGCCGAGAGGTCCTTGATCCAGCCATAGAAGGGCGCGTGGCGCATCTCGATGGCAATGTAAAGCACCTTATACAGCGCGAAGAAAACCGGGATCTGCAGCAGGATCGGCAAGCAGCCGGCAGCCGGATTGACCTTCTCGCGCTTGTACAGCGCCATCAGCTCCTTCTGCATCATCTCGCGATTCTCGCCATAGCGTTCGCGCAGACGCTGCATCTCCGGCTGCAGCTTCTTCATCGCGCTCATCGCCACATAGGACTTATAGGCGAGCGGGAAGAACAGCAGCTTCACGATGACGGTGAGCGCCAGCATGGCCAGGCCGATGCTGCCGATCAGGCGGTTCAGCAGGTCGATGGCGAAGAACATCGGGCGGGTCAGGAAGTAGAACCAGCCCCAGTCGATCGCCAGATCGAAGCGGGCGATCTGATGCTGCTCTTCGTAGCGATCGATCAGCTTCACTTCCTTGGCGCCGGCGAACAGCAGCGAGGTATTCTCGATCGTCTTGCCGGGCTCGAGCTGAAGGCCGCCGCCAAGATAATCGACCTGATAGCGCTCCGGCCCGCCATTGGGCTTGGCATGGGTGAAGCGCGCCTTGATGTTCTGGCCGACCGCCGGCACCAATGCGGTCAGCCAGTATTTGTCGGTGAAGCCAATCCAGCCGCCGAAGGAATCGAACTCCACGGACTGGTCGTCAGCGATGTCCTTGTAGGTGAATTCCTTCAGCGTGCCGTTTTCATCCGCCTTGGCGCGGAACACGCCGAGAGGGCCTTCATGCAGGATATAGAGGCCATCGGTACGCGGCGTGCCATGGCGGGAGGCGAGCGCATAGGGGAACAGGGTCACCGCGCTGCCGCCCCTGTTCTCCACCTTCTGCGTCACGGTGAAGAGATAGTCGTCATCGACGCTGACGACGCGGGTGAACACGAGACCCTGGCCGTTATCCCAGGTCAGCGTCACCGGCTGGCCGGGCTTGAGCACATCCTTATCGGCGGTCCAGCGGGTCTGGCCGCTCGGCAGGGCGACATTGGCACCGGCCGCCGTCCAGCCGAATTCGACGTAATAGGGCGACGGGCCGCCCGCCGGCGACAGCAGGTGGATCGGCTGGCTGTCGGGCTTGATGGTCTCCTTGTATTCCGGCAGCACGATATCGTCGATGCGGCCGCCGATCAGGTTCAGCGAGCCGACGATGCGCTTGCCCTCGATCTTCACGCGCGGCGCGGCGGCGAGCGCCTTCTCGCGCGACTGCGCCTGATCGACCTGCTGGGCGAGGCTCGGCAGTTGCGGCAGACCGGTATTGCCGGGCGCCTGCGGCACGCTGCTGTCCGTCGGCACCTGCGCCTGCTGCTGCGTCGCCTGCTGTTCGCGCTGACGGTCTTGCCTGGGTTTTTCGATAAAAAGCTGGAAGCCGAGCAGGATCGCCACCGACAGCGCAATCGCAATGATGAGGTTCTTCTGGTCGGACATCAGACTGAGCCTTGTTGTACGGATGAAGAGTTACGCGCCGGCGGCACCGGATCGAAGCCGCTGCCGCCGAAGGGATGGCACCGCGCCAGACGACGGACGGCGAGGTAGCTGCCCCTGATGCCGCCATGCCGTTCCAGCGCTTCCAGCGCATAGCACGAACAGGTCGGCTGGTAGCGGCAGTTATGCCCTACCCAGGGCGACAGGAACAACCGATAAGCCTGGACCGGCAGGGCGGCGAGGCAGGCCAGCGGCGTCATGAGGCTTCGCTTTCCCGCGGCATCTCTGCCGCCTGCCACAATTTCAGCTTCTTCAGCGCGCTTTCGAGATCGCGGCGAAGCGCGGCGAAATCGCGCTGGGGCGTGGCCTGGCGAGCGACGAGAACGTAGTCGTGGCCGCAGGCGGCATGGCGGGGAAGGATTTCGGCAGCCAGGGCTTTCAGGCGCCGGCGCGCCCGGTTGCGGGTGACGGCGTTGCCGACCTTACGCGATGCGGTGAAGCCCACCCGGCAACAGCCTTCCTGGCCCGGCGCGGCCTGCAGCAGCAGGCCTGGGAATGCCGCCCGGCGGTCGGCCGCCTGCACCCGGAGATAATCCGCGCGGCGGCGGAGTCGCTCGACGCCGCCCGTCGCCATCGGGACGAGATTAAGCCGAGAGCTTCTTGCGGCCGATGGCGCGGCGATTGGCGAGCACCTTCTGGCCGCCCTTGGTGGCCATACGGGCGCGGAAGCCGTGGCGGCGCTTGCGCACCAGCTTGCTGGGTTGATAGGTCCTTTTCACAGCCGCTCTCCGTGTTGCCATCGCGGGCTTCCTCCGAAAAACCGGCGGAAAACCGCGATGAAAAGCGTAAATAAGGGGCCTGGTTAGGGCCCCGCGCAAAATCGGTCCCGCTGTATAAGGGGTTGAACCGCCTGAGTCAACGCGAGGATGGCGGGCTTGGGCTGCAAATCGCGCCCCCGGCGCGCCATGATGCCGCGGCTTTGGCCCCGCAAAAGCCGGGTTTTGGCATTGACGCGGCGGGGGGGAGCCCCTATAACCGGCCGCCAATTTTGCAGAAACACTGAAAGTCTAAGAGGTTTACCATGGCTCGTCGTTGCGAAGTGACCGGCAAGGGCGTTCGGACCGGAAACAATGTGAGCCACGCCAACAACAAGACCCGGCGCCGGTTCCTGCCGAACCTGAAGGTCGTCACGCTGATCAGCGAGGCGCTCGGCCAGAACGTGCGGCTGCGCGTCTCCAGCCATGGCCTGCGCTCGGTCGAGCATAACGGCGGCATCGACAACTGGCTGCTGAAGACCAAGGACACCCTCCTCTCGGACGAGGCGAAGGTCCTGAAGCGCAAGATCAAGAAGGCGCTGGCGGCCAAGCAGAGCCAGGCTGCCTAAGCCTACACGCTCAACCGCGCTTTCCTGTTTCTACGGCGCCCGCCGGCAGCAATGCCGGCGGGCGTCGGCGTTTTTGCGTTACCGCTGCAATGCAATGCGTCAGCGCGGATCAAGGCGGAAGATCATCAGCAGCATGCGCTGCAACCGGTTACGGTTGTCATCCGACATCACGTAAAGCCAGGTTGAGCCATCGGCGGCGCGGCGCGCATCCAACGCTTCCATATTGTCGACCGAAACCGGCCGCGCCCATTCGGCCAAGGTTTCCGGCTTCAGCCGCGTATCGGCAAGCCCCGCTGCCGGCAGGCGCTTCAGCCGCGCCTTCGGCCCGACGAACGGCGTGTAGTAGCGCTCCAGCACGATCACATCGCCATTGGGCAAGGCTGTCGCATCGGTCGGATGGAAGTCGCCGCTGACCGGCCAGAGGCGATCGTGCCAGCGCCCGTCCCGCCACAGCCAGGCGGCGTTGTCTTGGCCGAACATATGCTCCTCGCTCAGCAGCAGCAGGCTGCCATCGGGCAGCACCGCCATCGCTTCGATGCCGCCATTCGCCGGCTGATCCGCAACAGCCGGCGGCAATGGCAGCGCGCTGGCCGCCACGCCGCCCGGCTCGGCATAGCTCCAGATGCGGTGCGAACGCTCGAACGCGACCAGCCATTTGCCATCCACGCCGCGGCGCAGCGCCTCGGCATCGCTATCGCGCTTGCGCTCCAGCGGCCGGCCTTCGGCATCGTTCAGTGGCAAAAGGCGCGCGGACGCGACGCCCCTGGGCAGGCCGTTATCGTCCAGCGTGAAATCGAGGCGCAGCCAGTGACCGAGATCGGAAATCGCCCACAGGCCCTTGCCGTCGGGATCAACCTCCATGCCCGAATAACCGCCGAAAGTGTCGTCATCGGCCGCCAGGATCAGTCCGCCCAGATAATGCAGGCTGCCGAGCCGGCGCTGATCCGGCTGTTCGGGATTAAGCTCCAGTTCCGCGCTGCGCACCGTCACCGGCCGTTCCGGTGCGGGCTGCGCCGCTGCCGGGACCGCCATCGGAACGGCCAGCGCGGCGATTAGGAAAATGAACTTGAAAACAGCGTTGCGCCATACTCGGCCTTGTTGCCGCTGATCCATCCGGTATGCTTCCCTTTCTGACACCATAGCAGCGGCACCGCATGCTCATTGGAACCGCAGCCCGGCCATCGGCCGGCAAGTCCCGATCCGCCGGGAACATCGCCCCGGCCCTGTTCGTCGGCGGCCTGCTGCTTCTGCTCGCCGGCATTCTCGGCTTGCAGCTCTATCGTCAGTATCACGACGAGATTGACGCAGGGCAAGCGACAGCGCGCTCGCTTGCAACGGTGCTGGACGAACATGCCGGCCGCACATTTTCGGCCGTTGACATATTCCTGCAGAATTTCTCCGAGACACTGAGCAGCATGCCCAGCACCGACGCTGGCGATCTGTCGGCGGTGCGACTGCGAATGAATGCGCGGCTTTCGGAATTGCCGCAGCTTCGTGCCTATCTGGTGCTGGATGCCAATGGCGATTTAATCATCGATAGCGCAGGCAATGCACCGGGCAGCTTCAACGGCTCCGACCGTGAATATTTCCTGGCGCATGCGCGCGATGGCCATGACGGCCTGTTCGTCGGCGAACCGACCATCAGCCGTCGCAGCGGAAAATGGGCAATCAGCCTCAGCCGCCGGTTCACCAGGCCGGATGGCAGTTTTGGCGGCGTCATCTCCGCAGCCATCGATCCGGATTATTTCATCGCCTTCTATCGCGAGGCGCTGATCGCGCCCGGCAATTCGCTGGCGCTGCTGCATGAAAACGGCAACCGGCTGGCCCGCATTCCCGAAGCCGGTCCCTCAGGCGAAACCGCGATGCTGGAAGCCCGCATCCTGCACCCGGAATTCGCCACCGCTGAGAACGGCCTTTATCTGTCGGATACCGTTCCGGATGAAACGCCCCGCTACATCGCGTTCCGCCGCGTCGACGGCTATCCTCTGGTGGTGACGGCCGGCATTTCGGTTGAAAACATTCTGGCCGATTGGCGCAAGAACCTGTCCTTCAACCTGATCGCCTTCTGCGTCGCGGCGGCCGCCTCCGGCTTGTTCCTCCTCGTCCTGCAGCACCAGATCAGGCGCACCCGTGCCGCCGAGCAGCGTCTGCGCGATGCCATCGAGGCGCTGGCGGAAGGTTTCGCGCTGTTCGGCCCTAATGGTGACCTCATCATGGTCAACCGCCGCTATTACGCGCTGACCGGCCACGATCCGGCGACGGTGAAGCCCGGCACCAACCACGAGGAGATTCTCTCCCATATCGCGGCGTCGGACCGGCGGCAGGGGCGCGAGGACGACGTACTCCGCTATGTCGCGGAACTGCGGAAGGATTTCAGCGATCCCAGCGGACAGCCCTTCGATGTCGAGCCGCGGCCGGGCTTCTGGCTGCGCAGCGTACGCCACCGCACCGGCGATGGCGGCGTCATCAGCATGGTTTCCGACATCTCCGACCTCAAGCAGGCCGAGCAGATCCTGATCGACGCCTTCTCCAGCATCAGCGACGGCATCGTGCTTTACGATGCGGCCGAGCGCATCATCCGGGTGAACCAGCGCTTCTACGAGGTCACCGAGCACGATCCGGAGCGTATCCACCCGGGCAAGACCTTCGAAGACGTGATCGATGTGCTGGTCGAGCGGCGCAAGGCGCAGACACCAGACTTCGATGTCAGCGCCTTTGCCGAGGCCATACGGAATGATTTCCGCAATCCCACCGGCAAGCCGGTCGACGTATCCTATACGACGGGAAAATGGGTACGCACGACGCGCCGTCGGACCTCCAACGGCGGCATCATCAGCGTCTTCTCCGACATCACCGACCTCAAGCTGGCGGAGCAGCGCCTGCGCGATGCCATTGATGCGCTGACCGAAGGTTTTGCACTCTACGACCGCGACGGCTATCTCGTGCTGATCAACCGGCACTTCTACGAATTGACCGGACAGAGCCCGGAGCGGGTCAAGGTCGGCAGCCATATCGATGACGAGCTGCGCGTTGCCAGAGAGCTACGCCAGCGCGTCTCGCCAAACCTCGATCTCGATCAGTTCCTGGAAACGCTGCGGCAGGACTTCTGGAATCCGTCGGGCAGGCCCATCGATGCCGAGGTCTATCCCGGGCGCTGGCTGCGCATCCAGCGNCACCGCACCGCCGATGGCGGCGTGATCTCCATCNTCGGCGACATCAGCGACCTGAAGAAGGCCGAGCAGCGCCTGCGCGACGCGATCTCGTCGATTAACGAAGCCTTCGTCCTGTACGATCAGACCGATCGCGTGGTGCTCTTCAACCAGCGCTTCGTCGCCTATTACTGGAAACTGGCTGACATCATCCGGCCGGGCGTCACCTTCGAAGAACTGCTGCGCACCGGCGTGGAGCGCGGCGTCTTCATTGCCAGCGGCGTCGATCCCGAACGCTGGATCGCCGACCGGATCGCCAGCCACCGCGACCCGGGCGGGCCGATCGAGCGCCGCCTGGCCGACGGCCGCTGGATTCTGCTGCGCGAGGAGCGGACCGCCGATGGCGGCACGGTCGGCATCGGCACGGATATCACCGCGATCAAGCGCGCCGAACGCCAGCTGCGCGACGGCATCGATGCGATCACCGAAGCCTTCATTCTCTACGACAAGAACGACCGCGTGGTGCTGTTCAACCAGCGGATTCTCGACTACTACCCGCAAATGGTCGGCTATCTCCGGCCCGGCCTTACTTTCGAAGATACCCTGCGCCACGGCCTCGCCACCGACCAGTTCGTGATTTCCGGCGACCCCGAAGCCTGGATTGCCGAGCGCCTCGAAGCGCACCGCAATCCCGGTCCGGTCCTCGAGCGGCTGACCGCCGAAGGCCGCTGGCTGCTGGTGCAGGAACAGCGCACCGCCGATGGCGGCATCGTCAGCATCGCGCGCGACATCACGCCGCTGAAGGAACAGCAGGCCGCGCTGGAGCGCCATGTCGCCGAGCTGGAAGCCGCCAACCGGCAGGTCGAGCAGCAGGCCTTCCAGCTGCGCGAACTGGCGGATCGCTTCGCCATCGAAAAAGACCGCGCCGAAGCGGCCAGCCGGGCGAAATCCGAATTCCTCGCCATGATGAGCCACGAGATCCGCACGCCGATGAACGGCGTTCTGGGTACCATCGGCCTCCTGCTGAACACCAAGCTGTCGCCGCAGCAGAACAAGCTCGTCACCACGGCGCGTGAATCGGCCGAGCATCTGCTGACCCTGATCAACGACATCCTCGACTTCTCCAAGCTGGAAGCCGGCCGCATCGATCTGGAGCATATCGATTTCGATCTGCCGCAACTGATCGAGAGCGCGATTTCGATGATGAATCCGCGCGCGGTGATGAAGGGCCTGCGGCTTCAGAGCCGCCTGCCGCCCGACATGCCGCGTTTCCTGAAAGGAGATCCGGGCCGCCTGCGCCAGGTTCTGTTCAACCTGCTCGGCAATGCGATCAAGTTCACCGACCGCGGCAATATCGAAATCCTGGTCGAAACCTCGCGGCAGCCCGACAATGCCTACAAACTGACGGTGCGGGTCTGCGATACCGGCATCGGTATTGCGCAGGACAAGCTGAAGAACCTGTTTGGCCGGTTCACGCAGGCTGACAGCTCGATTGCGCGGCGTTTCGGCGGCACGGGACTGGGTCTTGCCATTTCCAAGCAGCTCATCGAGCTGATGGGCGGACAAGTCGGTGTTGAAAGCGTCGAAGGCGAAGGCAGCATCTTCTGGTTCAGCGTCACTCTGCAAGAAGGCGAACCGGTGGTCACCACCGTCCCGCAGGCCGCTGACAAGGGCCCGGCGACCCGGCGACCCATGCGCATCCTTGTGGCGGAAGACAATCAGGTGAACCAGATGGTGATCGGCCTGATGCTGCGCCAGCTGGGTCATCAGGTGGATGTCGCCACCAATGGCATCGAAGCCTGCGAGCAGGTGCAGAAGATGCCCTACGATCTGGTGCTGATGGATGTGCAGATGCCGGAGATGGACGGCATCCAGGCGACCCAGACGATCCGCAGCCTGCCGCATGATTGCGCGACGATCCCGATCATCGCGCTCACCGCCAATGCCATGGAGGGCGACCGCGAGACCTATCTTGCGGCAGGGATGAACGACTACATCGCCAAGCCGATTGCCCTGCCGCAGCTGATCGCCGCCATGAACCGCGTGATCAGCGCCAGGGAAACCGGCGGCGCAGCTTCCGCAACTCAGCCTGAGGCAGGAACGGGGGCCGGCGCGTCAGATTCCGGCGAAGCGGAAAAACTCAGCGACAAGGCCAAGGCCGGTCTGAATGACCTGCTGGCCTCGCTGAAGAAGCTGAACTGAAAAGCCGGACTAAACCCGTTGCTCAGGCGGCGCGGCGGCGGGCGCCGCGGCGTGTCGGCTGCGCCGCAGCCGGAGTCTCGTCGAACAACTCGGCCAGCTTGTCCATCATGGCGCCGCCGAGCTGCTCGGCATCGACAATGGTCACCGCACGCTTGTAGTAGCGCGTCACGTCATGGCCGATGCCGATCGCCACCAGCTCCACCGGCGAGCGTTTTTCGACCCATTCGATCACTTCGCGCAGATGGCGGTCCAGGTAATTGCCCGGATTGACCGAAAGCGTGGAATCGTCGACCGGCGCGCCGTCAGAGATCACCATCAGGATGCGGCGCTGTTCGGGCCGCGCCAGCAGCCGGTCATGCGCCCACATCAGCGCTTCGCCGTCGATATTCTCCTTGAGCAGGCCCTCGCGCAGCATCAGGCCGAGATTGCGGCGCGCGCGGCGCCAGGGCGCATCGGCGGCCTTGTAGATGATATGCCGCAGATCGTTGAGCCGTCCGGGATGCGGCGGCTTGTTGTCGGCAAGCCACTTCTCGCGGCTCTGGCCGCCTTTCCAGGCGCGGGTGGTGAAACCAAGGATCTCCACCTTCACGCCGCAGCGCTCCAGGGTGCGGGCCAGAATGTCGGCGCACATCGCCGCAACCGTGATCGGACGGCCGCGCATCGAACCGGAATTGTCGATCAGCAGCGAAACGACGGTATCGCGGAATTCAGTGTCGCTTTCCTGCTTGTAGCTCAGCGGCAAGGTGGGATTGGCGACGACGCGGGCAAGCCGCGCGGCATCGAGGATGCCTTCTTCAAGATCAAAATACCAGGAACGCGACTGCTTGGCCATCAGGCGACGCTGCAGGCGGTTGGCAAGCTTGCCGACCACCGACTGCAAATGGCTGAGCTGCTGATCGAGATGATGACGCAGGCGCGACAGTTCCTCGTTGTCGCAAAGATCGTCGGCGTCGATCACTTCGTCGAACTGCTTGGTATAGGCCTTGTAGGTCGGCTCGCGGTTCTGCCCCATCTGATCGGCATAAGGCGGACGGCGCCCCTTGCCGGCCTCCTCGCCTGAGCCGGCGGCCTCCTGCTCCATGCCGGCTTCGGCTTCCATCTCGACAGCCTCGCCGCCGGCAGCATCGGCCGCATCGGCCTGCTCCATGCCGCTGCTGGCCGCTTCGCCCTGTTCAGATTCCTGGCCGTCGGACTGGCTCTGCGGCTGCTGGCCCTGGCTGTCCTGATCCTCGCCCTCTTCCTCATCATTCATCTCGCCGCCTTCATCCTCGGCAAGATCAAGATCGCGGATCAGCTTGCGGGCAACCTTGGCGAAAGCGCGCTGGTCGTTGATGGCGTCGAACAGGCGATCGAGATCCTCGCCGCCCTTTTCCTCGATCCAGTCGCGCCACAGCGCGACCATCTTGCGCGCCGCTTCGGGGATGGCTTCGCCGGTCAGGCGCTCGCGTGCGATCAGGCCCAGCACATCGGCGAGCGGCGCTTCGGAACGGTCTTTGACCTTGGCATAGCCGCGGCTCTTGCACCGGTCTTCCAGCGCGGCGGCGAGATTTTTCGCCACGCCGGCCATGCGGTTGGCACCGATCGCCTCCACCCGGGCCTGTTCGATCGCGTCGAACACCGCCCGCGCGGTGCCGCCCTGCGGCAGCAGCTTGGAATGCAGCGCATCGTCGTGATGGCGCAGCCGCAGCGCCATGGCATCGGCCAGCCCGCGGATCTGCGCCACTTCCTCCGGCGGCAGGTCTCGCCCCGGCACCGGCAACCGCGCCCGCTTGCCGCGCAGGCCCGGCGTTTCCGGTCCGAAGCTGACCTGCAGGTCGCGATCATGCGAAATCGCCCGCGTCGCCGCGGTCAATGCGCGCTTGAAAGGTTCGATCGGGCTTTCCGGCTTCGCCATGACAATGGCCGCGGCCGGCTAGTTAAGGTCGGCCTTGGCAGCGGTCTCGGGCAATTCCTCGCCGAAGCAACGCTGGTAATACTCAGCCACCATCGGCCGCTCCAGTTCGTCGCATTTGTTGAGGAAGGTCAGCCGGAAGGCAAATCCGACGCTGCCGAAGATACGGGCATTCTCGGCCCAGGTGATCACCGTACGCGGGCTCATCACGGTGGAGATATCGCCGTTGATGAAGCCGGCGCGCGTCAGATCGGCCACCGCCACCATGTTCTGGATCGTCTTCTTGCCCTGCTCGCCGGCATAGCTGGGCGACTTGGCCAGCACGATGGCCACTTCGTCCTCGGCCGGCAGGTAATTCAGCGTGGTCACGATGCTCCAGCGGTCCATCTGGCCCTGGTTGATCTGCTGGGTGCCGTGATAGAGCCCGCTGGTATCGCCCAGGCCGACGGTGTTCGCCGTGGCGAACAGGCGGAACGCCTTGTGCGGGCGGATCACGCGGTTCTGATCAAGCAGCGTGAGCTTGCCTTCGACTTCCAGCACGCGCTGGATCACGAACATCACGTCCGGGCGGCCGGCGTCGTATTCGTCGAACACCAGAGCCACCGGCGACTGCAGCGCCCAGGGCAGGATGCCTTCGCGGAACTCGGTGACCTGCTTGCCGTCGCGCAGCACGATGGCGTCCTTGCCGACGAGATCGATACGGCTGATATGGCTGTCGAGATTGACGCGCACGCAGGGCCAGTTGAGCCGCGCGGCGACCTGCTCGATATGCGTCGATTTACCGGTGCCGTGATAGCCCTGCACCATCACGCGGCGGTTATAGGCAAAGCCCGCCAGGATCGCGAGCGTGGTCTCGCGGTCGAAACGATAGGTCGGATCGAGATCCGGCACATGCTCGGTCGGCTGGCTGAAGGCAGGCACCTTCATGTCGCTCTCGATGCCGAACACGTCGCGCACGGAAACGGTGATGTCCGGCATGTCGGTAGCCGGCGCGGAAATGGACTTGGTCTGGAGGGCCGTCATCTCACTCTCGAAGGTCTTTTTGGGCTAAAAGTTGGTCAGCCTGGATCTCAATCGCCTCAAGTATAACCGCGCGATTGCAGGAAGGCATAGGCTTGGTTGATGCTTTTCAGCCTTTCCTCGGCGGCGCGGTCGCCACCATTGGTATCGGGATGATACCGCTTGGCCATCATCTTGTACTGGGCCTTGATGTCGGCTTTTCGCAACGGCAACACCACCTTGTCCAGATCGAAGCCAAGCGTGATCATGGCTTCGCGTTCCGCCGGCTGCAATTGCAGCTCGGCCTTCGATTTCCGCCGCCCGGCGCCCAGGCTGATCCCGACATCGGCCAGGATGCCGAGATCGTCCTTGACCCAGACCTGAGGCTCTTCCCGCTGCGGCTTGGTTCCCATCCGCCAGGTCGGCCGGTGCCCCAGCATGTCCTGGCGCTGGTAGCGTTCGATTTCCGCCGCGCTCATGCCCCGGAAGAAGTCCCAGCCGGCATTGTACTGGCGGACATGGGTCATGCAGAAATACCACCGCCCGTCACGGGGTTCCCGGCTTTTCGGGGCCGGAAATGCACCCTCCTCGCTGCATCCCGGATGGTCGCAGCGGCGCGCCTGGCTGCGGCCGAAGGCCGCCTCGGCGGCAAGATCGAGGAAGACTTTCTGGTTGGCGGAACGGGCTCTTGTCATAACCGCGAAAGTATGGGGCGGCGGCATGACACTGGCAAGGCAATAGGTGCTGTCCTACCCTGCGTCGGACATGCATTTTTCGTAAGCCCCGCAGGAGTATTCGTCATGTCGATGGCAGAGCGCATCCAGGCCAAACTGACCGCCGCCCTGGCGCCGGAGCGGCTGGACCTTGTCGACGACTCGGCCCGCCATGCCGGCCATGCAGCCATGAAGGGCCTGCCGCCGGGGGAGACCCATTTCCTGCTGACCGTCGTCTCCGCCCGTTTTGAGGGTCTGCCCCGCCTGCAGCGCCAGCGGCTGGTCTACCAGATCCTGGCCGAGGAAATGGCCGGCGGCATCCATGCGCTGGCAATCACCGCCCTGACACCGGAGGAAAACCAGCGCCAAAGCGCGCCCTGATCCGGCAGGCCGATGGCCTGGAACACTACCAGAGGGTGGATTGGCCACAACCATCCGAGTCAATTTCCCTGCATTATACAACCTTTTTATTTGAACATTTCAACAAGAGCTATTATTGGTTGTGTCATGCCCGTGACACGACACCCACAGCACAACGCATACCCGTCTGACGGATCAAGTCTGGTGACGCGCAATCTGCGCCTGGACCGCGGCCGCACCAGTATCCGGCTGGAGCAGCTTGAATGGGCGGCTCTCGACGCGATCTGCGAGATCGAGGGAATCGACCGCCACGTTTTCGCCTCGATGATCGACCGCGACCCGGCCCGGCGGGAGAAGACCCTGACCTCGCGGATCCGCAGCGCCATCCTGACCTATTTCATCACCCAGTCCGGCCTTGCGGTCCCCGGCGCCAGCCATGGCGTGGCCGGCCTGGGCACCCAGCCTTCGGGGCGCGCCAGAGCGCCGCTTACGACAGCACGAACAGCATCAGAATTGGAAGACTCGCGAAGCTGAGCAGGGTCGACAGCACGACGAGGCTGGCCACCGCCGCCGGCTCGCGGGCATAGCGTACGGCGAAGACGTAGTTCACCACCGCCGGCGGCATCATGCACTGGATGAGGAAGACGCCGCGCGCCGCGCCTTCCAGGCCGAGCAGCGCGCTCAGGCCAAAGCCCACAGCGACACCAAGCCCCAGCCGCAGGACCGACAGTATCAGGCCGTTGCGCAGGTCCTGCACCTTCAGGGTCGCCAGCGACACGCCCAGGGTCAGCAGCATCAGCGGAATGGCGATGTTGCCCGCCACCTGCAGGCTGCGCATCGCCCATAACGGCAGTTCCACCCCGGCGAGATTGCCCAGGATGCCGGCGAGCGTGGCGTAGATCATCGGCGAGCGCAGCACCTCGCGCAGCTGTCCGCGGCCGGCCAGCACGGCCTGGCCGATCGTCCAGTTGCCCAGCGAGGACATGGCGAAGAACAAAATCCCGAGCGCCAGGCCCGGCTGCCCATAGGCGAACAGCGACAGCGACAGGCCGGCATTGCCGGCATTGGGAAAGGTCAGCGAGGTAACGAAGCTGCGCACCGGCAGATGCATTAGCTTCAGCGCCAGCGCACTGAACGCCATGAAGCAGGCCATCGCGGCAATGCTGCCGCCCAGCATGGTGCCGAGCATCATGCGGTCGATCTCCGTCGACAGCAGGGTATGTATGACCAGGCAGGGCGTGCCGATATTGGTCGCCAGCAGGCTGACCGAATCGACCTGGAAGGGACGGCCGCGCTTGGCCCATAGCCAGCCGAAGCCGGCCAGCACGAAAAGCGGCGCGATGACCGTAAAAACTTCGGCAACCAACGCAAATGCCATAAAGGAGTACTCAGTTTTTGTCCGATTGATCCGGCTCGCTGACCGGGGTGACCTTAAGCAGCGTGATCTGATGGCGCAGGCGCCGCAGAACCTCAAAACGGAAGCCGTGGAAAATGAACACCTGGCCGGGATCGGGGATCATCTGCGCCTCATGCAGCACCAGGCCGGCGATGGTAGTGGCGTCATCATCGGGCAGATGCCAGTCGAACTGCCGGTTGAGGTCGCGGATCGTGGCGGTGCCGTCGACGATCAGCGAGCCGTCAGGCTGAAGGCGGTAGATCCGCCGCGCTGGATCGTGCTCGTCGCGGATATCGCCGACGATCTCCTCCAGAATGTCCTCAAGCGTGACCAGCCCCATGATCGAGCCGTACTCGTCGACCACCAGGGCGAAATGCGCGCGGCGCTGGCGGAAGGCGTTGAGCTGGCCGCGTAAGGTGGTGGTTTCCGGCACGAACCACGGCAGCGCCAGCAGGCGCTGCAGGTCGATCTGCTGGATGTCGAACTGCACGGCAGCGAGCGCGCGCAGCAGATCCTTGGCATGCAGCACGCCGATGACGTTTTCGGGATCGCCCTTCCACACCGGGATGCGGGTATGCGGGCTGGACAGCACCTGCCTTACCAGCTCTTCCGGCGGCAGATCGGCATCCAGCATCACCATGTTGCGGCGATGCACCATGACATCGCCGACCGGCACTTCCTCAAGGTCGAGGATGGAGCCGAGCATGTCGCGCTCGTGCTTCACCATGGTGCCTTCTTCGGCATGAAGCTGCAGCGCGGAGCGGATTTCCTCGCTCGCCGTCAGCGGCTGTTCGCGCGTGATATGGACGCCGAACAGCTTCAGGGTCTGCACGCCGATCCACTGCACCGCGCGCACCAGCGGCGCCAGCAGCCTGATCAGCAGCACAATGACCGGCGCCACCGCCAAAGCCACGCGTTCGGGCTTGTTGATCGCATAGGTCTTCGGCATCACCTCGCCGAAGATCACGATCAGCACGGTCATCGCGACAGTGGCGTAGACCACGCCCGCGTCGCCGAAGACGGCGATCAGCAGATTGGTGGCCAAGGCCGAGGCCAGGATGTTCACCGCATTGTTGCCGAGCAGGATCGAGCTGATCAGCAGATCGCGCATTTCCAGCAGCTTGAGCACCGTATGCGCGCGCGCCTTGCCCTCGCCCGCCAGATGATGGATGCGCGGCGGCGACGCGGCAGTGAGGCCGGTTTCCGACATCGAGAAAAAGGCGGACAGCGCAAGCAGCAGCAGGATGGCTACTGCGGTGACGATTATGATGGTATCGGCCATGGCGGCAGTCAGGCGGCCGTTTTGGTCAGTTGCTCGGACAGAAGCTCTTCGACCGCGCGCGGCGAGACGTCATTGCGCTGTACGGCGCGGCCGATGGCTTCGGCCAGGATGAAGACCAGCTTGCCGTCGCGCACCTTCTTGTCCTGCTTCATGTGATCGAGCAGGACGGCGGGCGAGAAACGCTCGGCGCCGTCGACGTCGCGCAGCCGCGCCGGCAGGCCGACAGCTTCCAGATGGCGCTCGATGCGTGGCGCCAGGCTCGCATCGCAAAGGCCCAGAGATGCCGACAGGCGGAAGGCCAGCGCCATGCCGACGGCAACGCCCTCGCCATGCAGCAGGCGCTGCGAATAGCCGGTCTCAGCTTCCAGCGCATGGCCGAAGGTATGCCCCAGATTGAGCAGTGCGCGCTCGCCCTCTTCGCGTTCGTCGGCGGCAACGATGCGGGCCTTATGCGCGCAGCAGCGCTCGACCGCCTCGGCGCGCAACTGCGCATCGCCGGCCAGCAGCCTGGCGCCGTTGGCTTCCAGCCATGCGTAGAAATCGGCATCGCCCAGCAGGCCGTATTTCACCACCTCGGCATAGCCTGCGCGCAATTCGCGCGGCGGCAAAGTGTCGAGCAGATCGACATCGGCCAGCACCAGCCGCGGCTGATGGAAGGCGCCGATCAGGTTCTTGCCCTGGCGGCTGTTGATCGCCGTCTTGCCGCCGACTGAACTGTCCACCTGGGCCAGCAGCGAGGTCGGCACCTGAATGAAATCCATGCCCCGGCGCAGCACCGAGGCGGCAAAGCCGACCAGATCGCCGATCACGCCGCCGCCCAGCGCGATGAGATGATCGCGGCGTTCGACTTTCAGAGCCAGCAGCGCCTCGCACAGCTGCTCGAATCCGGCATAGGATTTCTGGCTTTCGCCCGCCGGCAGGATCACCGCCTCGCAGCCGATATTCTTCTGCGCCAGCGCGCGCTTCAGCGTGCCGAGGTGACGGTCGGCGACATTCTCGTCGGTGACGATGACGGCGAAGGGCCGCCGCAGCAAAGGCTCGATGAATTCGCCGGCACGCGCCAGCAAACCGCCGCCGACAAGGATGTCATAGGCGCGATCGTCCAGAGCAACACGGACCTTGCGGATCATGGCGATGACTTCACTTTCGATGAGGCGGCAAAATTCTGGGCGGCCCCGTCACGATAGGCAGCCGGCAGCACCGCCAGGATCTGAGCGACGACATTCTCATGCGGCCCGTCGCTGGAGATGACGGTGTAATCCGCCTCGGCATAGACGGGATAACGCTCGTGCATCAGACGCTCCAGCGTGCCGCGGACATCGCCGTTTTGCAGCAGCGGGCGATGGTTGCGCCGCGCGCAGCGCTTCACCAGCACGTCCAGATCGGCCTTGAGCCAGATCGAGACGCCTTTCTCCCGGATACGCTGGCGGGTTTCGGCATTCATGTAGGCCCCGCCCCCGGTCGCCAGCACGATGCGCGGCTGTTCCAGCAGGCGGGCGATCACCTTGCGCTCGCCATCGCGGAAGGCGGCTTCGCCATGGGTGGCGAAGATTTCCGGGATCGTGGCGCCGGCGGCCTTCTCGATCTCGATATCGGCATCGACGAAATCGAAGCCGATCGCCGCAGCAAGCCGCCGCCCGACCGAGCTTTTGCCGGCCCCCATCAGTCCGACCAGCACCAAGCTGCGCAGGCCGGTGCCGTCATTCGTTTTCGTGTCGCCCCGGTCGGCCGGCGCGGCATCGGACTGGGATTCGGGACTGGACGAATCGTCGGATGAAGCGGCGACGGCAGACGCTGTATTGAAGATGTTCACGTCGTCTCCGTGTGGCGGGCCGCATTGCCTGGGTCCCGCCGCGTCGATACAATAAAGCAATCGCGTCACATTTCCAGCGCGCGGGCCGGGTTCTGGCCCGTCCGCCGCCGGGAAATCCCTAGTCCGGAGCCCAAGCCGCATGGCCCGTATGTCGACCATTTTGTTGCTGTTTCTCGTTTTGCTGCTGGGCGGCGGAGCGATCTTCCTTGCCACTTGGGACATTCCCGCGCCGCGCGCCAAGGTGGAGAAGGTCATTCCCGCCGACCAGCTGGGGAAATAGCGATGACCCGGGCGGTGTTGCAGGCGGGGCGGCTCGCCCTGGCGGCCGGCCTGGCCGCCCATCTGGTCGCTGCCAGCGCGGCGGTGCAGGCCCAGCCGATCCGGCTGATCCCGCCGGGCGGCAATCCGGACGAAGCCCCGGCCCCGGCGCAGGCCCCCGCACAGTCGCAGCCCCCCGCACAATCGCAGGCCCCCGCCCTCCCGGCACAGTCGAATACGCCGCCGCTCGACACGCCCGCAGGCCTGCCCGGCAATGCGCAGGCCGATCAGCAGAATCGCCTGCAGACTGTCCAGCAGGAAACCGACGGCTTCGTCATTCAGCCGCTAGGCGCCCCCGATCCGTCTTCGACGGGCCTGCTCGACGATACCAATGGCGGCCTCGGCGCCCATATGTGGGACGGCACCGCTCTGCGTCAGGCGATCCAGGTGCTTGGCGTGCTGCCTGCCCCGGTCGCCACACCGGCGCTGCGCGATCTGCAACGCCGGCTGCTGCTTACCATTGCCGAAGTGCCCAAGGGCGAGCCCGGCACGCCCAGCCTGCTCGGCACCCGCATCTCTCAGCTTTACAAGCTGGGACTGGTGGGCGAGGCCGAGCAACTGGCAACGCCCAGGCCCGCCAGCCTGAAGGATCCGATCTTCCTGCAGCTTCCCGTCGAGGCGGCCCTGCTGCGCAACGATCTGGACCGCGCCTGCGAGATGGCGAATCAGGGGCTGCGTGAGGATGGCGCTGCCTATTGGCAGAAGATCGTCGTCCTGTGCCGCTATCACGCCAAGGACATCGCCGGCGGCGATCTGGCCCTCAGCCTGTGGCGCGACAACGGCGGCGACGATCCGCCATTTAACGCGCTGGCTGCCGCGCTGCGCGGCGATGCCCGCGCCAAGGTTGAAACGCTCGGCGGCGCCAGCGCTGTGCATTTCGCCATGCTGCGCGCGGCCGGACGGCCGCTGCCCAAGGACACGCTGGATGTTGCGACGCCGGCTTTGCTGCCGGCGCTGGCCCGCTATGAAAAGGCGGATGCCGAGCTGCGCCTGGCGGCAATAGAACGCGCCGCCCGTTATGGCGCTTTGCCGCCGGCTGCGCTGGCCGAAGCCTATGCGGCGGTCGAGATTGCCGACAATCAGCGCGCGGCGCTGGCCGGCGGCAAGGATAAATCCGCCCGCGCGGCCGCCTATCTTTATCAGTCGGTCAAGGCCGCCACCGATGCCAAGACGCGGGCCGAGTTTCTGCGCCAGGCTTTCGAACTGGCGCAGGCGCGCGAATTGCTGTTCCCGACCGCGGCGATCCTGCAGCCCTTCCTGGCCGACGTCACGCCCGATGACAGCACGATAGCCGCCGCTCCGGCAATGATCCGGCTGGCGCTGGCCGCCCGCGATACCGGCATCGCCCGGCTGTGGTACAACACGGCGCTGACAATCCCGCCGGAGACCGGCAAGGCCGGCGAAACCGTCGCCCAGGCCTGGCCTCTGCTTCTGCTGGCTGGCGCTGAAGCCGAATGGCGCGACAGCCGCTATGAGGCCTGGCTGGCGACGCTCGACTCTCTGAAGGCGCCGGAGCGCAATATGCGCATCACACTGCTGCTGACCCTGGCAGAAGGCGTCGGCTTCCCGGTGCCGCCCGAGCGCTGGGACATCCTGCTGGTGCCGGTCGAGAACAATGCCCGGCCCGCACCGTCCATTGCCGTCTGGCGCAGCCTGTTGCGGGCCTCCGAGATCAAGGCCAGGGCGGAGACCGCGGCGCTGGCCTTGGCGCTGCTCGGCCCGAATGGCGCCGAGGAAGCCGACGGGCTGACGCTGACCACGGCACTGGAGGCGCTTCGCAAGGTTGAGCTGGAAGTGGATGCCCGGCGGATCGCGCTTGATGTGGCGTTGCGGCGCGGCCTCTGACGCGCCAGCTGCGCAGCCGAACGATGGCCCGCACCGATCGCCATATCGAAAACTTTCTTGAGATGCTGAGCGCCGAGCGGGGGCTGGCGCAGAATTCCCTGCTGGCCTACCAGACCGATCTGGCCGACTTCGCCGGCTTTCTCGCGGCGCGCAACGAAACACCGCAAACGGTCGGCATCGATTCGCTGCGTCTTTATGTGCAGGGCCTGGCTGATCAGGGCATGAAGCCGGCGACTGCTGCGCGCAGATTGTCGGCGCTGCGCCAGTTCTTTCGGTTTCTGGCGCAGGAAGGCATTCGCAGTGACGATCCAGCCGCCCTGCTGGATGCGCCGAAGCGCGCGCGCCCCTTGCCGAAAATCCTCAGCGAGGAAGAAGTCGACCGCCTGCTGGAAGCCAGCCGCAAGCTGCGCGACGATCCGGCGGAATCGGCGCGGCTGAACTGCCTGCTGGAACTGCTCTACGCCACCGGCTTGCGCGTCAGCGAACTGGTCGGCCTGCGCTGGCCGCCTTTCGGCGACGATGCGCGCTTCCTGGTAATCCGCGGCAAAGGCGGCAAGGAGCGTCTTGTGCCGCTGAGCGAGCCGGCCCGCAAGGCGGTGGAAGCCTATGCCGGCTGGCGCTCGGAATTCCTGGCGCCGAAGCAGGTCTCCCCCTGGCTGTTTCCCTCGCGGGGCGACAGCGGCCATCTGACGCGCCAGCGGTTCGGGCAGTTGCTGAAAGATCTCGCCGTTGCCGCCGGCCTATCGCCCAGCAAGGTTTCGCCCCATGTGCTGCGGCATGCCTTCGCCAGCCATCTGCTGGCGCGCGGCGCCGATCTGCGCGCCGTGCAGAAGATGCTCGGCCATGCCGATATCAGCACCACGCAGATCTACACGCATGTGCTGGAAGCCCGCAAACAGGCACTGGTGCGCGAGCATCATCCGCTGGCGAAAAGGTAATTCTGTTATCCCAACGTCAGGCTTGCCAAGCAACGCCGGCACAGTTAGCAGATGCAACAGACCCCAAGGGAGAGTAGAGCGCCATGAGCTTCAAGACGATCACCCCCGCCCCGGCCCGGCTGAACCGCTGCGAACTGGCAGTGCCCGGCAGCAACACCAAGCTGTTCGAGAAAGCCGCCAAATCCGCAGCCGACGTCATTTTCCTCGACCTTGAAGATGCCGTTGCGCCCGATGACAAGCCGCAGGCGCGCAAGAACATCATTCAGGCGCTGCACGATATCGACTGGGGCAATAAGACCCTGTCTGTGCGCATCAACGGCCTCGATACGCATTACATGTATCGCGATGTCGTCGAGGTGGTGGAAGCCGCGGGCGACAAGCTGCATCTGATCATGGTACCGAAGGTCGGCACGGCAGCCGACATTTACGCCGTCGACATGCTGCTGACGCAGATCGAAACCGCCAAGGGCTTCAAGCGCCGCATCGGCATCGAGGCGATCATCGAAACCGCGCTCGGCATGCAAAACATCCATGAGATCGCAGCCGCCTCGCCCCGCCTGGAAAGCCTGCATTTCGGTGTCGCCGATTACGCGGCCTCGACCCGCGCCCGCACCACCTCGATCGGCGGCCCCAATCCGCTTTATGGCGTGCTGACCGACAAGGACGGCGACAAGCCGCGCGAATTCTTCTGGGGCGATATGTGGCATTATGCCATCGCCCGCATGGTGGTCGCGGCACGCGCCAACGGTCTGCGTCCGATCGACGGCCCGTTTGGCGACTTCTCCGATGCCGATGGCTACAAAGCGCAGGCCAATCGCGCCGCGATCCTGGGCTGCGAAGGCAAATGGGCGATCCATCCCTCGCAGATCCCGCTCGCCAACGAAGTCTTCACGCCGCCGGAAGAGGAAGTGAAGAAGGCGCGCCGCATCCTGGAAGCGATGCAACAGGCGCAGGCCGAAGGCAAAGGCGCGGTGGCGCTGGACGGCAAGCTGATCGACATCGCTTCCATCCGCCAGGCCGAAGGCATCGTCAAACAGGCGGAATTGATCGCGCGCGGCTGACGCGCGCAGGACGCGTCAGTCTGCCGCATCCACGGCAGACTTCACCGCGCTCTTATCCTGTCCAAGCGGCGCGTGCTGGAATTCCGGCACGAGCTGCCTGAGCTGAGCCAGAACCAGGGCAGTGTCGCGCGCTTTGGCGGCGCGCATCAGGGTTTCCAGCGCCGGCTGCAATTCGGCCAGATTGATCACCCGCGGCGCGGCCAGCAGCACGCCATCCTGCTGGGTCGGCACCAGGGCCTCGTCGCGATGCAGCACTTCCTCATACAGCTTCTCGCCCGGCCGCAAACCGGTGAAGGCGATCTGGATATCGACATCGGGCCGCAGGCCGGCAAGGCGGATCATCTGCCGCGCCAGATCCTGGATGCGCATCGGCTCGCCCATGTCGAGCACGAAGATCTTGCCCTCTGTATGAAGCTCGCCAGCTGGTAATGCTGCGGCCTGCAGGATCAGCTCGACCGCTTCGCGTGTGGTCATGAAGAAGCGCGTCACTTCCGGGTGAGTGACCGTAAGCGGACCGCCGGCGGCGAGCTGACGCTGGAACAGCGGCACCACCGAGCCTGACGAGCCAAGCACGTTGCCGAACCGCACGGTCACGAACCGCGTCGCGCCCTGGGTCAGATCGAAGCTTTGGCAGATCATCTCCGCCACGCGCTTGGTCGCGCCCATCACATTGGTCGGGTTGACGGCCTTGTCCGTGGAAATCAGCACCATGGTCGCAACGCCATGGCGCTGACAGGCTTCCGCCACCAGCCGGGTGCCGATGGCATTGGTCAGCACCGCTTCCTCGACATTGGCCTCGACCAGCGGCACATGCTTGTAGGCCGCGGCATGCAGGACGATCTCGGGCCGGTATTGCCGGAAGACCTGCTCGATGCGATCCGGCGCGCGCACATCGCCCATCACGGCAGCACGCGGCACCGCCGGAAACCGCTCGGCCATTTCCAGGTCGATCTGATACAGCGCGTGCTCGCTCTGCTCGAACAGCACGATCAGGGCGGGCTTGAGGTCGGCAATCTGCCGCACCAGTTCCGAGCCGATCGTGCCGCCGGCGCCGGTGACCAGCACACGGCGGTTTGCGATCAGTTGGGCCACCGGCGCGCGGTCGAGCACACGCTGCGGCCGGCCGAGCAGATCCTCAACATCGATCGGCCTGGGCTGCTGCGCGCCCACGCCTTCCTTGCGGAATTCGGTCAAGCGCGGCAGGCGCGCCACGCTCAGTCCCAGCGGCGCCGCCTTTTCCAGCAGCGCACGGATCGCGGCGCCGCCGATGCGCTCGTCCGCCACGATGATGCGGCGCGGCTTGTCGATATCGCGGGCATTGCGCACGATCTCAGGCAGATCTTCGATGTTGCCGACGATGCGCACGCCGCGCATGTCGCGGCCCTGGCGGCTCTCGCTGTTGTCGAGAATGCCGACGACGCGATACTCGGTCAGCCGGTTGCGCTCGGTTTCGCGAATGAAGGCATCGGCGGCAAGACCCGATCCTACCAGCAGGACCGGCACGCGCTTGTCCTCGGCGCGGCTCAGCACCTCGATCAGGCTGCCGTCCTTCCAGCTCCGGTACAGCAGTCGCGGACCGGCCAGCAAACAGACGAGAATGAAGAATTGCAGCACCAGGGCGCTGCGCGGATAGGCTTCAAGCCGGGTGACGAAGAACAGGAGCGGCAGGAAGATCAGCAGCGACAATGCGCTGGCACGCGCGATGTTCAGCAGATCGCGCAGCGAGGCGAAATACCAGATGCCACGGTAGAGGCCGCAATACTGGAATACGATGGCGGCTACGGCTGAGAAGATGAGCATGCCGGCCCAGCTTTCGCCGGCACTCCAAGGCAGGTCGGCAAGCCAATAACGGAACTGCAGCGCCAGATGGAAGGAAGCGGCCGCCATGACCAGGTCATGCAGCGCCACCAGCATGACGCGCCGGTTTCGGCGAAGATACGATCGAAGATACGATAGTGGCCGCACAGCGATCGCTACCCGCCGTCGTTACTCGAAAACATCATTCTACTCGCTTTGCCGTCATCGCGAAATGCCTGCACAGTAGCGCTGCCGCGATTGCCGCCGTCAGCACGCCAAGCACGTCTTGCGGCCAGCCCGATGCTGCCACGGCGGCAAGGCCGATCAGCAGGACATTCAGCGCAGCAATCCGCCAAGTCACCGCCACATGCGAGCCCAGCTTGTCGGTCCCTTGCTGGTAGAAATGGCTGCGATGCGCCTGCCAGACCTTTTCTCCGCGCCACAGGCGCCGGATCAACGTAACAGTCGCATCCATCCAGTAAAACATCAGCAATATCAACGCGATAGCCCATTGCCCCGTCATCGACAGGCCCAGCAGCAGCCAGCCGAGCAGAAAGCCCAGCGGCACACTGCCGACATCACCCAGAAAAACTTTGGACCGGTTCCAGTTCCAGGGCAGGAAGCCGAGCCCCCCGCCCGCAAGGATCAGGGCCAGGCCGGCAAGAGGCGCGGGTCCGGCGAGGAACTGAACGACAGCGGTGCCGATGCCGATGGACACCGTCTCCAGGCCCGCAATTCCATTGATCCCGTCCATGAAGTTGAACAGGTTCGTGAACCACAACCATGCCAGGAAGCAGAGCAGCCGTTCGAGCCAAAGCGGCAGCCAGGCTTCGGCGATGCGCTGCTCTTCGGGCAGGAATGCCAGCACGGCGAAAACTGCCAGAGCCTGGGCACCCAGCCGGAACCAGGCGGGCAATCCCCCCGGCCGGCGGTCGTCGATCCATGAGATGAGTGCCAGCGCTGCGGCGCCAACCAGCACCAGTGCCGCCGCCTCGTCCGGGCAAAGAGTGAACCAGATAGCCGAGGCCAGGATAACGGCGGTCGAAACCACGATGCCGCCGCCACGAGGCGTCTTCTCGCTATGGCTGGAACGCGCATTGGGAATGTCCCACACCGCGCGGCGCTTCAGCCAGGCAATCGCGGGCCCCATGGCAAGGAAAACGCCACCCCCGGTTGCGGCGGCAAAGGCCAGCGCCAAGGCCCAGGAAAATTCCGCCGTCATCACCCGGCTCCCTTGGCAGCATCAGCGGTGGCGAGAACCCGGTCATAGGCGGCCAGACTCGCTGCGACGAAATGCTCGACGGAGAATTCCGCCTCGGCGATGGCGCGTCCGCGCCGCGCAAGGCGCTGACGCAATTCGCCGTCGTTCAGCAGCCGGCGGATTGCTTCTGCCGTCGCCGCGCCATCGCGCACCGGCACCAGCAGGCCATTCTCGCCATGCCGCACAACTTCGCGGCATCCAGGGACATTGGTGGTGACGATGGCCCGTCCCACCGCTGCGGCTTCGATCAGCCCGCGCGGCAGGCCTTCGCGATAGGAAGGCAGCACGATGATATGCGCCCGCGCCAGCATGCCGGGCATATCCTCGGCATAGCCCCAGTATTCGATGCCGCGGGCAATCCATTCCTGTAAGGCTGTCTCGCCGATATCGGTCGGGTTATCGGGGGCGCGCCGCCCGACCAGCACGAAGCGCGCCGTCACGCCTTCGCCTTGCAGCAGTCGCGCGGCGGCAACGAATTCGCGCACGCCCTTGTCGCCAAGCAGCCGCGCGGGAAACATCACCACCGGCGGATGCCCTTCATCGATCGGCGGCTCGGGCCGCGCGGCGAACACGTTCATGTCCACGCCGCAGCCGCGGATCATCACCCACCGGTCAGATGGAACCATGCCGCGCGCTTCGAACAAGGCGAGGTCGTCGCCGTTCTGGAAAATTGCGACGCAATTGCGGTGATGAAGCGCAAACCGGTAGAGACACTGGATCACGCGGCGCAGCAGGCCGCCATCTTCGCCATCGCGGATGAAAAGAAAGCCCAGTCCGGTGATCGCGTGCACCACGGCCGGCACGCGCAGCAGACGCGCCACCAGCCCGCCCCAGATCACCGGCTTGATCGAAACCAGATGCAGAAGGTCGGGCTTTACCCGCCTGAACAAGCCCACCATCGCCGCGATCAGCCGCAGTTCGGCAACAATGTCGCGGGCGCCACGCGCCAGAGGAATGGGATGAAACACAAATCCCTGCTGCTGCAGCTTTGCTGCGATGGCCGGATCATTTGGCGCAGCGACATGGATCTCCCAGCCGCGCGCGCGCATCGCCTGGGCGATGGGCAGCCGATGGGTCGTGAAAAAAAGCGCCTCTTGGACGGCGAAGAGCAGCCGGCGGGACATGCCCGGGCTCTATCCTGCTCTTCCCCATGGGTCAAGCCAGCGACCGCCACCATTCACGGCGCCGTTCATTGACAGGGCAGGATAGGCACGCTACCCCCGTCGCGACGCCATTCTGAGGCTAATCGCGTGCCAGCTGCAAAATCCCCAAACCCTGCCCCACTTCAGGCTGCATCGCTTGCCGTGATCGGCCTTGGCTATGTGGGGCTGCCGCTGGCCTTGGCGCTGGCCAAGCATTTTCCGGTGCTGGGCTTCGACATCGATCGGGGCCGGGTGGATGAATTGCGCACCGGTATCGACCGTACCAAAGAGGCGGACGCCGAAGCGCTGCGCAGCAGCAGCCTGCGCCTGTCGGCCGACCCGGCCGACCTGCCGGGCCATGCGGTCTATATCGTCACCGTGCCGACGCCTGTAGACGCCCAGAACCAGCCTGATCTCGGCCCGGTCCGCTCTGCGTCGCGCACCGTCGGCCAGGCCCTGGCCCGCAATCCCGTGCCCGGCGCCATCGTGGTCTATGAAAGCACCGTCTATCCTGGCGTCACCGAAGAGATCTGCGGCCCGATTCTGGAGGCCGAATCCGGCCTGACCTGCGGCAAGGATTTCTTCCTTGGCTACTCGCCCGAACGCATCAATCCGGGCGACAAGGTGCATACCGTCGACAAGATCACCAAGGTGGTGGCGGGGCAGACCCCGGACGTGGCCGCGAAGCTGGCCGACATCTATGGCCAGATCACTACGGGCGGCATCCATCTGGCGCCGAACATCAAGACGGCCGAGGCCGCCAAGGTGATCGAGAATGCCCAGCGCGACATCAACATCGCCTTCGTCAACGAGATCACCATGATCTTCGGCAAGATGGGCATCTCGACCTACGACGTGCTGGAAGCCGCCGGTACCAAATGGAATTTCCTCAAGTTCCAGCCCGGCCTGGTCGGCGGCCATTGCATCGGTGTCGACCCCTATTACCTGGCGCACCGGGCCGAGGAGCTTGGCCATCATGCCCGTATCATCCTGTCGGGCCGCGCCATCAATGACGGCATGAGCCGCTATATCGGCGATTGCGTCTCAGCCCGCATCGCCCCCGGCAGCCAGATCCTGGTGCTGGGCCTGACCTTCAAGGAAGATGTGCCGGATCTGCGCAATTCCAAGGTGGCCGACCTGATCGTCCATCTGCGCCAGCTTGGCCATCGGGTGATCGTCCATGACCCGCTGGCCAATCCTGACGAAGCCCAGCATGAATACGGCATCATGCTGACGCCCAAGCTGGACCAGATCGGCGGCTGCGACGCCATCGTTGCCGCCGTGCCGCATCAGGCCTATCGCGAGATGACGCCTACCGGGCTGGTCAGGCTGCTCAAGCCGGGCGGTCTCGTCGCCGACCTCAAAGGCATCTGGCGCAACCAGGCCATTCCGGAAAGCCTCAAATACTGGACCTTGTAGGCGCCAAGGCACTGGACATCCCCCGGCTCGGATACGACATAATGACCGGCTTCCGAGGAGCTAGTCATGTCCGAGCAGATTGATCCGCGCATTCCCGTTTCTGTCATTACCGGTTTTCTCGGCGCCGGTAAAAGCACCCTGCTGAACCGCCTGCTGCGCCACCCGGACATGGGTGAGACCGCCGTGATCGTCAATGAGTTCGGTGAGATCGGGCTGGATCATGCGCTGATCGCCTCCAGCAGTGAGGACACTGTTCTGCTCAATTCGGGCTGCCTGTGCTGCACCGTGCGCGGCGATCTGGTCAACACCTTCCGCGACCTCACGGCCAAGCGAGACCGCGGCGAGATCAGGCCCTTCCGTCGCGTCGTGATCGAGACGACCGGCCTTGCCGATCCGGCGCCTGTCCTGCACACGCTGATGACCGATCCGGTCGTCGCCGAGCGCTGCCGCCTGGAAAGCGTCGTCACCCTGGTCGATGCCGTCAACGGCGATGGCACGCTGGATCGCCACAAGGAAGCGGTCAAGCAGGCGGCCGTGGCCGATCGCCTGGTGCTGAGCAAGGTCGATGTCGCCGAGCAGAAAACGGTTCAGCGCCTGCGCCATCGCCTCAGTCATCTCAACCCCGGCGCGCCGATCCTCACGGCGATCAATGGCGATATTGCGCCGAAGCAGCTTTTCAATGCCGGCCTGTACGACCCGGCGACCAAGACTTTCGATGTGCAGAACTGGCTGCGCGCCGAGGCCTATGAGGGCGGGCACCACCATCATCACGATCACGATCACGATCACGGTCATGACCACGACCATGATCACCATCACGGCCACAATCATCACCATGATCATGACCATCATCATGACGCGGGGGGTGGCCAGGACCCGCATGACGTCAACCGCCACGATGCTTCGATCCAGGCCTTCTGTCTCACCTTCGACGAGCCCTTCGACTGGAACACGCTGGCCACCTGGCTCGATCTCCTCGCCGCCTATCGCGGCGACAATCTGCTGCGCGTGAAAGGCCTGGTGAATGTCACCGGCGTAGACCGTCCGGTGGTGGTCCATGGCGTGCAGCACCTGTTTCACCCGCCAGCCACCATTCCCGCCTGGCCCGACGAGGATCGCCGCAGCCGGATCGTCTTCATCACCCGCGACCTTCCGCGCGAGGTGATCGAGCAGACGCTATCGGCGCTGCGCCAGGCCGAACCGCCGGTGAACGCAGCATGACGTTGATCGACTTGCGTCAGCTGGCGCAGGTTCAGCCCGGCAATCAGTGCTGGATCAGTCCGCGGGGATTCGCCTGGCTGCCACCACATCGGGTAGCGCCGGAATACGACGTTCCGCCGCAGCGTCTGAAGGACGCCTTGCGTGCCGTCCTCGCCGAGGAGCCGCATATTACCTGGGGCGAGACGAGCGCCGATGGCCTGCGTTTCGATCTGGTCCAGCGCAGAGGGTTTTTCCGCCTTCCAGATCTGATCTCCGTCGAAATCCTCCCTGTTCGCGATGCCAATGGCAGCGCCAGCCGCAGCACGCTGGCGATCTTCAGCCGCTCAAAATACGGCTGGCAAAACTCCAGCGTGAACCGCGACCGTGTCAAACGCTGGCTGGCGGCTTTGCCTGCGCGGCTGGAGCAGGCGGACCAAAGGATGTAAAAAGCCGCAGCATGATTGCACTGGCATCTCACACGCGTCGTCGGCAAAAGCACCTTTATCGGCAAAAGAGTTATTCGCGATGACCGCAACGCCGTCGCTGCATAGCGGCCCATCGCCTTCATCTGACGCGATCCCGCAGGATCTTCTCGATCTGATCGCCAGTCTCAGCGCTACCGCCCGCGATCGCGTCTTCTCGCTGACCTATGGCGGCCGGAAGCTATGGATCAAGCGGCCGGGCGTGCCGCGGCTGCGTTCCTCGGTGCTGATGCAGACAGGCATTGCCCGTGTCTTCGCACTTCCCATTCTGCTGCCTGCGCGTCAGCTGGTGGGCCCGGCCGGCCTTGCCCAGGAGGCCTCGGCCATTCGCATGCTGTCGCAGGCTGGCTTCCCCGTGCCGGAGGTCGTTGCCTGCACCGATCAGTATCTGGTGCTGGGCGATGCCGGCCAGGCTTTGGAGCCGTTGCTGCATGCCACCAGGGATGATGACAAGCGCTGGCGCTTCATCGCGTCTGCGGGCACCTTGCTGACCCGGCTGCATGCCGCCGGTCATTGGCATGGCGGCGCCCAGATCCGCAATTTCTGTTGGCAGGATGGCCAGCCGGGTTTGCTCGACCTCGAAGATCACGGCCTTGACCGCATGACGCTGGCAGACCGGCAGGCCCGCGATCTGCTGCTCTTTCTGTATTCCCTGACCCGTTATGACCGCGCGCCGGGACTGCCGCGCATCAGCGCGCAAGCCGCCGTGATGATCGCGCAGGCCAGCCCCAAAAGCCGCGCCGCGTTACAGCGCCTGCGGCGACGCATGGCCTGGCTGCTGGCACTGGCGCGCTGGATCGCGCCTCATGCGGGACGCGATGTTCGTCAGGCTGTTGCGGCCGATCAGGCCATCGGCCGCGCCCTTGCGCAGGCTGAAGCAGCGGAAAACTAAGTCTCAGCCCTGAAGTTCAAGCCCCTGAAGTTCAAGCCCCAGAAGTTCAAGCCTCCGTCAGCCGCGCCAGTGTGGCCAGCAGGCGCTGTTCATTGATCGGCTTGCCGATATTAGGCACGTCGGCCAGCACCTGGCCGCCGAATTGTTCGGGCCTGTCATAAGCGCTGGCCAGCGCAAACGGGATGTCGCGCGCCTTCAGGCTCTCGGCCACCGGCGTGACCAGTTCATGTCCAAGATTGACATCGAGCAGCGCGACCATGGGCCGCTCGTCCTCCATCAGGCTGAGTGCTGCCGATACGCTCGCGACTGGCCCGATGATCCGCCAGCCATGTCCCTCCAGCAACAGCGTGAGGTCCATCGCGATCAGGAATTCGTCTTCCACAATCAAGACCGTCTTTTGCAAGGGCTGCTTTCGCCTGAACAACGTCATCCCGGAGCGGAATGACGATACTCGTCCAAACCGCCTGCCGCGCCTCCCTGTTCCACGGACTGATGTGACTATTCCGCAGCCGATGAAGCAAATTTGGCGGTTAGCTGAGCATGGATGGAAGAGGATGACGATCAGTCGGCAGATGCTGCAGCAACGGTCTTTTCTCCGTTCTGGATGCCGACGCGGCGCAGCACAGCCATGGCCAGAATCGCCGTTGCCACCGCGATGACCGCGCTGAGGGCAGCAACGGCCACGAAACCCTGGGTGAAGGCAGCACGCGCCGCAGCCGCCAGGGCTTCGCCTTGTGCAGCCGGCAACTGCGCGGCCGCGGTTAGCGCGCCACCCAGCGTATTGCGGGCCGCCTCGGCTGCGTCCGGCGCGACGTTTGCTGGCACGGCATCGGCCATGATCCAGCGATAGATGGCGGTCAGAATGCTGCCCAGCATCGCAATGCCCATCGCGCCGCCGAATTCCGCGCCGGTTTCCGAAATCGCCGATGCCGCGCCAGCACGCTCGGGCGGCGCCGTGCCAATGATGACATCGGTGGTCAGGGTGAAGATCGGCGCGAGCCCTAGGCAGAAAACCATGAAGGCGGTCATCAGCATGCCGAATCCCTGCTGCATGCCGATCGCATGCGCCAGCATCGCGCAGCCCAGCCCCGCACAGACAAAGCCGCCGGCCAGCACATAGCCTGGCCGCACGCGGCTCAATATCCACGGCGCCACCATCGAGCCGGCGGCGAAGACGATACCCGACGGCGCCGTCCACAACCCGGCCTCCAGCGGACCCATGCCCAGCACCAGCTGGAAATACTGGGCCAGGAACAGGAAAAAGCCGAAGGCAACGAAGACGCCGAAGATGTTGCAGGTTACCGACGTGCTGAAAGCGGGAATGCGGAACAGCCGCACGTCGATCAGCGGATCGGCGAGATTACGCTGCCGCAGCACGAACAGCGCGCCAATAATCAGGCCCGCGATGATCGACACGGCCGCGATCTCGTCCGTGCCATGGGCGGCGATGCGCTTGATGCCGTAGATGCTCGACAGCACAGCAGTCAGCGACAGCACCGCGCTGCGGATATCGAGGCGGCCGGCATTGGGATCGCGATATTCGGGCAGCAGGAACGGCCCGATGGTCAGCAGCAGCACCATCACCGGCACGGCGATCAGGAACACCGATCCCCACCAGAAACAGGCTAGCAATGCGCCACCGATCACCGGCCCCAGCGCGCCGCCGGCCGAGAAGCTTGCAACCCACACGCTGATCGCCACCGTGCGCTGCTTCGGATCGAGGAACATGTTGCGGATCAGCGACAGCGTCGACGGCGCGAGCGTCGCTGCAGAAATCCCGAGCAGGGCGCGCGCGAGAATCAGCATCTCGGCGCTGGGGGCGAAAGCCGCGAAAATCGAGGTAAGACCAAAGGCAGCGCCGCCGATCATCAGCAGCTTGCGGCGGCCGATGCGGTCGCCCAGCGTTCCCATGGTGATCAAAGAGCCGGCGACGAGGAAGCCGTAGATGTCCATGATCCACAGAAGCTGCGTGCCGGTCGGCTGCAGATCGGCGCTCAGATGCGGCACCGCAAGGATCAGCACCGTCAGATCCATCGAATAGAGCAGACAGGGCAAGGCCAGCACCGCCAGGCCGATCCATTCACGGCGCGTTGCTTTCGGCATGTCGGCGGTGTCAGTCACGATGCTCCCCGGAATATTTTTATGAGCTGCGATACGGCGGCTAGCAACACATAGAGCAACCCTCGGACGCGGCGATGACACCGGTCACACGAATTGCACCCCGACAATCGGACGCTTTTTGGCGCGATATGTCAGAAGCGCCGCGTTTCCGCGACAGCGATGATGAGGCTAATGAGGCACTGCCGCGTCTCAGAAAGCCGGCGGCGCCAGACCGATGCTGCCGACATTGATCCCGCGCCAGTTGTTCAGCGGCTGCTCGACCATCGGCCTGATCGCTTCGCGGCCCTGCTCGTCCAGCAGGCCGACATGGTCCAGCAACCCGCCCAGCGCCGTCTGCGCCGCCCGCGCGGTGCCGTCCAGCACTTTCAGCGCGATGCCGATCCCAAGTTCCGGCGCGGCCGCCGTAAAGGTGCCTTCTGCGCCGGTCTTGGCGATGAAGCGCCCCTTGCCCGCCTGCATCACTGCGGTGCAGAAACGGCCGCTGCCGGCCACAAAGAACGGCTCCGCCATCACTGCGGCGGCGATGCGCTTGGCTGCCTTGGCGCGTTCGGGCTGCAGGCCCTCGCCGGTGATGAACCGCGCAAAACCATGCGCCAGCGCACGCAGCGGCAAGGCAATCGTCGGCATCGAGCAGCCATCGACCGCCACCGCATCGGCGGCCAGCTTTATCTGGCAGACATCCTCGATCGCGGCAGTGACGCGGCGCTGCACCGGATGATCGGACCGCACATAGCCGCGGATATCCTCGCCCAGATGGGTGGCGACCGAGACCATGCCGGCATGCTTGCCCGAGCAGTTGTTGTGCAGATTGGTCGGCGTCTGCTGGCTGCGTGCCAGTTGCCGCGCGGTCTCCTCATGATAGGGCCAGTGCGCGCCGCATTCGAGGTCTTCCGGCTTGCGGCCGATGCGCGCAAGCCAAGCCGCCACGGTTTCGGTATGGCGCTGTTCGCCGCCATGGCTGGCGCAGGCCATGGCGATTTCCGCCTGGCTCAGATTGAAGGCATCGGCGGCGCCGCTTTCGATCAGCGGCAGGGCCTGGATCGCCTTGTTGGATGAGCGCGGGAAGATCAGCGCATCGACATCGCCCCAGCCGGCGACCAGCTTGCCCTGGGCATCGACGATGGCGGCTGCCACCGGATGGCGGCTTTCCACTTGCGTTCCGCGCTTGACCTCGACAATAAAGGGCCGCGCGCCGGGCGGCGGCAGCGGACCGAAGGGACGTGTCATCCCTGAATCTCCTGCAATATTCTGCTCCGGCTTATACACGCATCGGCATTGGGCACAACACTTAAGGGCAAACTGGCATGCGCGGCTATTTCGGAATCGGCGTCGAGCGGATGAGCAAGCCGATGAATGCCGGCAACCTGTTCCGCACCGCCCATGCCTTCGGCGCCGGCTTCGTCTTCACCATCGGCGCTACCTACTCGGTCAACGCCGCGCGCTCCGACACCAGCAAGTCGCCGCATAACCTGCCCTGGTACGATTATGCCAGCGCCGCCGAGCTCAGCCTGCCCCAGGGCTGCCAGCTGGTCGGCATCGAGCTTTTGGACGACGCCATCGACCTGCCGCGCTTCCGCCATCCCTTGCGCGCCGCCTATGTGCTGGGGCCGGAGATGGGCTCGCTCAGCCCGGAACTGGTCGCCCGCTGCGACCATGTGATCAAGATCCCGACCAGCTTCTGCGTCAACGTCGCGGTCGCCGGCGCCATCGTGATGTATGACCGGCTGATCACGCTCGGCAAGTTCGGCGAACGGCCGATCTCGCCGCTGGCCAAGCCGGTCGACCCCGGCAATCCCGGCGGCCGGCACCCGAAGCGCTAGGCGCTATTTCTAGTATATTTCTCATAGACTTATATAACCGGTGAGAGCGAGCGCTGATCGGGCGGCCGGGCCTGTTCATTTCCTTTTTCTCTTGCCTGTCATAGTGTTGGCAAAACGAGGCAGGGAATTAAGGCCGCAATGAACGCGCCGTCAGGCATTACGGAAGCGTCCGGGGGAGTGATCCTGTGCCAGGACGCCCATTCTCTATCGGAACGCCGCGCCCGCAACATGATCGGGCGCGTCTGCCGTGACTATCTCGACGAAAACATCATGATCCCCATCGAGCTGCTGCACCACAGCGGCCATGCCAAGGTGATCAACAATTCCGAGTCGCTCTACGCCGCCCTGATCCAGAAGGCGGCGGTCGCCCAGGCCCAGGCGACCAACAGCCCCGTCCGCGACAAGGTCAAGAAGCTCTATGCCATCACCACGGCGGCGACCACCCAGGTCGAGAGCTTCGAGAAGCGCCTGCCTGCCGCGCCGCTGACCCATCGCCTGCTGGCCCAGCTTGTCGCCGCCGATCCGCTCTATGGCGAGCGCATCGCCTTCACCGCGCTGGCGCATCACCTCTACATGTCGAAGAGCTGGACCGAAAAGGCCGACCGCTGCCTCAAGCTGTTCGAGCCCGGCCCCGGCATCGAGCCCAGCGCCGTGACCATCCTCGACGAGGCGCTGGCGGAAATCCTGCAGGCCAAGAGCGCGGTGCCCGAACTGCTCGGCAAGTTCCGCGACGGCCGGCTGCGCATCATCCAGCTGATGTCGCTGCTCGACAAACGCTACGCCATCGACGAGGAAGCCTACGCCACCGACTTTGCCCGGCATGCGCACGACATCATGACGCGGCACAGCCTTCCGGCCCTGCGCGAGGCCATCGTGCAGCTCGTGCGCCGCCTGCTGCTGTCCTCGGTGCCGCTGCTGTCGGAAGAGCCGACCGAGGAATTCGGCGCAACCCGCGAAATCTACGCGCTGCTGACCCGCGACCGCGAATTCGCGCTGGAGCTTGGCGCTGCCGACCTGTTCGAGAAGCGCATGGTGCGGCTGGTGACCGCCGAGAAGCTGAACAAGCTGATCCCGGGCTATTACTCGGCGCCGAAACTGATGCAGGGCCTGCAGCTTTTCGAGGAAGCCATCGGCGAAGGGCCGAAGGAGATCCTGCTCAAATACATCTCCTACCTGTTCGAGCACCGCGACCTGGAGAAAGAATTCGTCGATCCGGCCTATACGCCGGATGAAAAGGTCGAAATCGCCCAGGAGCTGCGCAAGAAGCTGATCAGTTCCGGCCTGTCGGATCATCGCCGCGAGCAGTTCCTCGGCATCCTCGATCCGCTGATCCAGCGCCTGCAGCGCGGCGACCAGCGCCGCGCCAGCCGCACACAATGCGGCCCGGAAGATCATGTCGTGCTGGAAGGCACCCGCATCCCGCTGAAGAACTGGAGCGCCATCGGCCTGCTGTTCGGGCCGATCACCGGCAGCTTCCTGGAAGGCGAGATCCTGAAGCTCACCGTGCGGATCAAGAATCCGAAACTGCAGATCACCTTCGACGCCGAAGGCGACGTGGTGCGCTACACCGAGGACGGCATGGTGGCGATGCGCTATCGCTGCCTGGACCCGCAGCTTGCCAAGAAGGTCGCGCTGTATTTCGACCCGCTCGCCGGCGCCAAGGTCTGAACAGGCCCGGCAAAGCTAATTCAGGCCAAAAAAGCAGCCCGGCCATGAAGGCCGGGCCAGGAAATACCGCGTGACGGGGAGGAAGAACGGCGACAGGACGCTCTCCTGTAAACGTCGTATCCGGGCTGCCGCTTACGCAGCGGCCTCGCTCATCTCTTCCAGCAGGTCGCGGCGCAGCAGCACGATCTCCTGCGCCTTGCGCAGCGTGATGATGCGCTGGGCGCGCAGCTTGCTGATCAGGCGGCTGACCGTCTCGATGGTGAGCCCCAGATAATCGGCGATATCGGCGCGGCTCATCGGCAGTTCCACGATGATGCCGCCGTCTTCCGTCATCGCGCCTTCCGACTTGACGCTGCGCATGGCCATGTTCAGCAGGAAACTGGCAAGGCGTTCGCTGGCCGATTTGCGGCCCAGCAGCAGCATGCGGTCCTGCGTCGCGGCCAGCTCGTCGCACATGATGGCGTAGAAGCTGTGCATGAGCTTCGCATCGCTCTGCAGCAGCGCCTGGAAGCGGCGGCGCGGATAGCGCACCAGCGTCGCATCGGTCACGGCTTCGATGGAGAAGGAATAGGTATCGACCTGGCTCAGGCCGACATGATCGCCGGCATGAATGAACTTGGTGATGCAGCGCCGGCCATCCGGCAGCAGCTTCACCGCGCGCAGCGTGCCGCGCGCGACCTGATAGACGTGATCGGCGGGATCGCCCTCGTCCAGCAGGGTTTCTTCACGCTCGAGATGAACCACCGAAGCGATCTGTTGCAGCTGGGCGTTGACGGACTGGCCACCGACAATATGCAGCGCCGGCTTGCGCGGCGTGGAAACCGGCTCACGCTGGCTTGCCACGGGGGCAATGCGGGCCTTTTCCTGATATGCAAGCGCCTGTGTCATTTTGTCCCACCTTTTGCATCAACTGCGCAACACGCGCGTTCGATGCTGGGACCCTACCCTTTGTCACCGCTGCTGAATATTTCGGAATTCTACTTAAGGGTTTTTGCGTAGTCGCTGCATGCAGCGGCTGCAGAATCACGGCCATGACCGGCCGCCGCGGCGCTTACCGCTGACATGCGCATGCAAAAACGGTGCTGTACGGCGCAATTTACCGCCGCTTGCCCTAATGATGGCCGGTCAGGAATTGAGCGCCTGCTCGATCGCCTGGAACAGGGCGGTGAAGGCCACCGGCTTGTCCAGCGTGGCGACGGCGCCGAGCGATTTTGCCTGTGCCTTGATCTGCGGATCGCTGCGGCCGGTGATCATCACCACCGGCACCTTGTCGCCGCCATGGCGCAAGCGCTGCAGCAGATCAAGGCCGGTCATTTCCGGCATATGCACGTCGAGCACCAGGCAGGCCATGTCATCATGGCTGGGGCGGTTGAGAAACTCGCTGCCCGAACTGAAGTCGGCGACGGCGTATTCCCGGGTCTCTAGCAGGACCTTCAGAGAATCGCGTACCATTTCATCGTCGTCGATGACGCCGATCAAAGCTTTTGGAGTAGACGCACCCATACTCGCCGCCCTTTCCTGACGGTCAACCAGAAACCGTTTTCAGATCGGCCCCTCAACGCTCGAACAATAGGGGCTTCCCTGGATCTCGAAAATTACGGAAATCTACTTAGCCCCTCATCCCCAGTGAATCGCGGCCGTTTTCCCACAGGAAACCTGCCTGTCCGCCGCGGCGTGATCCGGGCTTGATAAAACTTGGCCGAGGCGCCAGATCAGCACCATGACCCACATCAATTCCGTCCGCGACAATCCCGAACTCAGCCGCTACGAGCTGGAGATCGACGGTGCTGTGGCCTTCGCCACCTACCGCCGCGAGGGCGACATTCTGGTGATCCGCCATGTCGAGGCCCCGCCGGTGCTGCGCGGCACCGGGGCTGCCGGCCAGTTGATGCAGGGCGTGGCGGAAATCGCCCGGGCCGAGAACTGGAAGCTGCGGCCGCTTTGCAGCTATGCCGCCGCCTGGCTGCGCCGCCACAGCCAGGACTATTCCGGCATGGTCGTCTGACCGTCCCACCCTATACTTCCTCCCAACGAAGCGCCGGCCAGATCGCATGGCGGCCGGTCCGGGGAGGAGATCATGAAAAGCTATCAGGTGGCCGAATTCGGCGCCCCCTTGACCCTGCAGCAGCAGCCTGATCCCGTGCCGCGCGGCACCGAGCTGCTGCTGCGCGTCGAGGCGGCCGGCGTCTGCCACAGCGATCTGCATATCTGGGAAGGCGGCTACGATCTGGGCAATGGGCGCCGCCTGTCGCTGAAGGACCGCGGCATCCAGTTGCCACTCACCATGGGCCATGAAATCGCCGGCCGCGTCGTCGCTATCGGCGAACAGGCCAATCCTGCCGCGATGGGACGCAGCTATCTGGTCTATCCCTGGACCGGCTGCGGCCTCTGCCCCGCCTGCAAGCGCGGCGAGGAAAATCTCTGCCCACAGCCCATTTATCTCGGCGTGCATCGCCATGGCGGCTATGCCGATCATGTGATGGTGCCGCATCAGCGCTACCTGATCGACCTCGACGGCCTCGATCCCGCCGTGATGGCGCCCTTTGCCTGCTCCGGCCTTACTGCCTATAGCGCGCTGAAAAAAGCCGGCGACGCTTTGCGCGAAGCGCCCGTCGTGATCATCGGCGCTGGCGGGCTTGGCCTGATCTGCATCGAAATCCTCAAGGCGCTGGGCGGCTTTGGCGCCGTGGTGGTCGAGGTCGATGACAGCAAGCGCGCCGCGGCCAAGGCTGCGGGCGCAACGGCGACGATTTCCGGCAAAGGGCAGGATGCCTTGGCTGCGGTGACGGCGGCACCCGGCGGGCCTGCACGCACCGTAATCGATTTCGTCGGCAGCAGCCAGACAACCGCGCTGGGCTTCGATGCGCTTGCCAAGGGCGGCAAGCTGATCATCGTCGGCCTGTTCGGCGGCGCGGCCAGCTGGTCGCTGCCGCTGATTCCGATGAAAGCCGCCAGCATTCTGGGCAGCTATACCGGCAGCTTGCAGGAATTGGAGGAACTGGTCGCCATGGTACGTCAGGGACTTGTGAAGCCGCGCCCGGTTTCGCGGCGCGGCCTGCATGAGGCGGACCGCGCGCTCGCAGATCTGCGCGACGGCAAGATCATTGGCCGCACGGTTCTCTGCCCGGAACCGGCCTGAACGCCATGTGGCCTGAACACCATGTGGCCTGAACTCCATGTGGAATGCGGGACCAGGCGAACGCCTAAGACGGGTGAATTCAGAAGATCATCTTGAAGACACCGAGCACGACCACCAGCCCGATCAGGAAGATGATAAGGACGGTCCAGCCGAGGAACTTGATCATCGGGCATGCTCCCGTGGTTGTGCGGAATAAAACCGCCAGAACCTCCTATTGTTCCGCCGCGTCCTTTCGCCTGCCTGCGGAAAGGCAGAGCCGGAAGGTGCGGGCAAGAAAAGGCAGAGCGATCGTCGCCCTGCATGATCCCTGCAACTTTTCTTGCCCCCGTTTGGTCACCGGCAGGCAGGGAGCGAATTTGGCAGACTCTTAGGTCTCGATCCTGACTGAATCCTGCAATCGCGACGGCAAAGGTCGCGCTTCAGCATGGAGGCCCTATGCAATCGTTAGACAAGACGGCGGTTCAGCCGCAATCCGATGCCGAACTTGCGGATAAGGCGGCGGACCAGCTGCGCATGGCGCGCTCGTTTGCCGAAGCGATCCATCTGAACCGCAAGCTGTTCGAAGATCCCGAGGAATTCGACGCCTGGCGCGCAATGACAGCCGATCTGTATTACATGCTGCTGCATGTCTGCACGGCGCGCCTGACGCTCGAACTCGGCTACGAAAGCACACCGCAGGATCTGATGCGCTATCTCGACGGCATCGAGGGCGGACGTCTGGTCAACCGTTTCGTCTCCCCGGATGCGCCCGACGATCTGCGCGCCGCGCCGGCGATATCCAAGGCGGTGGTGACCGGCACACTCTTGCGCCAGATCAAGTCGACCACCGAAACACTGACGCGCCATGCCGATCTGCAGGTCGCCGACGAAGCCAGCGTCCTGCAGCTCAATGTGCAATCGCTGGCACTGCTGTTTGCCGATCTCGGCGCCAGCCTGCTGATCGCGGCCGGCATGGGCGACAAGCTGGGCATGCCGCGAGGCCCGAACACTTAAAACCAAAATCGGCGCGCAGCGCTCTTTGATCGGTGCCTCAGCCGCTTTGCGCATCCGCCTCGCTGTCGTCAGCGTCTGCCGCATCCTCGTTGGCGGCCGCGGATGCCGGCGGCGTGGGCCGCGTCAGGATGAAGACCGACACGGCCAGCATGATGGTACCCTGCAAAGCCAGCACCCAGGCCGGCAATCCCGCGATCAGACCAAGGATCAGGGTCGCGCCCATCACCGAAAGCGCGGCGATCTTCGCCCGCCGGCCGATGGCACCGTAACGCTGCCAGTTGGTGATCAACGGCCCGAACTGGCGATGCTCGATCAGCCAGCGGTGAAAGCGCGGCGAGGAGCGCGCAAAGCAGAAGGCCGCCAGCAGCAGGAACGGCGTCGCCGGCAATAGCGGCAGAATCGCCCCGGCAATGCCAAAGCCGGTGGCGACGAAACCCGATGCAAGCCAGAGGGGACGCATGTGGCTACCACCTATCGCGCCCTCCCCGGGTTTACAATGGCGGGAGTTACAAAGGCTGCCGGCGTGCCACCTGCTCGGCTCGATCGCAGGCCCGGCTTAACGCCCCGGCTCGACAACCAGCCTCATGGTCCTGCCGCTGTCGGACATCGTCTATCTTCCCTCCCGGCCCGCTTTCCTCCCGGCCCGGTGCCTTGCGGCCCCGGCGCGCCGGCGCACGCATGCACAGCCGGCGCATAGCTGCGTATGCGTTACCCCCAAATCCGGCCTGTTTTGACCGGAATCGACCCGAATTGGTCCTGTTTGGGCGCGTTTGGCCCAGTTTGGATGAGTTTGGGCGCGTTCGGCGTTTTGCGACGAGCCTGGCTCCGTTTTGCTCCGCCTGGACCTCGCCGACAGCTTCTGCCGGCCCGCTTTTGCCCGCTGGCGACAGGGGATAAGCTCAGGAAATCCCGTTCCCCCAAAGAAAAACCCTGGCCACCAAAGAAAAACCCCGGCCACCAAAGAAAAACCCCGGCGGATTGCTCCGCCGGGGTCTGAACCGGTCTGGAAACCGGGGCGCGGCGTCTTATTGGCCGGCCTCGCCTTCCTTCTTGGCCTTGGCGCGGTTCATCGCCGCACCCAGAATGTCGCCGAGCGAAGCGCCGCTGTCGGTCGAGCCGTACTGCTCCATCGCCTTGCGGTCTTCTTCCATCTCCAGCGCCTTGACCGACAGGGTCAGCTTGCGGGCCTTGCCGTCGATCGTGGTGATCTTGGCATCCAGCTTGTCGCCGACCGAGAAGCGATCCGGACGCTGCTCGTCGCGGTCGCGCGACAGCTCCGACTTGCGGATGTAGCCCTGCACCCCGTCGCCGACGGTGACGGTGATGCCCTTCGGGTCGACCGCGGCCACCGTGCAGGTGACCACGCTGCCGCGCTTCAGCTCGCCCAGCGACTGGAACGGATCATTCGCCAGCTGCTTGATGCCGAGGCTGATGCGCTCCTTCTCGACGTCGATGTCGAGCACCTGCGCCTTGACGATCTGGCCCTTCTGGTACTCGCCGATGACCTGCTCGCCCGGCTTGTTCCAGTCGAGATCCGACAGGTGCACCATGCCGTCGACGCCGCCATCGAGACCGATGAACAGGCCGAACTCGGTGATGTTCTTGATCTCGCCTTCGATGGTCGAGCCGATCGGATGCTTCTCGGCGAAGGCATCCCACGGATTGGCCATGCACTGCTTGAGGCCGAGGCTGATGCGGCGCTTGGCCGGATCGACCTCGAGCACCATGACCTCGACTTCCTGGCTGGTCGAGACGATCTTGCCCGGATGGACGTTCTTCTTGGTCCAGCTCATCTCGGAGACGTGCACCAGACCTTCCACGCCCGGCTCCAGCTCCACGAAGGCGCCGTAGTCGGTGATGTTGGTCACGCGACCCATGAAGCGGGCGGTCACCGGATACTTCGACTTCACGCCTTCCCACGGATCGGCCTCGAGCTGCTTCATGCCGAGGCTGATGCGCTGGGTCTCAGGATTGACGCGAATGACCTGCACCTTGACGGTCTGGCCGATCGACAGGACTTCCGACGGATGGTTGACGCGGCGCCAGGCGATGTCGGTGACATGCAGCAGGCCGTCCACGCCGCCGAGATCGACGAAGGCGCCGTAATCGGTGATGTTCTTGACCACGCCGTCGAGGATCTGGCCTTCCTTGAGGTTGGAGACCAGTTCGCTGCGGGCTTCGGCACGGCTCTCTTCCAGAACGGCACGGCGCGACACGACGATGTTGCCGCGGCGGCGGTCCATCTTGAGGATCTGGAACGCGGTCGGCTGGCCCATGAGCGGCCCGATATCGCGCACCGGACGGACGTCGACCTGGCTGCCCGGCAGGAAGGCGACGGCGCCCGACAGGTCGACGGTGAAACCGCCCTTGACCTTGCCGAAGATGACGCCTTCGACGCGCTGCTGCGCGTTGAAGCTCTGCTCCAGCTTCTCCCAGGCCTCTTCACGGCGGGCCTTGTCGCGGCTGATCACCGCTTCGCCCTGGGCATTCTCGATCCGGTCGAGGAAGACCTCGACCACGTCGCCGACCTTGACTTCGGCAGACCGGCCGGGGCCGGCGAATTCCTTCAAGGGCACCCGGCCCTCGCATTTCAGGCCCACATCGATCAGGGCGAAGTCATTCTCGATGCTGACCACGATGCCCTTGACGACCGAGCCTTCCATCGCGGAGGCGGTGGTGAAGGACTCTTCCAGCAGGGCAGCAAAATTCTCGGTATCGGCGGAATAGGTTTCCGCGGCCTGAACGGCACTACGTTTAGCCATTATGTCTCCTAGACGCCCCTAGGGGTTGTGGCCTGCCGGGGTGCGAGATTATGAGGGCACCGCCGCGGGGCGAAGCAGGCATCCGGCGCTGACGCGACGACCGGTCGGTTGATTGAGCCACCCGCCGCGGCGTCAGCGCGACAGGGACCCGCGATTCAGGATGTCGTTGACGATATCCACAGCCGCGGTGACGGCCGCTTCTATATCCAAATCCGAGGTATCCAGCAAGTGGGCGTCAGCGGCGGGCTTCAGCGGCGCAGTGGCGCGGGCCTGATCCTGCGCATCGCGGCGGCGCAGATCGGCCAAAACCTGCTCGAATGTGGCGGTTTCGCCCCGATCCAGCAGTTCCTTGTAGCGGCGCTGGGCGCGGATTTCGTCGCGGGCGGTCACGAAGAGTTTTACCGGCGCATCCGGGCAGACCACCGTGCCGATGTCGCGGCCATCCAAAACTGCGCCGGGCTGGCCGCCCGGCGGGGTTACGGCATAGCGGCGCTGGTAATCCAGCAGCGCGGCCCGCACGCCTGGAATGGCAGCGACCTTGGAGGCCGCAAGCCCGACCGGTTCGGTCCGCAGATCAGGTGCCGCCAGATCGCTTTCGGTGAGCGTCGCCGCAGCCTGGGTCGCCACGGCCTCGTCGGCGGGATCGCCGCCCTGGCGCAGCACCTTGCTGCCGACCGCGCGATAAAGTGAGCCGGTATCGAGATAGGCATAGCCGTAGCGGGCGGCGAGCCTGCGGGCCAGCGTGCCCTTGCCGGCCGCCACCGGCCCGTCGATCGCAACCACCATTGACTTGATCTGCTGAGTCATGGCGCCGGTTTAGCCCAGGCGCGGCGGCGGCGCTACTCCCAGCGCGCCAGGATCGCCGCCAGTCCGCCATTGCGGCGCAGGGCGGCCAGCGCCTTCTCCATGCGGTCGGCGATTGCCGGCTTGCTGCGCGGCACGGCGATGTAGCGCGGCACCTCAGCAAAGGGTTTCGGCAGCACCGTGATCTGCTCGCGCAGATTCTCCAGCCGCGCGAAATAGGTCAGCGTCTCGCGGTCGCCGATGACAAGATCGACGCGGCCCGCCGCCAGCATGCGCACGAGCTGGCGGTAATTGCCAGCGGCTGCGTCCTTGATCAGGAAGGCCGATTCATCGAAAGCCGCGCCATAGGTATAGCCCTGGATCACGCCGATGCGCAGGCCGTGCAGATCCTCCAGCTCGCGGTAGGCCACCGTCTGGCCGCGGCGCGCGGCGAAGACCGTCGATCCCGTGCGGTGCGGACCGATCATGAAGTACCGGTCGAAGCGGTCGGCGCGGCCGACGAACTGAAAGGCCGCATCGACCTCGCCGCGCTCCAGCATCTGCTGCACGCGGTTCCATGGATGCGGCTCGATGCGCGGCTCCGCGCCGGCCTGACGGACGATGGCGGCAACGATCTCCGCATCCAGGCCAATGACGCGACCATTCTCGGCATAGTTATAGGGCGGGAAATTTTCATCGCAGGCGATCAGCCAGACTTCAGCCCGCACGGGAGCCGCAGCCCACATGACCATGGCAACCAAGATGCCGACCAGATGCATCAAGCCGCGCCTCCAGGCCAGGATGCACAACCACTCCTCATGAGTTCATCCCGGCGCAATGGAGGTTGCAAGCGAAATCGTCGGGCAAATTTGTCTCAACCCCGTTCGCAGCGCTTCTCATTTGCCTTGCGCCGGAGCAGCGGCTACTCCCTTTGCCATGGAATGGGCTTGGATACCGATCACCATATGGGCTGCTTTCTGCCAGACCATCCGCACCGGTCTGCAGAAACAGCTGAAGGGCCGCCTGAGCACCAATGGCGCCAGCTTCGTGCGCTTCGCCTATGGCCTGCCGGTGGCTTTGCTTTATCTCGCCGCCGTGTCCTGGGGCAGCGGCCGCGCCATGCCGGAGCCCCATTCGGACTTCTATGCCTGGACGGCGTTCGGCGCCATCGCGCAGATTCTTGCGACCAATCTGCTGATCCTCGCGCTGTCGATGCGCAACTTCGTGGTCGCCACCGCCTATTCCAAAACGGAAGCCTTGCAGGCCGCAGCCTTCGGCATGCTGATCCTGGCTGAACCTGTTTCGCTTGGCGGCGTCGCCGCTATCGTGATCGGCACGCTCGGCGTGCTGCTGATCTCGCTGAAAGGCAGCGGCGAGCCGATGCGCGCCTTTCTGCTGGGCTGGACGGAACGCTCAGCCCTGATCGGCATCGGCTCGGGCGCGCTGTTTGCCGTCTCCGCCATCGGCTTCCGTGCGGCTTCCTTGTCGCTGGACGAAGAGTTTTTGCCGCTCGCGGCTGCCACCACGCTGGTGCATGCCATCGTGCTGCAGATTACCGTGATGGTGATTTATCTGGTCTGGCGCGAGCCGGGCGAACTTCACCGCGTGATCGCGGCCTGGAAGCCTGGCCTGGTTGTCGGCATCGCATCGGCAGCCGGATCGGCCGGCTGGTTCACCGCCATGGCCCTGCAGGTGGCGGCTTATGTCCGCATGCTGGGCATGACGGAAATGGTCTTTACGTTTCTGATGTCCTATCTGGTGTTTCGCGAGCGGCCAGCGCGCAGCGAGATTATCGGCGTGATCGTCCTGATTGCCGGAATCCTGCTGGCACTGGCCGCGCGCTGATCGTTACACGAAGATGAACTTGATCGCGAAGATGATCGCGACCGCCGCCATCACCGGATGGATGTCCTTGCCCTTACCGGTCAGCGCCTTCAGCACCACATAGGTGATGAAGCCCAGTCCGATGCCGGTGGCGATCGAGAAGGTGAACGGCATCATCACCGCGGTGATGACCGCCGGCAGATATTCCGTGATGTCTTCCCAATCGATGCGCGCCAGGCTGCTGGTCATCACGCAGGCCACGAAGATCAGGGCCGGCGCGGTGGCATAAGCCGGGATCGAGCCGGCCAGCGGCGCGAAGAAGATCGCCAGCACGAACAGGATCGCCACGACCACCGCGGTCAGGCCGGTGCGGCCGCCGACACGGATGCCCGCCGCCGATTCAATGTAGCTGGTGGTGGTCGAGGTGCCGAGCGCAGCGCCGGCAATGGTGGCCGTGGAATCCGCAACCAACGCCTTGCCAAGCCGCTTTAGCTTGCCGTCTGGCTCCAGAAGTCCGGCGCGCGGCGCCACGGCCACCAGGGTGCCGGCGGTGTCGAACAGGTCGACCATCAAAAAGGCGAAGACGATGGTGAGCAGGCCAAGCGACAGCGCACCGCTGATATCCATCTGCAGCAAGGTCGGCGCCAGGCTCGGCGGAGCCGAAGCGATGCCGCCGAAGGGCGACAGTCCGAACAGAATACCCAGCACAGTCACGCCCAGGATCGAGATCATGATCGCACCCGGAATCTTGCGGTGATCCAGCACGGCGATGATGAAGAAGCCGAGGATGGCCATGCCGACAGTCGGCACGGTCAGCTTGCCGAGCGCCACCAGAGTGGCCGGATTGTCGACGACGATGCCCGCATTCTTCAGGCCGATCAGCCCGAGGAACAAGCCGATGCCCGCGCCGATGGCGAATTTCTGTGAGGTTGGGATCGAATTGATGATCTTCTCGCGGATCGGCAGGACCGAGAGGATCAGGAAGAGCACGCCCGAGACGAAGACCGCGCCCAGCGCGACCTGCCAGCTATGGCCCATGCCAAGCACAACGCCATAAGTGAAATAGGCGTTCAGCCCCATGCCGGGCGCCAGCGCGACCGGATAATTGGCGTAAAGGCCCATGATCGCCGTGCCGATCGCCGCCGCAAGGCAGGTGGCGACGAAGGCAGCGCCGCGATCGATTCCCGCATCGGCGAGAATGGCCGGATTGACGAAGACGATATAAGCCATCGTCAGAAAGGTGGTGATACCGGCCAGCACCTCCGTGCGGACGGTGGTACCGTTCTCTGCCAGTTTGAAATACCGGTCGAGCATACGTGAACTCCCCCATAATGGTTCATTCGGCGACGCCTACCCCCCGGTACGCTCGCCGCCGAATCACTTGTTCGACTTTAGTATGAAACTTTTTCCTGTAACACACGTTAATACGAGGTCTTTTCAGCCCCCTCATGACCCAATCCCAGATCGAAATCCTCATCCTGCTTGTGGTGGCCCTGGCGATGTTCGCCTGGGGCCGCTGGCGTCATGACGTGGTCGCGCTGGTCGTTTTGTTTGTCGCCGTGGGGCTGGGCCTGGTGCCCGCCAGCGAGGCTTTCACCGGCTTCGGCCATGCCGCCGTCATTACCGTGGCTGCCGCGTTGATCATAAGCCGCGCCATCGCCACCACCGGCGTGCTGGATGCATTGTCCAATCGTCTGGCCGGACGGGCGAAGCATCCGACAGTATTAATTGCCGTTCTGTGCCTGCCGGCCGCCTTCGCCTCGGCGGTCATGAACAATGTGGCGGCCCTAGCGCTGGTTCTGCCGGTTGCCATCGCCGCCTGCCAGAATGCCAAACGCTCACCCAGCATCGTGCTGATGCCGCTCTCCTATGCGACCGTGCTGGGCGGCGTCATTACGCTCATCGGCACGCCGCCCAACATCATCATCTCCGGCGTCCGCGCCGACAAGCTGGGCAGCGGCTTTGCGCTGCTGGATTTCGCACCTATCGGCATCCCGGTCACTCTCGCAGGCGTCGCCTTCATCGCCATCGCCGGCTGGCGGCTGGTGCCGCAGCGGGTGAAGGCCGGCGAGGGGCGCCAGGAAGGCGTGCAGGAATATCTGCTGGAAACCACGATCAGCGAGGACTCATCCCTGATCGGGCAGCCGCTGGGTGAGGTTGCGGCGCAGATCGACAAGCTCGATGCTACCCTGCTGGGCCTGCGGCGTGGCAGCGTCACCATTCCCGGCGCCGCGCAATGGACGCCGGTGCGGGCCAGCGACACGCTGCTGATCGAGGCCGCGCCCGAAGACGTCGCAGCCATCACCGAAAGCCTGGGGCTGTCACTCATCAAGCCGCATCAGGCGGTAGTGCCGGATGCCAAGAAGCTGGACCTGCATACCGCTGAAGCCGTGGTGCGGCCCTACAGTCTTATCGAAGGCCTGACGCCGGCCGAAATCCGCTTGCGGCAGCGCTATAGCGTCAATCTGCTGGGCGTCGCGCGGGAAGGCCAGAATACTTTCGGCGGCTTGAAAAACTGGCGCTTCCATGCCGGCGACGTGCTGCTGCTGCAGGGCGAGACCGACCGCGTGGAAGATGCGATCAGCCGGCTCAACCTGCTCGCGCTGGCGCAGCGGGAATTCATGCTGACCCGCCCCGCCGGTGCCGCCTTCACTCTCGGGATCGCCGGGCTAGGCCTTCTGGCGCTGATCCTGGAACTGGCACCGGCGGCGGTTTGCCTGGGCGCGGCGGCGACATTGCTGCTGCTCACGGGCCGCCTGTCGACGCGCGAAGCCTATCAGGCCATCGACCCGTCGGTGCTGATCCTGCTCGGCGCGCTGATACCGGTGGGCGATGCTTTCGACAGCACGGGCACGACAGGACTGCTGGCTGAATTCCTGGTCGACCTGTCGGGCGAGGTCGGGCCGCTCTGGCTGCTTGGCGCCATGCTGCTGCTGACCATGTGGGTGTCCGACATGGTCAACAATGCGGCGACGGCATTGCTGATGGCGCCGCTTGCCATCGATATGGCCAAGCAGGTCGATGCCAATCCCGACACCTTCCTCATGGCGGTGGTGGTCGGCGCCTCCTGCGCCTTCCTCTCGCCCATCGGGCATCAGAACAATCTTCTGGTGATGGGCCCTGGCGGGTATCGCTTCGGCGATTTCTGGCGGCTCGGCCTGCCTCTGCAGGCGGTTGTCTTCATCACCAGCATGCTTCTGCTGCCGCTGGTCTGGCCGCTTTAGGGCTGCTTGGGAGGGATAGAAGATAGCCCAAGACCACCGGATCGTCTGAGCGGCGGCCATTGTCGGCTCCTATACAGCCGGCCAGACCGCCTTGCCCGAAACGCTCCTGATGGTTGCCGGCTAAATCTCGCGCAAGGAATCGATTGCCGTCGGCAATACGGTGGGCGGTGGCCCTCTCGCCGCTTGACATCCTCCCCGGCCTGAAGGCCGGAGATTCCTACGGCGCTCAGGCGCGGCATTGAGCCGCCCCTGAGTCGCTTCGGTGGGTTCCTGCTGCTGGCGGCATTACCTCACCGCTCACTTCACAGGCGAACCGGGCGTGTCCCGCCCTTAGTACATTGATCGCGCCGACCACATCGGCGTTGTCCTCGAAGCCACATTCCACGCACGCGAACCGGGCCTGTGTCTGGCGGTTATCCGCCGACACATGGCCGCAACACGTACAGGTGCGGCTCGTGTTCTGCGGCGGTACCACTACCAACCAGCCGCCCCGCCATGCCAGCTTGTAGTCCAGTTGGCGGCGGAACTCGAACCAGCCTTGATCGAGGATGGACTTGTTCAGGCCCGCCTTGGCCCGAACATTTTTGCCCGGTTGTTCGGTCGTGCCTGCCGCTGACTTGGACATGTTCCGTACCCGCAAGTCCTCGATACACACCATCGCGTGGTTTTGGCTGATCGCGGTCGAGGTCTTGTGCAGGAAATCGCGGCGGGCATTGCCGATGCGGGAATGAATGCGCTGGACGCGGGCTTTCGCTTTCTTCCAGTTGTTGCTGAACTTCACCTTGCGGCTCAACGCCTGCTGCGCCTTGCGCAAGCGCGTTTCGTGCCGCTTGAAGCTGTTGAGTGGCGCATAGAACGTACCATCCGATAGCGTGGCGAACCGGGCAATACCCATGTCGATGCCAACCGCGCCGCCCTGCGGAATGGACTGCTCGACCTCGCGCTCCGTCTGAATGCTCACGTACCACTTGCCGCACGACTGGCTCACGGTAATGTTTTTCACCACGCCCAACACTTCGCGGCTGTTGCGATAACGCACCCAGCCGAGCTTGGGCAGAAATAGGCGGCTGTTGGCTTGGTCGAGCTTGATCTGTTTCGGGTCTGGATAGCGGAAGCTGTCTGACTGGCCTTTCTTCTTGAAACGCGGGAAGTCGGCTCGCTTGGCGAAGAAGTTGTTGTAGGCCCTTTCCAAGTCCTTGAGCGTCTGTTGCAGCGGATGCACCGGCGCATCCGCCAGCCACTGGGTATCGGCGCTGTTGCGCCACTCGGTGAGCAGCTTGCACAGCCCAGCGTAACCAAGCTTCTTCTCGCCTTGCTCGTAACGCGCTTTCTGCAACGCCAGCGCCTTGTTGTAGACGAACCGACACGAGCCAGCGAAGCGGCGCATTTGCCGTTCCTGCTGGCCGTTGGGCATCAGTTCGTACTTGAAGGCTTGAAGTCGTTGCATGGCTCAATCATACTCTTGGTCTATGAGTTATGACAGCGAAATTAGACACGGACGGCACTGCGTTTTCAAGATGCACGTCCACTTGGTCTTTGTGGCGAAATATCGTCGCAGGGTGTTCGATGGCGACGCCATCAACCGGCTACGTACGATCTTCGCCAAGGTCTGTGCCGACTTCGAGGCGCAACTGATCGAAATGGATGGCGAGGATGATCACGTTCACCTACTCGTGGAATACCCGCCAAAAGTCGCCGTTTCCAACCTCGTGAACAGCCTGAAAGGCGTCTCCAGCCGCCTGCTGCGCAAGGAGCGACCAGACATCCAGAGGCGCTACTGGAAAGGCGTGCTGTGGTCGCCGTCCTACTTTGCTTCAAGCTGTGGTGGCGCACCGATTTCCATCGTGCGCCAGTACATCGAGCAGCAGCAGACTCCACACTAAAACCAAAAGACAAGGACGGCTACGCCGTCCGCGCTATCCTTCCCCGCCCTGAACGGCGGGGCTTGCCGCGCACCGGGTCACTTCNTGGCTTTCCAGAATGCTTGGGCTTTCCAGAATGCGGAAATCCGACTGCCGGCTTGCGGGTCGCTAGCGCATCCCGGCAGCGGGTCCGAGCCGGGCTTGCAGATAGGCCTGCAGCATCCGCGCTAGTTCGGCCAGCGCCGCCGGCCGGCCCGGCAGGGTAACGTCGGCCTGCAGCGCCGCAGCGGATTTCATCATCTGCAGCACGGCGGCCGCGGCGGCGGCCAGTTCGGCAGCCGGCAGATGCGGCGCGCGGCGCCGCAGGATGGCGGCGACCTGCCGGCGCATCGCCTTGCGGATTTCGACAATCGTCGTCGCATCGATATTGCCGCTGTCGAGCAGCGCGACGAAAGCGGGATTGGCGCTGCGCGTCGCCACCAAGGCGTTGCATAGTGCATGCGCCAGTTCAGGCAACGGCTGCGTCGCCGCCTGCGCCGCAATGCCGCTCAGATGCGCACGCACGATATTCATGTGCTGCTCTAGCAACGCATCAGCCAGCGCTGCCTTGGTCGGAAAGAACTGGTAGAGCGAGCCGATCGACGCACCCGCGCGCGCCGCGATCTCGGTCATCGTCGCGGCGTCGTAGCCTTTTTCGGCAAAGACCGCGGCGCCAGCCGCCAGCAGGGCGGCGACACGCGCCCGGCCGCGCCGACGCGACGGCATCCGGGCCGCGGGCATCGGCGCCCTAGTTGCTGCTGCGGTTGCTGCTCCGCTTGTCACTGATGGCCGCGCGGCTTTCCGCGCGGCGTCGCCCCGGGATTTCGCCGGGGTTGCCTTTTGTGAGGGCATCCTCATATCTCCTTATTCATGAGGATAACCTCATATAACTGCCCTGCAAAGTCCTGGGTGCAATACCCTAAGGCGGCAACGACTGGAGATTCGAATGGATAAGCTCGACCCCCGCAGCACCGCACTGGTACTGATCGACCTGCAGAAGGGCATTCTGCCGCTAGCTCGCGGCCCTTACGGCACCGATACCGTGCTGCGCAATGCCGCCGCGCTGGCCCACCGCGCCCGTGCGCTCGGCATGCCGGTGGTGCTGGTCAGCGTCGGCTGGTCGGCCGGCTATGGCGACATGCCGCGCCAGCCGGTGGACCAGCCCATCGCGGTGCCGCCCGATGCACTGCCGGCGGACTGGACCGAATTGGCGCCGGAATTGGCGCGGCAGCCAGGCGACATCCCGATCCTGAAACGGCAATGGAATGCCTTTCACGGCACCGAACTCGACTTGCAGCTGCGCCGGCGCGGCATCGCGACCATCCTGCTCGGCGGCATCTCGACCAATCTGGGCGTCGAATCGACTGCCCGCGCGGCCTGGGAACATGGCTATGCCGTAGTGCTGGCGGAGGATGCCTGCAGCGCCGTGCACGGCGACGCGGCGCATCGCTTTTCCATTGAAACAATCATGCCACGCATCAGCCGCGTGCGGCGCAGCGCCGACATCCTGTCGGCGCTGGCGGCCTAACGGCAAGGGACTGTTTGCCCCGGCGCTGCACCGGCATTGGCGGCATCACGCCGCTGACGCGCGCCAGCTCTCACCCGCCGCGCAACAGCGCGAGCGTGAGCATCAAGTGGATGCCGAAGCGCGCCCCAGGTCCGGCTCCGCTTCGGTATCCAGCCTGCCTACGCGCAGGCGAAGCTCGAAGGCGGCGGCCTGATCGATTACCGGTGCTATCCTGCGGCAGAAGGAGCACCACTCCGCCCAGAAATCCTCGGACCAGAAATCCTCCGCCCAGAAATCGACCCGCAACGGCAGATCGGCGGCGCCGAAGGGTGTTTGAAATCGCCCGTGGTGGGCGTGAGCGGCCGGTTGGCGAACAGCTGCTGGCGGTATTTGCCGCATTCGCCGTCATCCGTCTGACGCTCTGTCCGCAGACGGCCAATGCATTCCTCGCAGTTTTCCCGGACGTATCCACAAGCTGGCGATTGTAAAGCCGTATTCGGCTCATTCTTCGCTAGGGAGATCAGCCGCTCTGTGGAATCCTAGCGGCAGGTTCCGTGCTTTCGCGTCATGCAGGCCGGCAACAGACCGGCCGCAGGCCGCCTTCCCGACGACAACTCATGCATGAGGGAGGATAGCCTATGACCACCGGATCATCTGCCGCCCCCAGAGTGGCGGCCATCGTCGGCCCCTATACGGCCGGCAAAACCACTTTGCTCGAAACCCTTCTGTTCGTCGCCGGTGCGATCCCGCGCAAGGGAACGGTCGCCGCCGGCAGCACGGTGGGCGATGCCGCGCCGGAAGCGCGCGCCCGGCAAATGACGATCGAGCCCAATCTCGGCCATTGCAGCTTCCTTGGCGACCCCTGGATCTTCGTCGACTGTCCCGGTTCGGTGGAGCTCGCCCAGGAGACCCTGGCGGCGCTGATGATCGCCGACATCGCCATTGTCGTCGCCGAGCCGGATCCGGCGCGCGCCGTCACCCTTGCGCCATTGCTGAAATTCCTCGACGCGCGCCGCATCCCGCACGTGCTGTTCGTCAACAAGCTCGACAAGACAAGCATCCGCATGCGCGACCTGCTGGCGGCCCTGCAGCAGGTCTCGGCACGCCCGCTGGTGCTGCGCGAGGTTCCGATCCGCGAAGGCGATGGGATCACCGGCTATGTCGATCTGGTGAGCGAGCGGGCCTATCGCTACAACGACAACAAGCCCTCCGACCTGATCGAGATGCCGGATACCATCCGGCCGCGGGAATCCGAAGCGCGGCAGCAACTGCTGGAGACGATCGCCGATTTCGACGACGCGCTGCTGGAGCAATTGCTGGAAGACCGCACGCCGGCACCCGCCGATATCTATGCGCAGCTCAGGAAGGATCTAAGCGGCGGCTTGATCGTACCGGTCTTCTTCGGCTCGGCGGAACGAGGCAACGGCCTACTGAGGCTATGGAAGGCTTTGCGGCATGAAACGCCCTCGCATAGCGCAACGGCAAAACGGCTCGGACTGGGCCTGAGCGATGGCGCAATCTGCGGCACCGTATTCAAGACCTTGCATCAGCCGCATACCGGCAAGCTGAGCCTGACCCGTCTGTGGCAGGGCGAGATCGCCGAGAATGCCTCGCTGGGCGGCAAACGCCTGGGCGGGCTGTATCGGGTAATGGGCGGCCATGTCGACAAGACACCGCAGGCGACCGCCGGCGATCTGGTCGCGTTGGGGCGCATTGACGATCTCGTCACTGGACAGATGCTGAATGCAGATGGTCCCAGCGAGATGATCGTCGACTGGCCGCAGCCCGCGCCGCCGGTGCATGCGCTGGCGCTGATGCCGACCGACCGCAAGGATGAAGTGAAGCTGACCGCGGCTTTGCACAAGCTGTGCGAGGAAGATCCCAGCCTGCATATCGAGCAAAGCACGGGACAATTGCTGCTCAAGGGCCAGGGTGAAATCCATCTCAAGCTGGCAGTCGACAAGCTGCAGCAGCGTTTCAATGTCGGCGTGCGGACGGCGCAGCGGTTGACCGCTTACCGCGAAACGATCCGCCATGGCACGCACCAGCATGCGCGCTTCAAGCGCCAGTCGGGCGGCCATGGGCAATTCGCCGACATCAAGGTGGAGATCGCGCCGCAGCCGCGTGGCGCCGGCTACAGCTTCGTCAACCGCATTGTCGGCGGCGCGATCCCGAAGAACTTCATTCCCGCCGTCGATGAAGGCATCCAGGAAGCCCTGCAACGCGGGCCGCTCGGCTTCCCGGTCGTCGACGTGATGGTGACCCTGGTGGACGGCCAGTTCCATTCGGTCGACTCTTCGGACCAGGCCTTCCGCACGGCTGGCGGCATCGCGATAAGCGAGGGGCTGCCGAAATGCGGGCCGGTACTGCTGGAGCCGATCCAGGCGGTGACCTTTGCTGTGCCGAATGAATATACCGCCAAGGTGCATGCGATCGTCTCTTCACGGCGCGGACAGATCCTGGGCATTGCGGCCAAGGACGACTGGCCCGGCTGGGATGAGATCGAGTGCTACCTGCCGGAAGCCGAGATGCAGGATCTCGCGGTCGAGCTGCGCTCGATGACCTTGGGCGTCGGCACTTTCGTTGCCCGCTTCGATCACCTGCAGGAACTGTCCGGCAAGCTGGCCGACCGCGTGGTGGAGGACCGCCGGCGGGCGCTGGCGGCCTGAACCGCCGCCTGTTCAAAAGGCCGCCTCCACGATGAGGCGGCCTTTTCTAATCCGCAATCACAAACACACAGACCGGCTCGAAACTGGCGGCATAGGTCAGGGTCGGCGCCTCGATGAAGCGCTGATCGTCCGGCTCCAGCACCTGGGCGCAGACGATCGTGTCGACGCTGACGCCGTCCTTGGCGAGCGGGCAGAGCAGCCGCCGCGTGGTTCCCATGCGGCCGCTGCGGGCGCGATAGCGTGTTTCGGAATAGACCGGCAGCCGATGCTGCATTGTCATCCGGTAAAGGCCGGTGAGATACCTGGCATAATCGCGGTTGGGATTGAGCTCGTCGACATATCGCCCGGTGAGATCGAGACCGGCATCGGCATTCATCCGCGTGCCCGACAGGCGATAGCGGAAGCGCGCGCCGCCATCGATGGGTTCGATCAGGGCAAGAATGGGCAGCATCCCGGCCCCGAGTTCGACGGGGTCGATCGCGGGCTTAGGCGGCAGGCGACCCGCCGCCGGCCGCTTGCTGCGCCAATAATTCAGGAAGTCCGCAATGCGGCGGTCGTCCTGCCAAGGTTGCGCCGCCGCATCGCTCATGGCGTCAGCCTGCCGGCACGGTTGCTTTAAGCGATGGCCGTTCGAAGAAGGTTGCAGCCCAGGCGGCAGCCTGCGGGTAGTCCTTGCGCCAGTCGAGATGGGCGTAGCGGAAATCGAGATAGCCGAGCGCGCAGGCGATAGTGACCGTGCCGATATCGACCCGGTTGCCGAAGCTTGGCGCAAGCTTTTCGATCTCGGCCAGAGCGCCGCGCAGCTTTTTCATCTGTCCATCGCTCCAGGCCGTCCAGCGCTTGTCTTCAGGGCGCAGGAAACCTTCGTAGCGCACCAGCAGGGCCGCATCGAGCAGGCCATCGCCAAGCGCCTGCTCGCGCAGCGCGATCCAGCGCGCCGCGCCCGTTGGAAAGAATTTCGGCCCCTGATGCAGGCCATCCAGATATTCGCAGATCACCCGGCTGTCGAAGAGATGCAGGCCCTCGTCGGTAACGAGCGCCGGCACTTTCACCAGCGGATTGGCATTGGCGAGATCCGGACTCTGCTCCACCGGCGTGGTGGTCACGGGAACACGCTCGATCTTCGCATCGAGGCCAGTTTCCATCGCCAGCGCGGTGACTTTGCGCACATAGGGCGAGGTCGGGGAGTAATACAGCTTCATTGGGATTCCTCTGCTAGTCGGGGCAGACTAGGAGGAATTGCGCACCGGAGAAAGGGCGGGCAAAAAAACGCCGGCAATGGCGGTCGAAACCGCCATGGCCGGCGCAAGTGTCCGTCTCGCCACCCGGCCGGAATCGGAGATCGGGCCGGGTAATCGCAGGCCGATGCGCCTCGGCACCGGATGCGTCTTCCACGTAGCAGAATTCATGCCAGCGCCGCGTCCCCGTCTTGCGGTTCAAAAAAGGCGAAAAATCGTGGATAGCTGCGCAAGAAGCAGGCGCGTCCGTATCCGGACTGCCTATCGACCGGGCACAGGGAACAGGTTCAGCCGAGCGGCAGCAACTCGACGGCAACGCCGATGCGATGCGGTCCACCGCCCAGTACCACGCCCCGGACCGGGCTGATATCGCCATAATCGCGGCCCAAAGCAGCGGTGACATGCTGGTCGGAGCAGATCATGTTGTTGGTGGGATCGAGATCGACCCAGCCCAGTTCCGGCCCGCACCAGACCGACAGCCAGGCATGGCTGGCATCGGCACCGCGCAGGCCCGTCGTCTCGCCTTCCTTCAGGGTGCGGATGTAGCCAGACACGTAACGCGCCGCCAAACCCAGGCCCCGCAGCATGCTAATCTGCAGATGCGCGAAATCCTGGCAGACGCCAGCGCGCTGCTTCATCACCTCGCTCACCGGCGTGAACACTTCCGTCGCGGCCGGATCGTAGCGGAAATCGCGGAAGATGCGCTCCGTCAGTTCCTTCGCCGCGGCAAGAACCGGCCGGCTTGGCGTGAAGGATTGCAGCGCATAGGCAACCGCCTCGGCATCGGCCTGCGCAAAAGGCGAGGCGTGAACGAATTCGCTTTCCAGCACCGGCGCAGGAAAGCCGTTGCCGTCCAGCATGTCGCGTAATGACTCCCATGGCGGCGTCGCCTCGGGATCGACGCCGGCGAAAGGATCAACCTCGACTTCGGCGCGCAGTTCGACATCGAAGCGTTTATGCGGCGCGTCGATGGTCAGATAGGCGACGCGATTGCCGAAATGATCGATCTGCGCCGAAAGCCGCCCGGAATTCGGATTGGTCGTCACCGAGCAGGCATGCACGCGCTGACGCGGCAGTTCCGGCAGGGCGAGATGCAGCAGGTGGTAGGAAATATCGACGGCCCAGGAATAGGTGTAGGAGGTCGTATGCCGCAGACGATAGCGCATCGCCGCCCCCTTAAGAGCCGAAACCGAAGCTGTGCGCGACCTGCACATGACTGAAATAGGTGCGCGTGAGCTGATCCGAGATATCCATCAACGCCTGACAGGCCGCATCCAAGCTGCCGCGCAGGCGGTTGGCCAGTTGTGCTTCTTCCTCGCGGCCGATCTCGTCGCGGTCGAAACTGGCGACCAGATCGGCAAAAGGCTGCGTCAGGGCGAGGCAATCGGCGCTGCGCGGCGGCGCATCGGGATTGGGCATGGCATCCAGATGCTGGGCCATGCCATGCAGCTGGAACGCAAGCGCATGCGGATTGCTAATATCCAGAAGCAGCAGATCGAAAACCGCCGCGGCCTGCAAGGCTGAGCGGTAGCGGCGGCGGTAGGTCAGGCTGGAATCGTTGACCTCCAGCGCGATGCGGAATGCGGAATCGGTGCTGGCGCCGATCATCGTCGTCGCCGCCGAGACCGTGCGCGCGATGAAGACGCCGCGTTCCAAACGACGTCCGAAATCGAGGAACCGCCAGCCCGAGCCGCGCGTCATATGCTCCGACAGCATGCCGGAGATCGCCGCGGTGGCGCGGATCATCTGATCGCAGAAGGCCAGGGTGCCGTCGGCATCGCCCAGGGCAGCCGGGCGACTGAGCCGCAGCTCGCCCAGCAGATGATTGAACATCCGCCACATATCGGCGGAGAAGCGATGGCGCGACACCACCGCCAGACGCTCGATGCCATCCAGGGTCTGCCCCAGCAGCTGCCCCGGCGCGCAGGCGCGGGTGAGCGCGCCGGAAAACAGCGCCGTATCCGGCGGCGCCGCGGCGGCCTTCTGGTCGACGATGCCGCAGCGCGCCAAAGTCCGCGCCAGCACCGTCATCTCCACCATGTCGCGGGCAGATGCGAATTCGCCGACCAGACGCGACAGCACTGCCCGCAGCAGGCGCGCGCCGTCATCCAGCCGTTCAATGCTGCGGCCCAGCCAGTAGAGATCGTCGGCAACGCGGCTTTGCAGGGTGCCGGAGGAACGGCGCAGGGGCATGCGCTGGCGTGAAGCCGTGCCGCGGATCACCGTCGGCCCCTGCTCCTTCGCCACGACCCAGACATCCTTGTTGATGCCGCCGCGCTGCAGGGTCGCGCCGAAGGGATCGTTCTTCTCGGGCACGCGCGCAAGGCCGCCCGGCATCACCACATAATCGTCGCCGTCGGCGACCACCAGCACGCGCAGAAGAATCGATTGCGGCTCCAGTCCCTTTTCGCCCAGGCCTGGCGAGACGGACGGCAATATCCGCTCCTGCGCGACATAATTGCCCGGCCGCGCCTTGATCCGCTGCAGAAAGGCTGCGCGCTCTGTATCCGGCAGATCGGACACCACGACCGGCTGCTCACCCAGATCGTAGGCGCCGCGCACGACCACGGAATCGAAACGCTGGATGGCTTCCTGCAGCGCATAATCCTGGCCGCACCACCAGGTCGCAATCGAGGGCAGCTTCAGATCCTCGCCGAGGAAATGCCGCGCCAAGGTCGGCAGGAAGGCCTGTAAAGCCGGCGCGCCGACAAGGCCGCTGCCGATGGCATTGCAGATCGCGACATTGCCTTCGCGCGCTGACTGCAGCAGGCCGACCACACCCAAGGCGGAATCGGCGCGCAGTTCCAGCGGATCGCACCATTCGCCATCCAGCCGACGCAGCAGCACATCCACCTGTTCGAGGCCTGCGAGCGTCTTCAGGAAGATGCGGCCATCGCGCATGGTGAGGTCGGCGCCTTCCACAAGCGTTGCCCCCAGTTCGCGCGCCAGATAGATATGTTCAAAATAGGCCTCGTTATACGGGCCCGGCGTCAGCAGCACGACGCGCGGATTGTCGGATTGCGTCGGCGCGCGGGCAGCAAGATCGGCCTGCCAGTATTCGAAGAAAGCGTTCAGCGGCCGCACGCGGCATTGCCGCAAGGCCTGCCCCATCAGGCGCGACAGCACCCGGCGGTTCTGCAAGGCATAGCCGGCGCCGACCGGCGCCTGCGTGCGGTCGGCAATCACCCGCCAGACGCCATCGGGGCCGCGCACCAGTTCGGCCGCGTAATGCTGCAGCATGCGCGGCGGCTTACCGGTCATGGAGCGCGCCGGACGCAGAAATTCCCGATGGCCGAAGATCAGCGCCGGCGGAAAGCGCTGCTCGTGCAGCAGCGTCATCGGCCCGTAGAGATCGCGCAGGATCAGATCCAGCAGATGCGCGCGCTGAATTAGCCCGGCTTCGATGCCTTCCCATTCCTCAGCGGAGAGCAGCACCGGCACCGGATCGAGACGCCAGGGCCGCTGCTCGGGCAGAGGCGGCGCGATCTCAGCCGCGCCACGCCCGGAACCACCGGGCAATTCATAAAGATTGTAGGTGACGCCTTCGTTTTCGAGATATTGCCGCCCGCGCTCGGCGCGCTCCGCCAGACCGTTCGCTCCCAGAAGGCTGAGCGTCGCCAGCAGCGGTTGCCAATGCGGGCGGATCACCCCCTGCCCGGTCACCATCTCGTCGAAGGCGTCGAGCGGATTAGGCGGGATGACCGGTATGGCCTCCGCCCCCTTCTGTGAGACCGTGGCCGGCAAGGGCAAGCTCATCTGTGATGACCGAATCGGCAAGGAAGTCTAGCCGGTTCGCAGATCGGGGGTAAGCGGCTGTTCTTGCGCGCAACGATGCCGCTGTGCCGCAATCGATCAATTTCTGTGCAATTTCGTCCAGCTTAGAAGCCGGCTGCGGCGCCGTCGCTGCGCGGATCGGAGGCACCTTCCAGCACGCCGTTGGCATGGCGGACGATGGCGCCGGCATGGCCCATCGTGCCGGTGAAGGCCTCCAGCAGCTCAACGTCATGGCCGGCCGCCTTCAGCTCGGTCACCACTTCACGGCTGAAGCGGCTTTCCAGTTTCAGCGTGACGCTGTTCTCGCCCCAGGTCTTGCCCAAGAGCCAGCGCGGCGCGGTGATCGCCGTCTGCAGATCCTGCCCGAACATGGCATAGCGGCTGAAGAGCGCCGCCTGGGTCTGCGGCTGGCCTTCGCCGCCCATGGTGCCATAGACCATCACGCGGCCATCATCGAAGCGCGCCAGCGCGGGATTGAGCGTGTGGAATGGCATGCGGCCCGGCGCAAGCAGGCGCGGCCCGCCTCCTTCCAGCAGGAAGCTGGAGCCACGGTTCTGCCAATGGATGCCGGTATCGGGCAGCACGCAGCCGGAGCCGAATTCAAAATAGATCGACTGAATGAAGCTGACCGCCAGGCCATGGCCGTCAATGGCGCCCATCCACGTGGTGTCGCCAGCGGAAGCCGGCTGCGGCCAGGGCAAGGCGCGGCGGCGATCGATGCGCGCCGCAAGATCATCCAGCACCTCATCAGTGAGATAATCCTCGGGTGCTTCCGTCATCTCATCGGGATCGCCGACGATCCGGTCGCGCACCAAAAAAGCCTGCTTGGTGGCTTCCACCAAGCCATGGACGTGATCAAAGCCTTCCGCCTCGGCCACATCCAGGCGGTCGAACAAGGCGAGAATCATCAGCGAGGCCAGCCCCTGGGTCGGCGGCGGAAAGTTGTAAAGCCGTGCGCCGCGGATCGCGACGCTCAGCGCATCGCGGCGGCGCACCTTGTGCTGCGCCAGATCCTCCGCCGATACCGGACTGCCGATCCTGGCGAGATCGGCGGCAATACTGCGCGCCAGTTCGCCCCAATAGAAATCGTCGACGCCGCGCTCGCCCAGCAGGCGCAAAGTGCGCGCCAAAGCAGGCAGCTTCATCACCTCCCCGGCCCGCGGCGGGCGGCCTTCGATCAAAAAAGCAGAGGCAAAGCCCGGGACATCCTTCAGCTCGGCCAGCTTGCTGCGCGTCAGGTCTTCCTGGCTGGCGGTGACCGCAAAGCCGTTCTCGCCATGCCAGACCGCATCTTCGACCAGACGAGACAGCGTCATGCGGCCGCCGAGTTCGGTGCTGAAACGCAGCGCTTCCGCCCAGCCGCTTAATGTCGCGGCCACCGTATTGGCAGCCAGCGGCCCACGCCAGGGAATGCCGTCATGGCCCTTGCGCCGGTACAGCGCAGGCGTTGCAGCTCTGGCTGCGCGGCCACAGGCCTCGATGGCAATGGGTTCGCGGTCCGGCACGGCGATGAGCCAGAAGCCATCGCCGCCGATGCCGGTCATATGCGGATAGACCACCGACAAGGTAGCCGCCATCGCAACCGTCGCTTCGATGGCGTTGCCGCCCTCGCGCAGGACGCGCAGTCCGGCTTCGCTGGCCAGATGATGCGGGGCGGTCACCATGCCCCGCCGGGCGCGTGCAGTATTCAACATAGCCGGAATCCTAGGACAGCAGATCGTAAAACATACGCAACGCCGTGAAGCCAAGGAAGACGGCAAAAACGCGCTTCAGCTTCTTGGTGTTCAGGCCATGCGCCATCCTGGCGCCCACCGGGGCCAGCAGCATCGAGGTCGGCACGATCAGCGCAAAGCCGATCAGGCTGATATAGCCCAATGACAGCGGCGGCCGGTCCGCAACATCCCAGCCGGTGATCACGAAGCCGATGGTGCCGGGAATGCCGATAATGAAGCCGATGGCCGCGGCCGTGCCGACAGCGCGATGAATCGGATAGCCGAACAAGGAAAGGATCGGCACGCTCAACGTGCCGCCGCCGATGCCCATCATCGCCGATATGGCACCGATTGCGCCGGCGAGACTGATCCTGCCCGCATCTTTCGGCAGATGATCAGAAATGCGCCAGTCCTGCTTGCCGAAACCCATATGCAGCGAGACGACCAGCGCCACAGTTGCGAACACCGCGGTCAGGACCGGGCCGCGCACGAAACCGGCGATGGCCGTCCCGGCGAGCACGCCGATGAAGATCCATAATCCCCAGGCGCGCAGCAGTTCGAAATCGACTGCGCCGCGCCGGTGATGCGCCCGCACTGAGGCCATCGAGGTGATAATGATGGTGGCAAGCGACGTGCCGACAGCGACATGCATGCGCACCGCTTCATCGATGTCGAGCGCATCAAACAGATGCCACAGCACCGGTACGATGACGATGCCGCCGCCCACGCCCAGCAATCCCGCCGTCACGCCGGCCACGGCGCCGGCTGCCAGCAGCAGGGTGCCGAAGATCAGAATCTCGGACAGAGGCAGATTCATAAGGACGGCCTTTATTCCGTGCCGTATCCCGCCCGCGTTACCAGCCGATGGCTTTCGGCAGCCAGGTTGCGAGGGACGGATACAGGAAAACGATGGCGAGCGTTATGAGTTGCAGCCCGATGAATGGGACGACACCACGGTATATGTCAAGGGTGGCCACCTGGGGCGGTGCCACGCCTCGCAGATAAAACAGCGCCCAGCCGAATGGCGGCGTCAGAAACGAGCTTTGCAGATTCACCGCGATCAGGATCGCCACCCAGACGAGGTCGACATTGGCGGCCTGCAGGATCGGCAGGAATAGCGGCACGACGATATAGCTGATTTCAATCCACTCGATGAAGAAACCGAGCACGAAGATCAGCGCCATCATGAAGAGCAGCACACCGGTGATACCGCCGGGCACCATGTTGAAGAGGTCATGGACAAGCTGCTCACCCTGCAAACCACGGAAGGCCAGGGCGAAGACCTGAGCGCAGATCAGCACGAACATCATGGTCGCGGTGATGCGCGTGGTCGAATAGACCGCCTCGCGCAGCACCGACCAATTGAACCGTCCGGCGGCGGCAACCACAAGAATGCTGCCCAGAGCCCCCATGGAGGCAGCCTCGGTCGGCGCCGCCACGCCGCCGATGATCGAGCCGAGCACGGCGATCACCAGGCCGATTGGCGGCAGGCCGACGCGCAAGACCTTGATCCAGAGATCGCGGCGCGCCAGGGCATCGCGTTCCTCCACCGGCACCGGAGGGACCTTGTCCGGCCGCAGCCAGCCGAGGCCGAGGAGATAGATGACATAGACGGCCGACAGCAGCAGACCCGGCATCACCGCCGCAGCGAACAACGTGCCGACCGACTGGCCGAGAATGTCGGAGAGCAGGATCAGGATCAGGCTGGGCGGAATCAGCTGGCCGAGTGAGCCCGATGCGCAGATCGCGCCGCAGGCGACGCTCTTGTCATAGCCGCGCCGCAGCAAGGCCGGCAGTGTGAGCAGACCCAGCGTGACGATGGTGGCGCCGACGACGCCGGTGGTGGCGCCCATCATCACGCCGACCAGCACGAGGCCAATCCCCATGCCGCCGCGCAGGCTGCCGGCCAGATGGCCGATCACATCCATCAGTTCATCAGCAAGCCGGGATTTTTCCAGCATCACGCCCATGAAGACGAAAAGCGGAATGGCAATCAGCGTGTAATTCGAGATCACGCCGAAGATGCGCGCCGGCAGCAGATTGAACAGCAGCGCGCCGAAGCCGATATAGCCGAAGACAAAGCCGCTGACGGCGAGCGTCAGCGCAACCGGGATACCAAGCGCGAGAAGAACGAAGAAGGAGACGATACAGGCAATAGCCAGAATTTCATTCAGCGGCATGCTCGGCCAATACGGGAGAAGGCACAGACATCTTAGCAACAGGGCGCATCAGCGCCTGCAAGGCGCCGGCCAGACTCTGCAGAGTCAGCAGGATGAAGCCTGCCGGAATGCAGGCTTTCAGAATCCAGCGATACGGCAGGCCACCCGGATCGGGCGAGCCTTCGCCGATCCGGTAGGACTGCATCACATAAGAAATCGAGAGATAGACGATCAGAACGGAAATCGCCGCAACCAGCAGGAAGGAAATCACCTCGATCATCTGCTGCAGGCGCGGCGAGAACCTTCCATAAAGCACGTCGACGCGCACATGGCCGTCATGCTTGATCGCATAGGCCATGGAAAGCAGCGCGATCGGTGCCATCAGGTGCCATTCCAGCTCCTGCATCGCAACCGATCCGGTATTGAACGCGTAGCGCAGCAGTACATTGAAAGCCATCACGAGGACAATCGCCAGCGACGACCAGGCCGTGACGCGGCCGCAAACCTCGACGATGGCATCCAGCCTTTGCGCTACGCGTTCCATCTCTCAGTCCCTGCCAGTTAGATCGACATTGTCAGATCGACATCGCGGCGCGGATCTGCGACTGATAGACGCTCTCGGAGATGCCGGCCCATTTGTCATGGATCGCCTTGAAGGCCATGAAGCTGTCATGGATCTTCTTGGTGGCGGGATCCTTCGCGGCCGCATCGGCCAGCACCTGCTGGGTGATCTCCTTCAGCTTGGCCACGATCTGCGGCGGCAGCGGCTGCGCGATCACGCCATGGTTCTTCACCAGGTCGTCCAGCGCTTCCGCATTGGTCGCCTCGCACCAGGTATGGCTGATGGTGTTGCAGGCGGCAGCGGCGGCCTTGACGATCTCCTGCAGATCGCTCGGCAGCGACGCCCAGGCCTTGGCATTGATGATCAGCTCGGTGACGTTGGACGGCTCATGCCAGCCGGTGGTGTAGTAATACTTCGCCGCCTTCTGCAGACCGAGGCGCCGATCCTGATACGGGCCGACGAATTCGGCGGCATCGATCACGCCACGCTCCAGTGCGGGGAAGATTTCGCCGCCGGGCAGCAGCTTTACGTCGACGCCAAGCTCGGCATAGACCTTTCCGGCCAGACCCGGGATGCGCATCTTCAGGCCCTTGTAATCCTCGATCGACTGCACCGGCTTGCGGTACCAGCCGGTCATCTGCACGCCGGTATTGCCCATCGGCATCGGCACCAGATCGAAGGGCTTGTAGAGCTCTTCCCACAGCTTCATGCCGCCGCCGTGATACAGCCAGGCATTCATGCCCTGGAAATTCAGGCCGAAGGGAACCGTCGTGAAATACTGCGCGGCAAAGCTCTTGCCGGCCCAGAAATAGGCATTGGCGGCGTTCATCTCCACGATGCCCTTGGAAACGGCATCAAAGCCTTCCAGCGCCGGGATCAATTCGCCGGCGGCGAAATGCTGAATGACCAGGCGACCGCCCGACATCTTCTTCACCATTTCGCAGAAATCCATCGGGCTGCCCGGGCCGGTCACATAGAAAGGCGAACCCGGGCCATAGGCATTGGTCATCTTCCACTGGAAGGTCTTGTTCTGGGCAGCGACGATGTTGGGCTTGGCAAAAGTAGCAACGGCAGCGCCGGCAAGGCCGGCTTTGACGAAGGAACGGCGTTTCATTGGCTTCACCCCGATTGGCTATGGGCTGGCAGCCCGGTCTTGAAGGCACAGCAGGTCTGACGCCCGCCTCGTGTATGCAATCGCAATGCAACCGATATGCCAGCACCAATGCGGCATTAATCTATTGAAATGGCTGAATTTCTATTTTGCGTGAACAGCAGAGGGCGACTTGAAAGTGGCCATCACACACTTTCTGGGCAGCGAAACGCTCAAATAATGGGCTATCTCAGACTTAGGCTAGAGATGATCCAGACCGTGTTGCTGCAACAGGTCGATCAGCAACTGCCCCGCCCTTGAGCGATGCTGCCGGTGCAGGCGATGCGCCGCTTCGGGGTCGCGGCTGCGGATGGCCTCGACCACCGCAGCATGTTCGGCATTGGAGGTTTCCGGCTTGGGCCGCAGCTTCAAGGTCGCCATGCGGGCGCGGTGCGACTGGTCGCGGACCGTCTCCACCATCGCCTGCAGACGCCGGTTGCGGCTGAATTCGACCAGCAGGCGGTGAAAGCGGGCATCGCCTTCCGCCCAGCCGGTCAGATCGTCACGCGCCAGAGCCGCCTCCATATCGGAAAGCGCTGTCTCCAGCGCCTCCAGCTCGGTTGCCGAAAGGCCGCGGCGCGCAATGATCTCCGCCGCCATGGCCTCCAGGCCGGTCAGCAGATCGTAGATCTCGCGCAGATCGTCCATCGACAGCGGCAGAACGCGCATGCCATGGCGCGGCCGCACCTCGACCATGCCGTCCTGCGCCAGGCGGATCAGCGCCTCGCGCACCGGCGTGCGGCTCATGCCGAGCCATTCGGCGACTTCCTGCTCCAGGGCCTGGGTGCCGGGCGGCAGTTCATTGTCCAGAATGCGGCGCTTGATCTCGATATAGGCGCGCTTGGTCTGCGACAGGCGGTGGTCGCGGATCATGCCCCGGCCTGTCATGCCCGACCTACCTGCGGCCGGCAGCCGCTTCAGCCGTTTTGATCCGCCTGCCGAGCCATCTGCGATACGCTGCTGTTCCGGTTCGATGCCCATCATTCCCCCCGCTTCGCCGCGGCGTTTTTTTGCTCATCGGCTGAAGCAGAATAGCGGATTTGATGGCCGCCCTGCCATAAAACGGAAACGAAAAACAGACCGTTCCTCGCCGCGATCTTGCCGCATTCTTTTGTCTGGATGACGGCATGAGACATGCAAGGCTTGCCGCAGCCCTCGCCCTGGCCGCTTCCCTCAGCGCCTGCGCCGGCGATTCCGACCGCGTTTCACCGGATCAGTTCGAGCTGACCCGGCAGACCCGCGAGAGTGAAACTTGGGCCCGGTATCTGCCGCAGGTCTATGGCGGCCTGATGGCCTGCCTGCGCGCCCATCCCGCACAGCCGGCCTATGCCGAACATCTCGTGCCGCAGAATCATGGCATGATCCTGGTGCAGGTGGTGGGCGCCGATGGCAGCGCGCAGGAATGCAGCACTGACACCGATGGCCGCACGACGCCGCAGCTGTCGCCGGTTGCTGCCAGATCGCCCAACGATTCCAGCCCCGAGACGGCCATGTTCACCCCCGCAGGCATGTCCGAGCCGCTGCTGCGCTGCACGACGTTGCATCCGGTCTCCCATCGCGATGGCAAGCTGCTTGGCTGGGTCAGTCTGCCGCGCTCTGGTTGCCACGAGACAGGACCGGCGGCGCAATCGAGCTGGCGGGCTTTCGGCAACGAGCCGTTCTGGAATCTGCGCATCACGCCGGAAGCCATCGTTCTGGACCGGCTGGGCTCGTTGCCGCTGCAATATCCGTCCGAGCCGGGCGAGGAACAGGGCAACCGCTGGAGCTGGAATCTGGCGCCGCCTGATGGCGATCAGCGCAACCGGCTGGAGATGAACATCCTCAATACACCCTGCAGCGACAGCATGGCGGACCGGCGCTACGATTATCGCGCCGAGGGGCGGTTCGGCGGCCAGGAACTGCGTGGCTGCGCCGAGAAGATCAACACGATTCCCTGATATCGCCTTCTGACTTGCAGGCCGCGACGTTGCAGCCCTTGACGCAGCAGGACGGGTAAGGCACGCCTGCGGCCGATGACGCCACAGGAATTGCAATCCCGCCTGCTCTATCGCGATGGGCTGATGCTGGTGCTGGACAAGCCGGCCGGCCTCGCTGTTCATGCCGGGCCTGGCGGCGGCGATAATCTGGAACGCTATTTCGGTCATCTGCGCTTCGGCCTGCCCAAGCCGCCGGCTCTGGCGCATCGTCTTGACCGCGATACTTCCGGCTGCCTGGTGCTTGGCCGACATCCGAAAGCGCTGCGCAAACTGGGCAAGTTGTTCCAGGAAGGCAAGGTCGAGAAGATCTATTGGGCGGTGACGCGCGGCGTTCCGGCGCGGACAGAGGGGCGCATCGATGCGCCGCTGAAAAAACTGAGTACCCGCTCGGGCGGCTGGCGCATAGTGATCGCCGAAGACGGACAGACTTCCGTCACCGATTACCGCGTCCTGGGACAGGCAAATGGCCTGAGCTGGATTGAATGCCGGCCGCGGAGCGGACGCACGCATCAGATCCGCGTTCATCTCGCCAGCCTGGGCTGCCCGATCCTGGGCGATGCGCAATATGGTGATGCGGCGCGAGAGAAAGATGTGCCGCTGCATCTGCATAGCCGCGGCATCACCGTTCCGCTGTATCAGAAGCGGGAACCGATCACGGTTCTTGCGCGTCCGCCCGCTGCCATGCAGGCGGCATTGATGGCCTGCGGTTGGTCAGCCCCTGAGGACGAAGCGAATCAGCAGGCCCACAAGACCGACGGCGGCGACACTGCCCGCCCATAGCGTGACGAACCAGAGCAGCCGGCTCCATAGCGGCCGCTGTTCGGGCTGATCAGTGGTAGCCGGCATGTTCTTCCACCTTGCCGCGGAAAACCCAGTAGGCATAGGCCGTGTAGGCCAGGATGATCGGCATCAGGATCACGGCGCCGATCAGCAGGAAACCCAGACTGGCATCGGGCGCAGCCGCATCCCAGATGGTGATCGAAGGCGGCACCATCAGCGGCCAGAAGCTGATCCCCAGGCCGATATAAGACAGAACGAACAGCGCAAGCGCCGAGAAGAAAGGCAGCGGTTCGGGCTTGCGGCGCTGCAGCCCGCGCCACAATCCGTAAGCCGCCGCCAGCACCAGCAAGGGCATCGGCGCGGTCAGCGCGATATTCGGCCAGCTGAACCAGCGGATCAGAAATTTCTCGCCGAGAAACGGCGTCCACAGGCTGACGGCGCCGATCATGATGACGAGCAGGATGCCGAGACGAAGCGCAAGCTGGTAGCAGCGGTCCTGGATCTCGCCGCCGGTCTTCATGATCAGCCAGGTCGAACCGAGCAAGGCATAGCCTATCACCAAGGCCACGCCAGTCAGCAGGCTGAACGGCGTCAGCCAATCCCACCAGCCGCCGGCATAGGCGCGATCGACGATGGTGATGCCCTGGATGAGACCGCCAAGGGTGACGCCCTGCATGAGGGCTGCCAGCAGCGATCCGCCAAAGAAGCTGAAATCCCAGACGCGCTTCCAGCGCGCCGTCCGCCAGCGGAATTCGAAAGCAACCCCACGGAAGATCAGGCCCAGCAGCATCGCGATCAGCGGCGCATAGAGCGCCGGCAGAATGATTGAATAAGCCAGCGGAAACGCAGCCAGCAGGCCGCCGCCACCCAGCACCAGCCAGGTTTCATTGCCATCCCAGACGGGCGCGACGGAATTCATCGCCACATCGCGCTCCTTCTCCCGCTTGAACAGCGGAAACAGGATGCCGATGCCGAGATCGAACCCATCCATGATGACGTAGGCCAGCACGGCAAAGGCGATGAGGGCGGCCCAGATCAGCGGAAGATCGAGTGTCATGATGTCACCTCTCCGCCCCGGCCGGTTCGCTGCCAGGCAATCTGTCATCGCGCTCAAACATTAGACCGGCCGCCGGCGTGATTCCGGCGGCACGGATTGGCACTTTCCGCTCGGCCGGCTCCTCCCCGCCCGGCGTTTTTTGCAGCAGGCGGAACAGGTAGAAGATGCCGGCACCGAAGACGATGAAATAGACGACGATGAAGGCGATCAGCGATGTCGCCACACCGGGCAGTCCGATCGGAGAGACGGAATCCACGGTGCGCAGCAATCCGTATATCGTATAAGGCTGACGGCCGACCTCGGTGGTGATCCAGCCGGCGATCACGGCGACAAATCCCGCCGGTCCCATGGCAATGGCGGCGCAATGCAGCCAGCGCGTGGTGTAGAGGCCGCCGGTAAACCGCCAGATCAGGCTGAGCAAGCCCAGCAGCGCCATCAGAAAGCCCAGGCCCACCATGACGCGGAAGCTCCAGAAGACCAAAGTTGAGGGCGGCCGCTCCTCGCGCGGCCATTCCTTCAGGCCTTTGACCTCGCCCTCCCAATCATGGGTCAGGATCAGGCTGCCGAGTTTCGGCACGGCGATGGCAAATTTCGTTTCCTCCGCTTCATCATCGGGCCAGCCGAACAGATAGAGCGGCGCGCCGCGCTGGGTTTCATAATGCCCCTCCATCGCGGCGATCTTGGCGGGCTGATGCTCCAGCGTGTTGAGGCCATGCAGATCGCCGGCAACGATCTGCACCGGCGCGACGATGGTCGCCATCCACATCGCCATCGAGAACATCACCCGTGCACCTGCATTGCCCTGATCCTTCAGCAGATGCCAGCCCCCCGCCGCACCGACCACGAGCGCGGTGGTGAGATAGGCGGCCAGCACCATATGCACCAGGCGATAGGGAAAAGACGGGTTGAAGATCACCGCCCACCAGTCGATCGGGACATATTGGCCATTTGGCGCGATGTCGTAACCGGCCGGCGTCTGCATCCAGCTGTTGGCGGAAAGAATCCAGAAGGCCGAAAGAAACGTGCCCAGTGCCACCATCACCGTGGCGGCGAAATGCAGCCCCTTGCCGACACGGTTCATGCCGAACAGCATCACGCCCAGGAAGCCGGCCTCCAGGAAGAAGGCCGACAGCACCTCATAGCCCATCAGCGGACCGATGATCGGTCCGGCCTTGTCGGAAAAGGCGCTCCAGTTGGTGCCGAACTGGTAGCTCATGACAATGCCGGAGACGACGCCCATGCCGAAAACCACGGCAAAAGGCTTGAGCCAGAAGCGGAAGACCTGGATGTAGACCTCGCGCTTGGTCAGCAGCCACAAACCTTCCAGTACCGCCAGATAGCTGGCCAGCCCAATGGTGAAGGCGGGAAACACGATGTGGAACGCCACCGTGAAGGCGAATTGGAGGCGGGCGAGGAAAACGGGATCGAGCAGGGCTTGCATCGGTTATCCTCTGCGCTGCGGCGCCAGCCAGAAGCCCGGTTCGTGTGCCGGGGCAGACCTGGCACTTGGAAGCTAGCGCCATATATCGTCCTGAAAAGACGAAACCGCCGAATCTTGTGGTCAACTGTGCTGGTCAGCCTGTGCGCACCGGCAAATGTTCCGCTGCGCAAGCTGCTGCAGCCCCCGACCGCGGGAATGTCATGGGACCGCGGAATGTCGTGGGACCGCGGGAATGTCATGGCTGCCTTGCTAAAAACGCAACGATTGGAAACGGTTATCTTTCTATGATGTTCCGCTTCGCATGATGCCTACCAGATGTTGATCCCCCTTATCGTCGCCTGCGCGCTGTTCATGGAAAACCTCGACAGCAGCGTTCTGGCCACAGCCTTGCCCAGCATCGCCGAATCCCTGGGGGAAAGCCCGCTCAAGCTCAATCTGGCGATCACGTCTTATTTGTTTAGCCTTGCCGTCTTCATCCCGGTCAGCGGCTGGGTCGCCGACCGCTACGGCGCCCGCACCGTGTTCCGCGCCGCGATTGCGGTCTTCACCATCGGCTCCCTGCTCTGCGGCCTGGCGGATTCCTTCTGGACCCTGGTGGCGGCCCGCGTCCTGCAAGGTATCGGCGGGGCGATGATGGTGCCGGTTGGGCGCCTCGTGATGCTGCGCTCGGTGCCGAAAGCCGATCTGGTGCGCGCCGTCGCCTGGCTGACGGTCCCCGCCCTGGTGGGCCCCGTGATCGGCCCACCGCTCGGCGGCTTCCTCACCACCTATCTGTCCTGGCGATGGATCTTCTGGATCAACCTGCCCATCGGCCTGCTGGGGATCGTGCTGGTCACGCTCTACATTCCCAATATCCGCGAGGAGAAGCTGCCGCCGCTGGACTGGCACGGCTTCCTGCTGACCGCGGTCGGATTGCTGGGCCTGGTTTTCGGTTTCGAGACCATCGGCCGCGACCTGCTGCCCGATACGGCTGTCGCCGGCCTGCTGCTGGCTGGCGCCATCGGGCTTGGGCTTTATCTGCGGCATGCGAAGCGCCATCCGCATCCCCTGCTCGACCTGAGCCTGCTGCGGGTGCCAACCTTCCGCGCCGGGATCGCCGGCGGCTTCCTGTTCCGCATCGGCACTGGCGCCATTCCCTTCCTGCTGCCGCTGATGTTCCAGCTCGGCTTCGGGATGACGGCCTTCGAGTCCGGCATGGTGACCTTCGTATCGGCAGCCGGCGCACTGACCATGAAGATGGCGGCCGGACCGATCCTGCGCTGGCTCGGCTTCCGCCAGGTGCTGATCGGCAATGCCGTGCTCAGCGGTTTGGCCATCGCCGTCTGCGGCCTGTTCCGGCCGGAATGGCCGCATGCGCTGATCCTGGGCGTGCTGCTGTTCGGCGGCTTCTTCCGCTCACTGCAATTCACCAGCATCAACACGATGACAATTTCCGACATTGCCACCGAGCGGATGAGCCGCGCCACCAGTTTCACCTCGATGATGCAGCAATTGTCGCTGTCGGCCGGCGTGGCCGTCGGCGCGATGGTGCTGCATGCGACGGTTACGCTGAGCGGCGGCCTTGATGCCATGACGGCCGCAGATTTCATGCCGGCCTTCTTCACCGTCGGCACCGCCGCTGCGCTGTCGACTTTCATCTTCGTACGCCTGCCCGCCGATGCCGGGGCCGAAGTCAGCGGCCACCGCCTGGTGGCACCGACCAATCGCCTGAGCCAAGGCACCCCGCCTACAGAGAACGCTGGACGTCCCGCTGAATGACCGAGTTTGATTTTGCCTGGGCAGCCATTCCCGCCCGTGGACTGGCTGCCGCTGTTTTTGTCGCTGGCGTGATCTGGCTGATGGAGCGCAGCTCGCCTTTCATCGGCGGCATCGTTCTGGCTTTGCCGATCGTGACCGCACCGGCCTATGTCTTTCTCGTTCTGCATCACGATCCGGCTTTCATCGGCGAAGCCGCGCTGGGCAGCCTGGCAACGGTGGGCGCCGTGCTGCTGTTCCTGGTCTGCGTCATCGCGATGATCCGGCGCGTACCGATGCCAGCAACGCTGGCCTGCGCCGTGGCAACCTGGCTTGCCACCGCAACCGTGATCCGCTTTCTGCCGTCGAGCCTGACGATCTCGCTGATCGTGCTGGGGCTTTGCGCTGCCACCGCTTGGTGGAGCGGACGCCTGGTGCCGCTGACGGCACCAGCGGCGCGCGGCCGATCACCGCTTTTCGAAATCATCCTGCGCGGTGCAACCGCCGGCCTCTTGGTCATTGGCGTCAGCATCCTGGCCGAGCAGGTCGGGCCGCAGATTGCGGGAATCTTCACGTCCTTCCCGGTGGCCTTGCTGACCGTGTGCTGGTTCCTGCCGCGGCGTCTGGATGCAGCCGGCATCCGCGCCTCCCTGCGCGCAACCCAGATCGGTCTTGCAAGCCACGTGCCCTTTTTCCTCAGCCTGGCGCTGCTCGGCCCCTTTGGTGAGACCGGCGATTTCACTGCTTTCGGCGTGGGAATTCTCGGCTCCATCGCCGTGGCGCTGATCATTGCCCTGCTGCGCCGCCGGCAGGTCAGACGCTAGGTCTTTTGAGCGCCGCCTGAGCGTGATACATCGGCGTTTCGCGTTGCAACCTCACCTCTGCCTGCTGCCATGAATCCCATCTTCGCCGACCTGCCGACCACCATCTTTGAGACCATGTCGCGGCTGGCGGGCCAGCATCAGGCGATCAACCTGGGTCAGGGCTTCCCCGACGATCCCGGCCCGGAAGACGTGCGTCGCAAGGCCGCCGAAGCCGTGATCTCGGGCTGGAATCAATATCCGCCGATGATGGGATTGCCGGAACTGCGCCAGGCGGTGGCTGCCCATTACAAGCACTTTCACAATCTTGAGCTTAACTGGGAGACCGAGGTGATGATCACCTCCGGCGCGACGGAAGCGCTGGCCGACAGTCTGCTGGCGGTGATTGAGCCGGGTGACGAGGTCGTGCTGTTCCAGCCGATGTATGACGCCTATCTGCCGCTGGTGAAGCGCGCGGGCGGCATCGCAAAATTCGTCGGGCTGAAGCCGCCGCACTGGCGCATTGACGAGGACGCCTTGAAGGCCGCCTTTTCCAACAAGACCCGCGCGGTGATCTTCAACAATCCGCTCAATCCCACGGCCTCGGTGTTTCCGCGCGAGGACCTGGAGCTGCTGGGCCGGTATCTGGAGAAGTACAACGCCATCGCGATCTGCGACGAGGTCTGGGAGCATGTGCTGTTCGACGGCCTGGAGCATGTGCCGCTGATGGCGATCCCGGGCCTGCGCGAGCGCTGCATCAAGATCGGCTCGGCGGGCAAGATCTTTTCGCTCACCGGCTGGAAGGTCGGCCTTGTCTGTGCCGCGGCACCGATCATGAAGGTTTTGGCCAAGGCGCATCAGTTCGTCACCTTCACCACACCGCCGAATCTGCAGGCCGCCGTGGCCTACGGCCTTGGCAAGGACGACAGCTACTTCCTCAATATGCGTGAAAGCCTGCAGGCATCGCGCGACCGCTTTGCTGCTGGCCTGTCCAAGGCCGGCCTGACGGTGCTGCCGAGCCAGGCGACCTACTTCCTCAATATCGATCTGTCGAACGTTTCCAACGACATCGACGACGCGGCCTTCTGCCTGCGCATGGTGGAGGAGGCGAAGGTGGCAGCAATACCGGTCAGCGCCTTCTATGCGCAGGACCATGTAAAAAGCGTGGTACGCTTCTGCTTTGCCAAGACCAACGACAAGCTGGATGGCGCGGTGGAGCGGATCGCCGACTTCGTGAAGCGCGGCTAGAGGCCATTTCGCATCATCGTTGTGGAACGATGGCAGTGATATCACTGCTATCAAATTCGGGCCTTTCGAGCCCCGTTTTCGTACCATTCGAGCCTGTTTGGCTCCATTCGATGCCCGCCCGAAACCAGCGACGACCGGTGCGGCTCGTTCCAGCCTGGACACATTCATCAGGTCGAACGAAGCACCCTCAGGGCCAACATTGCGCCTTTGCCGCATATGGAAACGCGCGCTTCAGGATCAAGCCGGCGATGACGAAAACCCAGCCCCCCGAGCAGGCCGCCTGAGCAGGCCGGGCCGTGGCGCGCAGAGCCTCCTTCATGATAGGCATAAGCGCCTTCCTCGCGCGGGCGTCCGTCAAGCAGCCAGACAACAAGACCAAACAAGCCCAGATAAAACAAATGACCGCTTATCTGCAGTCTCGCCTCGCTACCAGTCTCCGCGTCTTCTGGCAGCTTTTGAAGATCATGGTTCCGGTGATGATCGCCGTGCGCATCGCCGAGGAACTGGACCTGATCGAGGCCCTGGCGCCGACATTGGCACCGGTGATGGAGCTGGTGGGCCTGCCGCCGGAAGCCGGCTTCGTCTGGCTCGCCACTTTGACAGTCGGCATCTATGGCGGACTGGGCGCGCTGCCGCTTCTGGCCGATCTGCCGCTTAGCGTCGCCCAGGTCAGCATTCTTTGCGCCATGATGCTGTTCGCCCATGCCCTGCCGGTAGAGCAGGCCATCGTGCGCAAGGCCGGCGCCAGCTTCTGGGCGACCGCCGTATTGCGCTTCGCTACCGCGATCGTATACGCCGCCGCCATCTCCGCGATCAGCAAGGCCACAGGATGGCTGACGCAGCCCGCCGAGACCGGATTGCTGCGCAGCATGGCCCCGGCCGGCGACGGCTGGCTGGACTGGCTGACGGCATCTGGCATTTCGCTGGTGGCGACCTTCGGCATCATCGTCGTGCTCATCCTGCTGCTGGATGTCTTCGAGCGCACCGGCATCACCAAGCGGCTGACGCAGGGCCTGCAGCCGGTGCTGCGGGTATCGGGTTTAAGTGGCGAGATGGCGCCGGTGACGACCGTGGGCGTGCTGCTGGGCCTGACCTATGGCGGCGGCCTGATCATGAAGGAGACCCGTGAGAAGAATTTCGCGCCCGATGCGCGCGTGCTGGCGCTGTGCTGGATTTCACTCAGCCATTCGCTGCTGGAGGATACCGGCCTGATGCTGGCCATAGGTGCCGATATCTGGGTGGTGCTGGCCGGCCGCGTGCTGCTGACCCTGGTTCTGGTGCGATTGATTGCGGCTGCAATGACTGCCGCACCGCAGCTGACACGCTGGCTGGCCGTTTAGAATCTAGACCAGACAGTGCGGACACAGCAAAGAAGCCGGCGAATGGCATAGCACGCGGACCAACATAGGAGCAGCCCCTAGGCTGTCTCCTGCCACACCAACCGGTATCGGGGTCTGCACCGGCGGTTCGAGAAGTCGACGTCACGAGAACTGCCTCAGCGGTCTCAATACACAGCACAAGTGACGCTCGACGACCGCCAACGGTCCCGTGCAGCAAGCCTTCAACGTACCCGACGATCAGGCCTCTGTCGCCCTTCATCATACCTGACCCGCGCACCGTAAGTATCTCCATTGATGGTAAAAGCAAAGGAACTACGCGAGATGTCATCAGGATTACCACGGGCGCGGAGCAATCGCCGTGACCGGTGACCGGGAAGTACTAGTTGAATTTACCATGGCTGGTACGGCCACCAGAACGGCTACCGTGCCGGGCCGTGATGGGCTGCAGCATCACCAGTCAACACCTCTTGAAATGTACTCCGATTGTGATCACAATAGAGGCAGGGATCAGAAAGGAAAAAAACCATGCCCAGAACGGCGGAAACCAAGGATGACCGGCTACAGGTACGCCTCGACGCGGAGTCGAAAAGCGTACTCCAGCGCGCGGCCAGCTACCGGCACAAGACGGTCAGCCAGTTTGTCCTCGCGACGGCGCTGGAGGAAGCCGCAAAAGTCATCCGCGAGAACGAAATTGTCACCTTGTCCAGTTCGGATTGGAAGGTGTTCTACGACGCGCTGACCAACCCGCCGGCGCCGAATGCGGCCTTGCGCAAGGCCTTCGCCAAATTCAAGAAGACGGCCGGATGAAGCAGGCACTGGCGCCGTGGCAGATCGTGCCGCTCAATAGCAAGGTCCACGATCGGTTGGCCTTCTCGTGTGGTGCTCCTGAACTCGACCGTTACATCCGGGAGCATGCTTCGCAGGACGTGAAGCGGGATGTTGCCCGCGTCTTTGTGGCTATACCGACCGATACACTGACGGTTCGTGGTTACTACAGCCTGAGCGCCACCAGCTTTCAACGGAGCAATCTTCCGGTCGACCAGGCGAAGCGGCTGCCGCGCTACCCCGTGCCCGCTGCCCTGCTTGGCCGGTTAGCCGTCGATAACAGTATGCGGGGCCAGGGACTGGGCACCTTTCTGCTCATGGATGCCCTGAACCGCATTCTGCTCGCAACGCAAACCCTCGCAGTCCATGCGCTGATTGTCGATGCTAAAGATGACCAGGCCACCGCGTTTTATCGTAAGTATGGCTTCATCCCGTTTACAGGCGAGGGCCGACGGCTGTTTCTTCCGATGACNACAATACGCCAACTGGCAAAATCCTGATCACTGTCATTACCNACCGATCAGACTGAGCGCTTTAATGTTGTGACCGGTTTCAACAATGACANCATTTGTTAAAATTGACGATTCAGTGAAAGAGAAATAAGCAGAGGGGGCAATTTCTCGTTGCAATAACATTACAATGATACATGGCGCCCATATTGCTCTGCATGAATTTTATTGACGAAATCTGAAGACCAAATACGATTTTGAAATTCAGCTTTGCTGAAAAAGCGGCCGCATGAGGTGCTGGGAACACCTCATGCGACCTAACCACAACCCAAGCTCANNANGGGAGCTCGGATCATGGCTAAGTCGATTCATAGCATAATTCCGTCTTGTGCAACCGNTCGCACTCGAAGCGGCCATCCGGCAAATCAATGCCCTGCCTCATGGCCGGAGCGTGACATTCACCAGACAATACGCCAGCGAGGCGTTGGCAGCGGAACACAGCAACTGATGGTCTGAGGGAGGCCGGCATGCCTCGCCTGACCGGCATCCGCGATGAGCTGGACCGGCAGCTCATCGCTCTGTTGCAGACCAATGCCCGGCAATCCACCATGACCTTGGCAAAACGCCTGCGGCTGGCGCGCAGCACGGTGCATGAGCGCATCCGCCGGCTTGAGCGCGATGGCGTTATCCGTGGCTACGGCGTTCTGCTCGGCTCGGATCCATATGAGAACCACACCCAGGCGGTCATTCTTCTTGCATTGGCACAACGCCAGCAGCGCCAGGTGATCGATCGCATCAAACTGCTCCCCGAGATCAAACTCTGCGCCACCATAGGAGGCGAGTTCGACCTCATCCTTCTTGCAATAACGCCGCAGCTGGAGGATCTCGATGCGCTGCTGGAGGAGATACAGAAAATACCTGGCGTCGAGCGCTGCCGCCCTCTTGTATTGCTTGCGGAAAAACTGAACCGCCTGACAGCAGCAACGCCCAACTAGATGGAACGATGGGCGGCCGGGCCTGGGGTGCACGCTGAAATGAGTGTCTTTGCGGAACTGTCCCGCTTATGCTCCGATCAGGCGAGGGAAGGAATGCTTGCGCATTGAGGTGCATGACACCGGCGCCGGCATAAGTGCTGCCGACCAGGAAAGGCTCTTTCTGCCTTTCGAGGGCGGCGACCGCAGCTGGGCCAAAGTCCCTGAGGGGATGGGGCTGGGGTTGGCGATTTGCCGGGAACTGGCCGCCGCAATGGGTGGCCATATCGGTGTCTCGAACAGACTGGAGAGGGCGGCTGTTTAGTGTCGGGCAGCAGAACAGACTACGCAGAAAATCGGTAAGTGAGCCCGAGAATAGGCGAAGCTTTCTGCACGAAAAAAGCGAGCGGACCTTTCGATCCGCTCGCCGCACCCCCAACCTAACTCGAAGCACCCAAACTCGTAGGCCGGATCATGCCCGCAGAATTATCCGCGGGCAAATTACTTTCCAGTAATGGCAAGTCTGCAAGTTAACACCAATCACGCCCGGCAGATTCCCCGTCGTCCAGTCATCCCTCGCGGCAGGCATAATTGAAGCTGATCGAGATGCGCTCGGTCTTCGTGAAGCTTGGCGGCACTTCATGGCGCAGCCAGCTTTCGAACAGCACCAGATGGCCAGGCTTTGGCCGCACGCTGAAATGGGTGCGCTCACGCGGCGCAAGATCGTCGCGCTTTGGCGGCGCCGCCATCAGGCGATCCAGGCGCGGATCTTCGAACTTGATCGCCGCAGCGCCTTTCGGTACCTGCACATAGTAGGTGCCGCTGATGAAGGACAGCGGATGCAGATGCAGGCCATGGGTGACCGGGCCCGACATCATGTTGGCCCAGCAATCGGTCATCACAACGGTGCGGCCGCGCATGTCGTAGCCGAGCTCGCGCGCGTAAGCCTTCACATGCGGCGTGATCGCCTTTTCCAGATCGGCAAACAGCGATGAGATGCAATGCAGCTTGTCGTGGCTGCCATAAGAGGTATAGCCGCCGGGATAGTTTTTAGCGCTCCAGCGCTGGCCGGCAATGTCGGCCAATCTTAGCGACTCGCACTCATCGGCGAGATCGCGGTTCAGGCGCTCAAGCCCGCGCGACTTCAGCGGCGCAAAATAGATGCGGGTGGGGAACAGGGAGATGGTGGGCATGGATATCCTGAAAATATCGCCCCGGGCGCGGCCTGCGCAGACGCATCGCCGTTCCGGGAAATGCCCCGATGAACCAGAAAATGCCGCCCCCGGTCAAGCCCGAGGGCATGCAGCATGCTAGAACATCTCGAAATATTCGCGGTGCTCCCACTCGGTGACTTCGAGCTGGAAGCGGGCGATCTCGGCCTCCTTGATATGGAGGAAATAGCTAACGAAGAGATCGCCGAAGGCCGCGCGGTAGCAGGCATTCTCGCGCAAAGCCGCAAGTGCGGCTTCAAGCGAGCGCGGCAGCGGCGGCGCGGGCGTCTCGTAAGGCGCATCGGCCGAGGGCGGCGGTTCCAGCTCGCGGGCAATGCCATCCATGCCTGCGGCAAGCTGGGAGGCGAGATAGAGATACGGATTAGCGGCGGGCTCGCCCAGGCGGTTCTCGATCCGGGTCGCCGCATCGCCAAGGCCGCCGAGCACGCGCGCCATCACGCCGCGATTGTCCTGCCCCCAGATGGCGCGGTCCGGCGCCAGCGAATAAGGCCGGTAGCGGCGATAGGCGTTGATGGTGGGCGCGGCAAAGGCAGCCGAGGCCGGCGCATGGTCGAGCAGGCCGGCGAGAAAATGCCGGCCGAGCGCCGACAGCGGCTGGCCGGCTTCAGTCGGGATGAAGGCATTGGCGCCGGATCTGCGGTCCTGCAGCGACTGATGCAGATGCCAGCCGCTGGAAAAAATGTTCGGCAGCCTGGGCCGGCACATGAAGGTGACGTGATAGCCGTGACGGCGGGCAACCTGCTTGGCTGCAGCACGGAACAGCACCATGGTGTCGGCGGATTCGAGATTGCGCCCGGGCCGGAAGGTGAATTCGCATTGCGTGGGGCCGAATTCGACTTCCATCGAGCGCAAAGGCAGGCCGAGCCCCTGCACATTCTTGCGCAGGATTTCGTAGATCTCGTCATGCTGATCATAACGCTGCTCGGTCAGATACTGATACCCTTGGGTGATCAGGCTGACATCGGGCGGCGTGCCGGGCTGACCTGCATCTGCCGGTTTGAGATGCGGATTCTCAAGCTTGAAGACATGGAATTCGACTTCAAGGCCGGTGACGTAATCATAGCCCTGCTCATTCAGCCTGTTCAGCGTGTTGCGGTAAAGCTGCCGCGTCGAAAACGGCACCGGGCGGCCGTCGGCAAAATAGAGATCACACAGCAGCCAGCCGGTATGCGGCGCCCAGGGCAGCACCTTGAAGGTGGTGGGATCGGGCAGCATCAGGATATCGGCCGCGCCCTGCATCTCGCGCAGACCGAAGCCGCCGCCTTGCGTGAAAACAGGAAAGACCGTGCGGTGCGAGGTATCCTTGGCCAGCAAGGTGGTTGTGAACGAACAGCCATTGCGCAGCGCGGCGGGAAGCTCTTCCGCCACGATGGTCTTGCCCCGCAGCACGCCATGCTGATCGGCGAATGAGAGGCGGATCACGCCAAGGCCGCGTCCGGCAACATCCTTCTCGACGGCCCTGGCGGCCTGCTGCTGCTCGGCAGACCACAGGCCATGCTTGTCGACGAAACTCGGCATGCTGCTCACAAGCGCCTCCGTTCTCAGACCGGCCGTCCGCCGCCTGGATCATTCTGCCGCCTGCGGCATCGGCGCCTTCCAGGGCGCGTTCTGCCGCTTGCGCGCGTCGACGTCGCGCCAGTATGCCTGCCAATCGGTGGTGGCAGCAATGCCATCGACGGTGATCGGGCCGCGGATGCGGCGCGCCTCGGCCTCACTGAGCACCATCAGAGGGCGTTCTTCGCCTTTCTCGACCTGGTCGATGGCCTTCATCAGCATGGAGCGGTAGTTGATGATCGCCTTGTCGGTGCTGCCCAGATGTTCGCGCGTGCGGTCCTGGATCGGTCCCTGGCTTTCCACCGCCCACTGATCGTGCACGTTGATGTCGAAACCCATGCCGGTATAGGTCTGGGTCTTCTGTTGCAGCGGATCGAAGCCGTAATTGTTGCTCTTGTTCAGCCGCGGCATGTAATCGGGCAAGGTGTAGAGCTCCAGCCGCTGGGCGCGCATCTGCGCCTTGTCGACCGGCGCGCCGAAGCTGGTGAAGATCGCATACCAGTAGCAGTTCACATCATCGACCGGCACATGCCATTGCGTGATCGTCATCTCGGCCGACAGCGGAATGACAAAAGCCTGCGGGAACAGCAGATTGGTGACGCGGACATGGGTTGAGCGTTCGCTGATCTGGCGCAGCGCGAAAAGCCGCATGCCGTAATCGGTGCGCTCGATTTCGATCTGCGGGCGGGCGAATTCACGCAGCACCTTGGTCATCGGCATGTCGGAATCGGCAGAGGTTGCACGGAACTGCCGGCCGTAATTGGCGCCCGGATCTTCATCCTCGAAGAAGCGATGCAGGAAGGAGGCATGCGCCGGATCGATGCCGACCTCCAGCGCCTGCAGCCAGTTGCAGGCAATATGGCCCTTGAAGGCGAAGACATGGCTGTCGGGTGCAATGAAGCAATCGAGATCGGCGAAAGCCGGTGGATCGCCCTCACCCAGATAAGCGAACAGAATCCCGCTTTTCAGAACGACCGGATAGCTCTTCTGCCTGATGCGCTGGCAGAGCCTGCTGCCTTCCGGCTCGGCCGGGGTTTCCAGGCAGCGACCGGCGACATCGAACAGCCAGCCATGGAAGGGGCAGCGCAGGCCGCCATCCTCGGGCCGGCCGAAGGCGAGATCGGCGCCGCGATGCGGGCAATCGCGATCCAGCAGGCCGTAGCGCCCCTGCTCGTCGCGGAAGAGGACGAAATCCTGCCCCAGCACCTTCACGGCGCGGACCGGGCGCTGCTCGTCCAGTTCCTCGATCAGCGCCACCGGCTGCCAGTAGCGGCGCAGCAGCCTGCCCGCTGGCTTGTCCGGCCCGACCAGAGTCATGCGCATGTTCTGATCGTGGGTGGTCATGGCGCGCCTCCCTTTATGTCCGATTAACGAACATGTGTGCGATTTTACCCTTGCCGCCAAATTGCGACAAGGCGATAAATCCGCAATGGCCCGCCTTCGCAGTATCGATGCAGAAAAACGCCGCCTGAGCGGCTATGGCCCGGATTTTCTGGAAGCGCTTGCCCGCGGATTGAGCATTCTGTCCGCTTTCGACGCAGATAAGCGCCAGATGACCTTGAGCGATGTGGCGCGCCAGGTGGATCTGCCGCGCGCCACCGTGCGCCGCGCGCTCTATACGCTGGAGCAGCTTGGTTATCTGGAAAGCGACGGACGGCTGTTCCGCCTGACGCCGAAAGTGCTGCAGCTTGCCGGCGCGTTTCTGGGCTCCAGCGGCAATGCGACGGCGCTGCAGCAGACCTGCGACCAGCTTTGCCGCGATCTAAATGAAGCCTGTTCGGCGGCCGTGCTGGATGGCAGCGATGCGGTGATGGTGGCGCATGCCTCGCCGCCGCGCTTCATGTCTTCGGCACCGGGTATCGGTTTCCGTGTGCCGGCCTTCTGTTCGGCTTTGGGCCGCGTGCTGATTGCGGGCATGAATGCCGATCAGCGCGATGCGTATCTCGGCACCGTGGCGCTGAAACCGCTGACGCCGAAGACGGTGACCGGCAGGGCTGAGCTGAAGAAGATCATCGAGAAAGCGGCGCGCGATGGTTATGCGCTGGCTGACCAGGAGGCCGAGCTTGGCTTCCGCTCGCTGGCCGTGCCGGTGCGCCGCTTCGACGGCCGCGTGGTGGCGGCGCTGAATGTCGGTGTGCGGGTCGAACGCGCCACGCCGAAGCAGATGAAGGAGGCCTTCCTGCCCGCGCTGCTGCAGGCCGCGCAGGATCTGAAGGAACGGGTGGTTTAGCCAAGGAGGGCATCATCCGCTGACCTTTCGCCATCCAGCGCAGGATGCCGGGCCGGCCCCGGGCATAACGAGGATGCTTCGCAAACACCAAATTAGCCGTTGAAGCCGCGTGCAAAAATGCCGACCATGGCGGCATAAACGGAGGAAGCCCCATGTTCGATCGGCATTTTGCCGTCTGGCCCCAGGGCGTGCCGCGCCACCTGACGCTGCCGGAAACAAGCCTTTATGAGAACCTTGCCATCTCGGCGCGGCGCTTTCCGCACAAGGCCGCGATTCTCTATTACGGCACGCCGCTCACTTACGCGGCGCTGCAGCGCGATGTGGGCCGGCTGGCGGGCTATCTGGAAAAAGCCTGCGGCGTGAAGAAGGCCGATCGCGTGCTGCTCTACATGCAGAACAGCCCGCAATTCGTCATCGCCTATTACGCCATCCAGCGGCTGACCGCCGTGGTCGTGCCGGTCAACCCGATGAGCCGGACGGAAGAGCTGCGCCATATCGCCAGCGATACCGGCGCCAGCACAATTGTCTGCGGCCAGGAGATTTTCGAATTCGCAAAGCCGCTGCTGGACAGCGGATTGCTGCAACACGCAATCATCGCTGCCTATGGCGATTATGTGCGCGAGCAAACCGATCTGGCCTTGCCGGATGTGGTGGCGGCACCGCGGATCGCGGTCAGCGCCGCCGGTGCGGTAGCGTGGATGGATGCACTGGCAGCAGGACTGGAAGCAGGCCCGCATCGCGCAACGCCGGATGACTGGTGCGTTCTGCCCTATTCCTCCGGCACGACCGGCGCGCCGAAAGGCTGTCTGCATTCGATCCGCAGCGTCACGGCGACCCTGTTCGCCTATGTCGCCTGGAAGCCTGGCTCGCCCGAGGCGGTGCATCTGGTGACCCTGCCGCTGTTCCATGTCACCGGCATGCAGAATTCGATGAACACGCCGATTTTTGCCGGCGCGACCATGGTGATGATGACCCGCTGGGATCGGCGCACGGCGGCCGAGCTGATCCGCCGGCATCGGGTGACGCAATGGCGCAGCATCACCACCATGGCGATCGATTTCCTGTCCGACCCCGAGGTTGCTTCCTTCGACCTGTCCAGCCTGACCGGCATCGGCGGCGGCGGCGCGGCGATGCCTGGTCCTGTGGCGGCCAAGCTGAAGGAACTGACCGGGCTGGACTATATCGAAGGCTACGGGCTGTCGGAGACGATTGCGGCGACGCATATCAATCCGCATGAGCGGCCGAAACCGCAATGCCTAGGCATTCCGATCTTCGATGTCGATTCGCGCGTGATCAACCCGGACACGATGGAAGAACTCGGCCCCAACGAGACCGGCGAGATCGTCGTCTCCGGACCGCAGATCTTTCTCGGCTACTGGAACCGGCCGGAGGAAACGGCGGCGGTGTTCTTTGAGCGCGACGGCAAACGCTTCTTCCGCACCGGCGATCTCGGCTATTACGACGAGGAAGGCTATTTCTTCCTGGTCGATCGGCTGAAGCGCATGATCAATGCATCAGGCTTCAAGGTCTGGCCGACCGAGATCGAAGGCATGATGTATGCCCATCCGGGCATCCGCGAGGTCTGCATCATTGCAGCCCCTGATGCGCATCGCGGCGAGACGGTGAAGGCGGTGATCGTGCCCAAGGACGACGCCACGGATCTAACGCCGGAAAGCATTCAGGCCTGGTGCCGCGAGCGCATGGCGGCTTACAAGGTGCCGCGCATCATCACCTTTGCCGACAGCCTGCCGAAATCGGGCAGCGGAAAGATTTTGTGGCGCGTGCTGCAGGACGAAGAGCGCAGGAAGGCGGCAATGCCGTCAGCCGTGGCGTAATTCGGCGCCGGTCAGCCAACCGTCATCCGACGGGCGTTGCGGGCGAAGGCGGAGAATTAATGCGACAACCGGAAATGGGCCAGCAGCTCGGCCAGCGTCTCCGCCTGCTGGGCCATCGATTGAGCTGATGCGCTGGTCTGCTCGACCAGAGCGCCGTTACGTTGCGTCATCTCGTCCATACTGATGACGGCGGCATTGACCTCCTGAAGGCTGCGCGCCTGCTCCACCGAGGCGGCAGCGATCTCCGCCACAATGTCGCTCACCTTCTTTACCGCAGCGACGATCTCGGTCAGCGACGCGCCCGCCTGATTGACCAGTATCGCCCCCGTCTTGACCTGGCCATTGGAGGCCTGGATGAGCTCCTTGATCTCCTTCGAGGCGCCGGCCGATCTTTGCGCCAGCGCCCGCACCTCCTGCGCCACCACGGCAAAGCCCTTGCCGGCCTCACCAGCCCGCGCAGCTTCGACCGATGCATTCAAGGCCAGAAGATTGGTCTGGAATGCGATCTCGTCTATCAGGCTGATAATATCAGAAATTCTGCGCGCGCTGTCTTCGATATCCTTCATCGCATCGACAGCCTGGCTGACGATCCCGCCGCCCTTGCTGGCAATATCCCGTGCTGCGGCGGCGAGACGATTAGCCTCCTCGGCATTGGCGGCATTCTGATTGACCGTTGCGGTCACTTCGTGCATCGAGGCAGCGGTCTGTTCGAGTGCCGACGCCTGGCTTTCGGTCCGCTGCGACAGATCCTGACTGCCGGCCGAGATTTCGGCGGAAACATCCCGCACTGTCTGGGCGGCATTGCCGATCTGCTGCAGGGCTTGCGCCAGCATGGCGCTGGTCCGGTTGACGCTATCCCGCAACTCGCCATAAAGACCGTGATAGGTTGTCTCCACACGCCGGGTCAGATCACCGGCAGCGATAGCGGCCATGACATTGGCCATGTCGCGGATCATCGCTTCCAATGTGCCGGCCAGGCGGTTGATTTCGCGGCTGACGGTCAGGAAGAAACCGTCCTTGCCGTTCTCATCCAGACGATCTGCAAGATCACCATCGGCAAGGCGGTTGACCAAGGCGGCAATTTCCGCGCCGGCTGCCGCCTCCTGCGCCTCGCGTGCAATGCGCCGCTGCTCGGAAGCCTCCCGTTGCCGGGCGATCTCGGCCTCCGCCGCGTCGCGGGCGATCATGTTGTCCTTGAAGACCTGCACCGCCTCGGCCATGCGGCCGAATTCGTCGCGGCGATCCCGGCCGTAAACCTCAATATCGCGGTTGCCGCCCGCCAGGTGAGCCATGACAGCGGTAAGACGCGCCACCGGCACAGTGAGCGACCGCCCTGTCAGCACGGCCATAACGATGCCGATCAGGACGGCAATTCCGCCGACGATCAGGATCAGGTGCAGCATCGTGGCAAACACGGCGGCTGACTCATCATAGACCGCGTCGAACCGTGCCGCTTCACCCGTGCGGGCCTCCGCCAACTGGCGGATCATGCTTTCTGCCTGCTGCGCCATCTTGCCCTGCACAAGGTTGCGCATCGCCTCCACCGCAGCCGTCATTTCGTCGATGGTTGCGACATACTGTTCTGCCGTGGCGGTGATGTTTTCCGCGCTGCGCTTTTCCTCGCCTTGCAGGCGCTCCCGGAGATTGCGCAGACGCGCCTTCACATCGTTTGCGCGCAGGCCAATCTGGGCATAGGCCTCTTGTTCCTGACTGATCAAATATTGGTCGACCGCGACGATCAGTTGAACGATGGCATCATTCGTCCCGGCGATGAGGGCCAGCTGCCGCGAGCCGCCAAAAGCGGCATTTTCCAGCATTTCGTAGATTTCGAAATAAATCTTCTCGGCGGCCGGTACCAGGCGTTCGACATAAAGACGGTTGCGCTGACGCCGCAGGTCGATCGCCTGATTGAGATTGTCTCCATAGTGCCGAAGCTGTTCGACGACATTCTGCAAAACAGCCGTCTGCGCATCGCCGCCCTGTTCCGTCAGAATCCGCTCCAGAGGCTGTGCAATGGAGGCGATCAGGCTGCGTGCTTCGTTATGCGCCGCCTCGTCGCCGGTCTCCACGGCCCAGGCCGCCGTGCGGCTCAAGGCCATGATGTTCCGCTCGATCCCGGCCAGATCCATCATACGGTCCGAGGCGCGGTCGAAGGCCAGAAAGGATGCCGTGCCTTTATCGATGGCGTTCAGTCCTGCCGCCGCGATGACGACGAGGAGCAGGATGAGAAGGGAAAATCCGCCGAAGATGCGGGTTCGGATACTCAGCCGGGAGGCCAGCGCAATAGCCATTCTGGTTCTCGCTTGTCTTTATTTTTCCAGATCAGATTCGTCGGTCCGGATGCCCGCTGCTTAGAATATCAAATGGCAAACGGGCGAATCCTGTTGAGGATGGCTCGTATGGTACTGTATGCCGCCAATGACGAAGTCTTCGGATTGCTGGCCAATGGCCGGCCTTTGATCGTGAGGTGCATTTCACCGAATGCGCCTCGCGCCGTGATCTCGTGAATGTTATCCGAGATGGCCGGGTCCGCGATCATCTGGACCTCGGTGCGATCCAAGCCGAGGGAGGCCAGCGCCACTGTTGCCGCAACATTGGCGTTCTTGGGATAATCCTTCGCGGCGGCACGGGCAGTGCCGCGATAGTGCACGGCCGGTGCGGTCAGGTCATCGAGCGCAACGGCCTGCTCCGCTGGCGTGCCGCGCCATGCAGATGGCGGCTTGCGCGAGGTGTAGGACACCTCGTCAAGGCCTCCGATCAATGCGGCATTCAGTGCATCGATACCGGGAACGGCGCCCGCGGGAAGAATCAGCTGGCTGCCGCCTTCCAGCGCAGCCTCCTGCAATTGACTGCGGAGGTGATCGTCGGCCAGGGCGCCGATTGACGCCGTGATCAGATCGATCCCCTGGCGCAGCAGCGCCGGACCATATTGCCGGACCGCAGAATGGCTGGCGCATTCCACGGCGACCCGGGGCTTGAACTTCAATTCCGCCAGATCGCCGATCACCGGAACCGTTTTCAGCTCCGCAGCGACCGCCGCCACCTTTTCCGGCCGCACCAGGACGGCGCCGATCTCGTACGCACCGCTTTGCGCGGCGTGGCGACGGACCTCTGCGGCAATGGCGCCGTGGCCGATGAGCAGGATTCGGGGAGTCATGATGCTTTGCGTACCGGAGGACCAGCGAAGGCGCTGGCAAACGGGCCGATCGCCGTCATGTCAACTTCCAGCATGCGCGGCCCCGCCTCGGCGGCGACCTTCGCCACCAGCGCTTCGGCATCGGCGATATTGCTCAGGCTGTAATGCTTCCAGCCCAGCGCCTTGGCAAGATCGGAAAAGCTCGGCGTATGAAGGTCGGCATAGTAGTGACGTCCGCCGAATTTGGCGTCCTGGATATTGCGGATGACACCATATCCATTGTCATTCATGACGATCAGCATCAGATCGGCATTTTCCTGCACGGCGGTGGCCAATTCGCCCAGATTGAGCATCAGGCCGCCATCGCCGGAAAGCGCCACCGTCTTGCGGCCATTCGCCGCCAGGGCAGCCCCCACGCCCATCGCCGCGCCCATGCCGATGCCGCCGCCGAGCGCATGCACGCCGTTGCGCGGACCATCGATCTTCAGCAGGCGGTTGCCCCAGGTGCTGTTCGACACGGTCACGTCACGCACCCAGACAAAATCCGATGGCACCGCCTTCTGCAAGGCGGCGACCAGGGCATCATAAGGGCCAAGACTGTCGCGCAGCTGCTTCTCGGCAGCGGCACGGGCATTCCTGGCATCGGCGGCAAAGCGTGGATCGATCTTCGACCGGCCGCTAAGACGCGCCACCAAGCCGGCCAGCGCCAGCTTGGCATCGCCGGCGACGAAGTAGTCAGCGGTATAACCGCGGCCATGCGCCTGCGGGTCTGCATCGATCTGATACAACGGCCGCGGCAGCTTGAGATTATATTTCAGCGTCTCGTTGCCGCGCAGACGCGAGCCGACAACCAGCAAGGCATCGCAGCTCTTGTAGAAATCCTCCACCGGCGCAGAGACGTTGAAGGCACCCAGGCTGCGCTCGTCCTGCTCTGGCAGGATGCCTCGGCCCTGGACGCTGGTCACCACGATGAAGCCCAGATCGGCCAGCGCACGCACCTCCTCGCCGGCATGGCGAGCGCCGCCGCCCAGCCAGATCAGCGGACGCTTGGCCGTGGCCAGACGATCCGCCAGTTCGTCGAGGGCCGCCGCCGACGGTGCGGCAGCGACGACCGGCAGAGGCGCGAGACTGGCAGGCAGCGGAACCAGCGCCTCCTGCACATCGATGGGAATCTCCACGCTGACCGGACCGGTCGGCGCCGTCAAAGCGCAGCGCACGGCTTCCTGCAGAACGCCCAGTGCGCTGTCGGGCGACCAGACCCGGAAAAAGGCCTTCGACACCGCCTTCAGCATGCCGGGCTGATCGTGCGCCTCATGGATATAGCTCCAGCCACGGTCCAGATACGGCAATTCGATCTGACCGGTGATATGGAGCAAGGGCGTGCCCGCCGTCCGTGCCTCGACCATCGCGCCGGCGGCATTGCCGGCCGCCGTGCCGGTGCTGGTGACGGCCACGCCGAGATGACCCCGCACGCGGGCAAAGGCATCCGCCATGTTGACCGCGCCAGCCTCGCCTCGGCTGGGCACAAACCGGATCGCATTGCGCCGGCCGAAGGCATCCAGGATCGGCATGTTATGGATGGAAATGACGCCGAAGGCGGTATCGACGCCGCAGGCTTCCAGGAAACGGGCGGTAAGTTCGCCAACGGTGATCTGTTCAGGCATGGACGCGCTCGCTTCTCCTGGTCTTCTTGCCGGATGTTGAGGTGGACATGTCCGCCGTCTGTAATTCGCGCGACATATCGCGGTTGAGCCAGCGGGTAATTTCTGCAGCAGCCGCCAGCACGGCATCCTTCAGGGCGCCATGCATGGCCGGCAGTTCGATATAGGCATCGACGGCGGTGATATTGATGGCGGCGACGATATTGCCGGCGCCATCCCGGACGGGGGCAGCGATTGAGCTGACGCCACGTTCGAAGAACGACTGGCTGACGGCATAGCCCCGCTCGCGGTCTTTCTTCAGCATTTCCTTGAGGGCCGCCAGAGTTGTCGGCGTCTGCTCGCTGAAGCGCTGCAGGGGTTCCGTCGGAAACAGCGCGGCAAGCTGCTCGTCGCTGTACTCGCAGATCATCATGCGCCCCATGACCGTCGCATGAATCGGAAACCGCGTTCCGATATTGACGTTGCTGGCGACGGTCGAGCGCGCTGGGAACCGCGCGACATAGACGATCTCGCGGCCGTCACGCACCGCCATGTGAGCCGACAGTCCGGTTTCGTCGCGCAGGCGCTGAAGGATCGGCTGGGCCACCTCGATGATATCGAGCGATGCCAGATACTCGAAACCGCGGCTTAATAAGGCGGGGCCAAGGCTGAAATGGCGCTCGTCGGGCTCCCGCCGCACATAGCCCATCAGTTGCAGGGTGTGCAGCAGACGGAAAACCGTAGTACGCGAAAGAGACAGCTTCTGAGCGATTTCCGGCGCCGTAAGGCTCGGACGCTCGCGGCTGAATAAGGAAAGAATGCTCAATCCCTGGGCAAGAGCCGGCACCACGTATTTGCCCTGCGGTATGACCTCATCGGCGCTCATCATGCTTCTCCATAAGCATTGCGCGGTCAGTTGAAGACAAATCCGCCATTGACCGGCAGCAGCTGTCCCGTGACGAAGCCGGCGGAGGCACTCAGCAGGAAGACCACGGCGCCGGTCACATCTTCGGGAAATTGCTGCCGCTGCATGGCGCGGCCGGACACATAAAGCTGGTGACGTTCCTGGGGAACGTATTCCGTGGCTTCGACCACAACAAGGCCGGGAGCTATGGCGTTGACAGTGATGTTGTCTGGACCGAGTTCCCGAGCCAGAGAACGCGTCATGGCGATGATCGCCCCCTTGCTGCCGACATAATGCAGCAGCCGCGGCGCACCCCAGAGGGCGGTATCGGATGCGAGATTGACGATGCGCCCGCCATCTTCCGCCTTGCGCAGCAATGGCGCCATCGCCTTCACCATCAACCAGGTGCCGCGCACGTTGACGCTCATCACCCGATCCCAGGTTTCGATATCGATTTCCTCGAAGGTCTTGCCGCCGATGCCGGTGGCAATCGCGGCATTATTGACCAGGCCGTCCACGCGGCCGTAGCGGTCCGCCACCAGCTTGGAGAAATCCTCGATGGATTGCGGCTGCCCCAGATCAACCGGCAAAAAGATCGCATCTGTCCCCCGCTCGCGCAGGACCTGTGCGGTCGCCTCGCCCCATTCGGCATTGATATCGGCCACGACGATAGCCGCGGCACCGGCCTTGGCGCAGGCTTCGGCGAAGCTGCGCCCCAGGCCGCGGCCGGCCCCGGTAATGACGAGGATGCGCCCCTGCAGCGTCATGCGGTCTTGCGCGCCCGCGCCGGCAGGTAATGCAGAATCCGGTTCTCGATCAGCACGATGGCGCCGTAAAGCGCAATACCGATCAGGGTCAGCATGATGATGGCGACGAAAACCATCGCCGTATTGCCCGCGCCTTCGCCAAAGGTGAGCAGATAGCCCAGGCCGGTATTGCCGCCGACCAGCTCGCCGACCACTACGCCGATCACCGCCAGAGTCGCGGCAATGCGCAGGCCGGCGAAGAAAGGCGGCATTGCGGCAGGGAACTCGATCTTCCAGAAAACCTGCAGGCGGCTGGCGGTAAAAGATTTTGCCAAGCGGACGATATCCGGGTCGATGGCCCGCACGGCGCCCAGCACATTGATCATCACCGGGAAGAAAACAATGAGAACGGCGACCAGGATTTTCGGATAAACGGTATAGCCGAACCAGATCACGAAGAGCGGCGCGAAGGCCACCTTCGGGGCAATCTGCAGCGCCAGGATATAAGGCGACAGCATGAATTCCGCAGTCGGCGACATGCCCAGCACAAAGCCGACAATCATGCCAAGCAGAACGCCGAGCAGGAAGCCGACCAGCACCTGCATCGCGGTGATCATGGTATGGAACAGCAGCCGGTCATTGGCCAGCATGTGCAGGAACTCGTCCCAGACCTTGGAGGCCGGCGGGATGATAAAGGCGGGGATACCGAACAAGCCGGGCAGCCATTCCCACGCAACCAGGAACAGGATCAGCAGAACAAAGCTGCCGATCATCATGCGTTGCGTCGACGTCTGTGGCAAAAGGGCATCCATCGTCTTGATCTCCGCCGGCCTCCCGATTTGGGCCGTTACTGAATGAACTGGTTGGTGTAGAGGTCCTTGACCGGCGTCTTCTCGCGAACGATGCCTTCCTTGAGATAGAAGTCCTGCAGGGCGCTCAGCCGCTGCTCATCCATCTCGCCCAGCACCTTCTGACCCTGGTAGACATATTCGATGTACATCTTGAAGATTTCGGTCATGGCGGCTTCCTTGCCGGCATGCTCGGGCACCGCCTTGATGTAATCGGCGGCGCTGGCGGCCGGATCGTCCATGATCGCCTTCATGCCCTTGAGGGTGGCGCGGACGAGCTTGCGGATCAGCTCAGGATTCTTCTGGATCGTCTCATCCGAGGCGAGGATTGCCTGCGCCATGCTGCGGAAATGCGTATCCGACGGGATGATTTCCAGATTGATCTTGCTGGTGCTCATCACGTTGTAGGTCCAGTCGGGCGTGGAGGCCATGGCATCGGCCTCGCCCGCCGCGAACAGCTTCCAGACGTTGAGCGGACCGACCGCCTGCGCATTGACGTCATTCTTGGTCATGCCCTGCGTAGCTAGCATGCCGAGCAGAGCGAAGAAGGTGGTGTCCTGATAGGCCATCGTGGTGACGGTCTTGCCCTTCAGGTCCTTGATTGACTTGACCTTGTCCTTGTTGATTACCAGCTGCATCAGGGACCGGCCGCCGATGACGGCAACCGACTTCACCGGCACGCCGTTCGGACGCACCAGGATCGGCGTATCGCCGATTGCGCCGCCGATCACGGCATTGCCTGCGCCGACCTGCTTGGCGACATCGACGCCACCCTTGCCGATCTGGAAGGTGACGTTCAGCCCCTCATCTTTGAAATAGCCGCGCTGCTGCGCCACCATCCAGGGACCGAAGGCCGGCAGAACCTGAGGCGCCGGCAGCAGATACGTGACATCCTGGGCCTGAGCGGCCGGAACGGCTGCCGCCAATCCGATACAGGCCAGTCCTCCCAATACGATCTTACGCAATCTTGTCATGACGCCCCCTTTCCTTCTCGATTGTCTGCAATCAGGCCGCTGCCTGATCGATATGCAGAAGTTCCATCAACGCTGACACATACGGGCCAACTTTCGGGCTTTTCCGGCGCTCCATCGGATTGTCCCGATTGCCGATATCGACTTTGATTTCCTCGATGATGCGTCCCGGCCGCTGACTCATCACCAGCACGCGATCGGAAAGCGCGATCGCCTCGGCCAAATCGTGGGTGATGAACAAAGCCGTCTTGCCGGCCTCTGCCAGCGTGCGGCCGAGATCCTGCTGCAGAACCATCTTGGTCTGCGCGTCGAGTGCCGAGAACGGCTCATCCATCAGCAGCACGGCAGGGTCGACCGCCAGAGTGCGGGCCAGCGCCGCGCGCTGGCGCATGCCGCCGGAAAGCTGATGCGGGTAATGATGCACGAAATCCTGCAGGCGGCATTTTGCCAGCAGGTTCTCGGCGATGCGATGACGTTCCTGAGCCGGGCGGCCCTGGATCTCCAGGCCGAGTTCGACATTCTCGCGGATGGTGCGCCAGGGCAGCAGCAGGTCCTTCTGGAGCATGAAGGCGACATGCTCGTTGGGTCGGGTTACCAGCTCGCCATCGACAAAGACCTGACCCTCGCTGACGGGATCAAGCCCGGACCCCATGTTCAGCAGCGTGCTCTTGCCGCAGCCGGACGGGCCGATGATCGACACGACCTCGCCATCGCTGATCGTGAACGATACGTCCTGTACCGCGGTGATCGGCTCGCCATTGCGCTGCTGCGCCGGAAAGCGTTTCGTGACCTTGCGGAACTCAAGGCGAATCTTCGCCATCACCGTTTCTCCGTCAGAAAGCGACTATCGGCATTGGGGGCCCCGGTCTTCTGGCGCCGGGTGTTGCCGTCGAGGCCGCCGGCCACCGCCCATTCGGCGAAGACCGTCGGACCCGGTTCGAAATCGCGCGGCTGCCATTTCTCGGTCAGCTCGTCTTCATCGGCATAGTATTCGACCAGCGCCCCGGCCGGGTTTTTGAAGTACCAGAAATAGGCCGAAGAAATCGGATGCCGGCCAGGGCCAAGCTGGGTCTCCCAGCCGCAGCGCGAGATGTGCAGCCCGCCGCCAAAGACCTCATGGATGTCACGCACAGTAAAGGCAATGTGATTGAGGCCGCGGCGCGCCTCCGGCGTCTGCAGCAGGAAAAGATCGTGATGACCGCCGCGTTCGGCGCAGCGCATGAAATGCCCGCGGCCGGGATAGCGGTCGGACAGGCAGAAACCAAGCTTCTGGTAGAAGGCCGTGGTCGCCTCGAGCGCATTGGTGAAAAAGACGACATGGCCGACCTCGATCGGCTCGGCGCGCTCATAAACCGGACCGGGCACATCGATACGCTCGGTGCGCCCCCAGCTGTTGCTTGCGGCGCCAACGACATCCACCGGACGCTTGCGCGAGACGCGCAACCCCATCCCCATGCCATTGGGATCGATGGCAAAAAGGGTATTGTCCTGTTCGCTAAATCCCGGCGCTGCGGCCAGATGCGGACGATAAGCATCGAGATCGGCCGAACTTTCGACTCCCCAGATCACTTGGCGCAGCGTCGGCCCCTCTTCGAAGGCCGGCGGCAGGCTGGGATCGGTCGTCTTGCGTATCCAGACCTCGCATCCATTCAGGCTTTCGAAATCGAGGCCGTTTTCATCCTCCCGGACCAGCTTCAGCCCCCAATCGAGGAAGAACTTGCGGCAGGCCGCGAGATCGTCGACGCCGTAGGTGATGCGATCAATTCCCAAAACACTCATGGCGTCCCCCGTCACAAATCCAAAACCAGGCGGTCGCCCTTGCAGCGCGACACGCAGATCATCATCGACTTGTTGGCTTCCTGCTCGGCTTTGGTCAGCACGGAGTCCCGATGATCCGGCACCCCTTCCAGCACGCGGATCTCACAGGTGCCGCAGATGCCGTCCAGACAGGAGCTCTCAACGCTGACGCCCTGCTGCACCAATACGTCGAGGATGCTCTTGTCAGCAGGAACGACGTATTCCCGACCGGTACGGGCCAGAACCACCGTGAAAGTATTGCTCTCGGCGGCCGGATCCTGCGGCTTGGGCGAAAAATATTCGACATGGACGAGATCGGCCGGCAGATGCTCCGTGGCCTGCTCGAAAGCCGTCAGCATCGGCGTCGGACCGCAGCAATAGAAATGCGTGCCTGCAGGATACTTCCGGATGATGGCGGCGAGATCGAGCGGACGGCCGCCCTGTTCCTCATCGCAGTGAACATGCACAGGGCCCAGCGCCTGGACAGCGGTCAGAAAGGCCATCCGCCGCCGGTTTCGGGTGGCATAGTGCAACTCGAACTTCCGCCCCAGGGCATTGAGGCGGCGCATCATGCAGAATAACGGCGTGATGCCGATGCCGCCGGCGATGAACACCACCTGCTCGGCATCCTCGACCAGCGGAAAATGGTTGCGCGGGCCGTCGATCGTCAGCATCTGCCCGACGCGCAGCTGATTGTGGATATAGGACGATCCGCCACGGCTGGCCGCATCCAGGCCAACGCCGACCACATAGCGCTGACGGTCCGATGAATCACTCGACAGCGAGTAGCTGCGGACCAGTCCGTTCGGCAGATGAATATCTATATGTGCGCCCGCGGTAAATTCTGGCAGCGGCTCATTGTCCGGGCGGCGCAGCTCCACGCTGATGACGCCTTCAGCCTCCCATTCGATGCGCTGCACGCGCACCGTCAGGGATTTGGAGGAATGAGCCGCATCAGTCATTAATCAAGAACTCCAGGAAGCAGCCGGTCAGGCACGCAGATCAACACTCAAATTGGCGAAGGCATCGACCTCCACGAGAAGGTCCGGAAAGACCAGGCCACTGACCTCCACCAGGGTCGAACAGGGATAGATCGGCTTGAAGAAAGCCGCGCGGGCCGCGTTGACCTCGTCCTTGCGAGCGATGTCGGTGACGTAGACAACCAGCTTGTAGATGTTATGCACACCACCGCCAGCCGCCTCGACCAACTGCCGGATGCGATCGAAGATCGCCAGCGTTTGCTTCTCGACGCTGTCGCCGCCGATCGCCTTGCCGTCCGCACCGCGCGCGGTAATCCCCGACAGCACGATTTCGTCGCCGATGACCAGACCATTCGACCAGGTCGCATTCGGCGGCTCTGCAACGCCCGGCGCGACGATCCTGCGGACTAACTTCGACACGTAACGCTCCTATTCCGCGTGACCTGCAGCAGCCAGGCTCTGCAGTTGCGCTTCGGCCTTGTTGCGGAAGTAACGCCGCAGGCGCACAAGGCCCATATCATGCTGGTAGAGGATCTCGCGCTTGTTGGCGTCGGGTTCGAACTCCTCAAGCATCACGCGATCCTGCTCAAGCACCGCCCAGTGACGGGCCTCGAGCCGGTTCTTATAGAGGAACCGCCAGGTATCCCGCTGCCAGCCGCTCAGCCGGCGGCAGCGCCAATGGAATACTGCCGAAACGCCCGGCGTAATCGGCGTGTACATGCCGACGATATGGAAGTTGCCGCCGGGGCCGCCGGTGGGCGGATACGGAATCTCCAGGCGCAGCCAATGGATTCCGGTGTCGCCAAACTCGGTCCAGTCAAAGTTCACGTTGCGCTGGCCGATCTTCTCGAAGACGAAGCCGGTATCGGTATCGCGGATCTGGAATTTCGCCTTGGTATCGCCGAACGACATGGAATGGGACTGCTTATGCAGGTAAGTCCCATGCATCGGGTCCATGACATTGTCATAGACATAGCGGTAATCGCCGCGCCATTCGGCATAGCAGAGGAATGAACTGAACTCTTCCGAGGTCAATTCCTCGGGCAGCTTCATTTCCACCGGATCGGGATGCTGCTCGTCGCCCACATAGGCGAAGATCACGTCGTTGGTTTCCTTGACCGGAAAAACCTTGACGCATTTCATGCCTTCCAGCTTACAGCCCGGGCTGCCCGGCACCGAAACGGCGACGCCATCCTTGCGCACCTGCACCCCGTGATAGCCGCAGGCCAGGCGGTCATCCATCACAATGCCCAGCGACAGCGGCGCACCGCGATGCGGGCAATGGTCCTCCAGCGCATTCACCGTGCCGTCGCGCTCGCGCCACAGCACCATCTTGTAGCCGAGCCGGCGCAGGGAAACCGGCTTGTCCTTCACGAAGCTGGACGGGCAAATCGGATACCAGAGATTACGCAGACCCTTGGCGAGAAGATCTTCGACTGCGGCTTCAGAGATTCCGGTCATCGCTGTTCTCCTGAGCTGAATGCATCAAGCGCCAAGGCGTTTCATTTCCTGCCTGAACAGTTCAGGTGTCCAAGGCTGGCCGCCCGGAGCCGGAACGCAATTCTCGTTCAGCTTGGCAACGAGGCCTTCGAGGTCATGGATGCCAGCGGCGTAGCAGCGCTCGATGGCGTCGCCCAACAGATTCTCGTAGGCATCCGGCTCGTGATCCCGGGTCTGATGCGGATTGAGATAAAGCGATTGTGGCTGCATCACTTGCCCCCATTACGCACACGCTCTTTGATTTTTTCGCGGACCGGCAGGAAGTCGTAGGCCGGCATGCATTCAGTGCGGAACACGCCCCAGGCCGAGCGCTCCAGTTCCACGTTCACCGCTCCCAACTTGGAGGGCGGCAGCCGCAGGGTCACGATCTGCCCGAACCCCATAGCGACATACCAGGAAACGACCTCCACGCCCGCCGGCGGAAAGCGATCCCACCACTCGGCCTCTTTCAGCTTGGTCTGGATGGCATCGAGGTTGTTCGACTGATCATGCCGCAGGAACACGGTAAGGAGCATTGTCTCGGCGGTGTCGCTCATGGAGCCATCCCTAGTGCTTCAAAGAGACGTTTCATTAGAGAAACGTTATTTCTTATTTAAAACAGGCTAGAGTTTCGATACGCTTTTGTAAAGCGGATTCTCAGTCAGCGAGTGTTGCATGCATCCCCTTCCCCTTTATCTCGGCGGCGAATGGCGCATCGGCCGCGGCGCTCCCCTGGAAACACGAAACCCGCACGACAACAGCTTGCTGGCAGAGGTTTCGACGGCCGATACCGCGGATGTTGCTGAAGCGGTAAGCTGCGCTGAAAGGGCAATGGCGGATCCGGCATGGCGCAATCTGCTGCCTCATCAGCGGGCGCTGTATCTGCAGCGCATTGCCGCCTTGATCGAACGCGATGCCGAACGGCTGGCACAGCTGCAGCGCCAGGATAATGGCAAGCCCATTCACGAAACGCGGGCCCTGGTCGCCAGCGCAATCGGCACCTTCCGCTATTTCGCAGCCGCTTGCGAGACGCTGGGCGGCGAGATCACGCCGCCGCGTGGCGACTATCTGTCGATGAGTGTTTACGAGCCGCTTGGGCCGATAGCCGCCATCACGCCGTGGAATTCCCCCATCGCAAGCGAAGCGCAGAAAATCGCGCCCGCTCTGGCCGCTGGCAATGCGGTGATCGTCAAGCCCTCCGAGCTCACACCCTTGCTGGCACTGGAACTGGCCAAACTGGCCGATGAGGCCGGGTTGCCGAAAGGCCTGCTTAGCGTGCTGCCCGGCACCGGCGCGATCACCGGCGCGGCCCTGGTGGCGCATCCCGGAATCCGCAAGGTGACATTTACCGGCGGCACGGTCACCGGCCGCGCCATCGGCCGCGTCGCCGCCGACAAGCTGATGCCCGTTTCGCTCGAGCTGGGCGGCAAGTCACCGAATATCGTCTGCGCCGATGCCGATCTTGCCCAAGCCATAAACGGCGTGCTGTTCGGCATCTTCTCAAGCCAAGGGCAATCCTGCATCGCCGGTTCGCGCATCTTCGTTGCCCGCGCCATCTATGACCGCTTTGTCGCGGAACTGGTCCGCCGCACGGAAGCGCTGCGGATCGGCAATCCCGCCGATACGGCGACTCAGATTGGACCGCTTATTTCCCGCGACCACCGCGCCAAGGTGCAAGGATATGTAAAGCTGGCGCAGGAAGAAGGCGGGCGCATCCTGTGCGGCGGCGCGGTGCCGGACGATGCGGGCCTGGAGGCAGGAAACTACTTCCAGCCCGCCCTGATCGACGGCTTGACCAATAGCTGCCGCACCGCACGCGAGGAAATCTTCGGTCCGGTTGGCGTATTGCTCCCCTTTGACGACGAAGACGATCTCATCGCCCAGGCCAATGACAGCGTCTACGGGCTGGCCTGCGGTATCTGGACAGCCGATTACCGCCGCGCCTGGCGCATCGCCCGCGCGGTGGATGCCGGCACGGTCTGGATCAATACCTATAAGCTGTTCAGCATCGCCACACCCTTCGGCGGCAACAAGGAGAGCGGCATGGGACGCGAAAAGGCCCTGGATGGCTTGCGCGCCTATATGCGGCAAAAGAGCGTGTACTGGGACCTGAGCGGACGGCCGCTCCCCTGGGCGAATTGAGAGGCGGGAAATGGATTTCGGAATCAAAGGGCGCAAGGCCATTGTTTGTGCCGGCAGCAAGGGCCTGGGACGCGCCTGCGCGGAAGCACTGGCGGCCGAAGGCGTCGATATCGTGCTGAACGGCCGCGATGCGGAGACGCTGAAAGCGGCCGCCGATGCCATAGCGACGGCGTATCAGGTTACGGTCACGCCGGTGGCGGGTGACATCAGCACGGAAACCGGCCGTGCCGCGCTCCTTGCCGCCTGCCCTGCGCCCGATATCCTGATTAACAATGCCGGCGGACCGCCGCCAGGAAAGCTGCAAACCTGGTCGGATGCCGACTGGTCTCAGGCGCTGGCCAGCAATCTGCGCGCGCCAGCGGCGATGATTGCTGCCGTGGTGGACGGCATGGCCGAACGCGGCTTCGGCCGCATCGTCAACATCACCTCCAGCGTGGTGCGCCACCCGATCGACATGCAGGGCTTGAGCGCCGCGGCGCGCGCGGGCCTGCATGGCCTGGTCAGCACCTTGGTGCGCAGTCACGTCAGCCGCAACGTGACGCTCAACAACATCCTGCCCGGGCCTTTCGCCACTGACCGGCTGGTCAGCAACTTCGCGTTCCGGGCCAAGCAGCAAGGCATCAGTACCGAGCAAGCTCTGGCCGCCCGTCGCGCCGAGTTGCCGGCTGGCCGTTTCGGCGAGCCGAGCGAACTGGGCAAGCTCTGCGCGTTCCTGTGCAGCGCGCATGCCGGCTACATCTCAGGACAAAGCATCCTGATCGACGGCGGAGCGCATCCTCAGATCATCTAAGGAGACCGGCAAGGATCGCATTGAAGCGATCCGGCTTCTCCAGATACAGCGCATGTCCCGCCGCCGGAATCACATGCACGGGCGCTGACGGACGCAGGGCTGCGACCTCCAGATTCCGCGCCGGCGGCGTGATCACATCCGCATCGCCGTAGACGATCTGCAGCGGCATGGCAGGTGGCAGACGTTTTACGTCGGCCTTCACATCCCCCGTCGACAGCATGCGCGCCGCCTGGGCATAGCCATCCGGCCGAATGGCTCCCATTGTATCGACCACGCGCCGGATCATCTCCGGCGAGGCATCTGGACCAAGGAGCCGCGGTCCGCGCTTTTCGGCCATGCCACGCGGCCCCAAAGCCGCAACATCCTCCAGCCGCTGGCTCAGCAGCTTCTGCCGTTCGGCTTCCGGCAGCGAGGCATGACCGATGGCAATACTGGATAATGTGAGGCTGAGAACGCGATCCGGATGGATGGCGGCGAAGCGTGCCGCCATCAGGCAGCCAAGCGAATGTCCGACCAGATGACAGCGCTCCACATCCAGGCTGTCGAGAAAAGCCAGGAGCGCAGCCGCATAATCACCTGCATCCGGGTGCGCCATGCCCAGGGCGGCCGATTTGCCATATCCTGGCGCATCCCAGGCGATGACACGGCAACGATCGGACAATCCGTCGATCTGATCCCGGAAGGAGGCCGCGGCCGAGCCGATGCCGTGCAGCAGTACCAGCGCGGTGCCGCGCCCCGCCTCCAAATACGAGATGGTCATATCCCTTGGAACTTTTCCGTTTCCGGTTCCGGCGTGCCGACCACCATGGTGAATTGCACGTCTGTCGGACCGTCGTTCCGGAAATAATGCTTGCGTCCCGCCGGATTGAAGATGAGGTCGCGCGCGCCAAGGCGCTGTTCGACCACCTTGCCATTCTCCTCCCAGCCAACCGTCAGCACGCCGTCGAGGACGAAATACGTATCCTCGACATCGCGCGCATAGGCGCGAATGCCGGCGCCTCGCGGCAGGTGGATCATGTCCATGCGATAGCGCTGCGGCGGGGCTGCATCCTCGCCAATATAGACAAGGCGGGCAAAACCGGCCGGATCCCAGATCGGCTTGCGATCGCGATACCGCACCACGTGCTGGGCGAATTCCCGCTGACGCGGATCGCTGCTGTCGGGCCGGAAGGGATGCACCTTGGTGGCACCGAAGGCGCGGGCCAGCTCCAAGGGCTTGTCCTTCGGATGGCAGGTATAGACGGGCGGCTCGGGTTTGCCGCTGCCTACGGTAATCTGCATCAGCACCGGCTCGACGCCATCATTGCGGAAGCCATGCGGCCGGCCGGTCTTGTTGAGAACCATGTCCTTGGGACCAAGCTTGACCTCAATCGCCTCGTCGCCCCAGATCCAGCCGACAGTCAGCACGCCCTGCAGAATCAGGAAATGCTCGACCACCTCATGAGCATGGGCGGCAGCGAATTTGCCGGCCGGCTTATGCACCAGGCTGAAGGTGAAATTCTGCGCCTTCAACGTCGCCGGATCGTTGACCTTGGGCGAACCGCCGCCGCCGACATAGCGCATCTGTGCGCGCTCCAGATCAGGGAAGCCGCGATTGCTGGGGAAGGCATCCCAGTCGAAGGTTTTGTCGGTATGCCGGCCAATGAATCCGGCCATGACTTCAGCCAGATCGGCGGCAGCAGGAGAGACAGGATCGGCGGACATGGCAGCCTCTGAGTGATGTCTGAACAGACACGATCAAAGGCCAGTCCGGTTGCAACCTCAATAAAAAAGGACTTAACTTGCGGTTAAGTCCGGGACGCCATGCATGCTGCCGCCGAATTCCGTCACCACCCGCCATTTCGAGATCTTTCTGACCATGCTGCTGAGCCGCAACATGGCGGAAGCCGCCGACAAGCTCGGCATCTCGCTGGCGGCCGTCAGCAAAAGCCTGAAAACCCTGGAACGGGAGACCGGGCTGACCCTGTTCCGGCATGTCAACGGCCGGCTGACGCCGACCGCCGAAGCTGAGCGGCTGATGCCGTTTGCGCAACGCGCCGTCGATCACCTGGAAAGAGCGCGCGAGGTGGCGCTGGCCTTGCGCGGCGGCGATATCGGTCATCTGGTCATCGGTACCGCGGGGCCAGCCCTTGCGTCGCTGCTGCCTGCCGCCATCAAACGCTTTCATGCGCAATGGCCCGATATCCGCGTTGAGGTCCAGATCGACAGTACCCGCAACCTGCTCGACAAGGTGGCCAGCTATCATGTCGATCTGGGAGTCGGCACACCGCTAGTTCGTGAAATTGATGCCCGTGTCATGCAGCTCTGCACGGCGCAGGATCTATGCGAAACCTGGCTGGTTGCCGTCCTGCCGAAAGCACATCGGCTGGCCCGGAACACGACGATCCGGCCGCAGGACCTGGCACAGGAAACCCTGATCGGCCTGCCGGCCGACTCCGCCACCACCCATCTGATCGGTGCAATGTTCCAGCAGGCTGGCGTCGCCTATACGACCCCGATCGTCGCGGCCAACGCCATCGGCGTCTGCAGCCTGGTACAGCAGGGAATCGGGATCGGATTGATCAATCCGCTCGTTATTGCAGAAGGCATCTTTCCCGGACTCGTCGCCAGGCCTTTCCGGCCGCGCGTCCTGCTGCGAACCTGCATTTATTATTCCAAGCTGCATGCGCCCACGCCGCCTGCCGCCCGGTTCATCGAATGTCTTTTGCAGACCGCCGATAGCCTCGTTGCCAAGCTGAAGCCTTGAAAGGCGCGCGGCATCAACGGCCGGCCAGATCCTTTGGTTCGAGGAACAGGCCGAGGATATCCCGCTCGCCCTTGCCGTCCGCCACGGCTGCCTTGACGAGCGAGCGGAAATGATCGGCCAGAAAAAGATGCTGGCTCTGGAGATCGGGAGGCACCTCCAGACATTCCAGGTCCTTCAGTGCCCGAACCAGCGAAAATCCTTCACTGAAGTTGCTGGACAGTATCTTTGGCATCCGGTCGTTGATCAGCGGATGCGCCGGTGCGCCGTTCTGGAAGACATCCAGCAATAACGAGCGCTCGATCCCCAGCTCCTCGCCCAGACGAATAATCTGGGCGAAAATCAGGTTGTATCCGATATAAGCAATCTGATTGAGCGCCTTGATCTGGCTGGCCTGCCCAGTCGCGCCGGCATATCGCACCGTCCTGGCGATAATCTCCAAATAGGGCTGCACAGAGTCATAGGCTGTACGGTCTCCGCTGACGATGGCCACCATATCGCCGGTGATCGCACCACGCTCTCCGCCACTGAGCGGACTTTCCAGATAGACCGCCTTCCGCTCTGCGGCCCGCTCTGCCAGATGGCGTGCCATAGTGGGCGATACCGTGGTGAAATCCACAACCACGGTGCCAGGGGCAAGCGTAACTCTCCAGCCATCGAATAGCCGCGCGACATTGCTGGGCGCTGGCAGGCAGAGAAAGATATATTTATGTCCGGAAGGATCGGCCGACGGATCCGGCGCTATATCCGCGCCCATGGCGGAGATCTGGGCCACAACCGCCGGCGAGATGTCGAAGAAGCGGACCGTCACCCCGGCTTTCAGCAGCCGGGCGATGATCGGCCCGCCCATCTTTCCCGCCCCGATGAACAGGATCGGTTCTCGGGGCGGATGACCGTTCTGCACAGCTCTACTCGGCGGCTAACGCGCCATAATGCTCGTTGATCCGCCGCGCCTGCTCCTCGGCGATCTTTTTGAGCATACGCCGGATGCGGGAGACGCCGATATCGCATTGGATCATGGCTTCGCGGCCCGCCGCCTCGGCGGGAATCGCTTCAATGATCGCCCTGTCCTGCTCGATGACGTAGTCGTGCCGCGCCTCGAGCCTGTTCTTGTACAAAAAACGCCACAGGTCGCGGCGCCAGCCCTGCGATTTCTGGCACCGCATCACCCAGAGATAGGTGCGATGCTCGTCGATCGGAGTGAGATGGCTGACGATGGCGAAGAAGTTGCCGCCAGCAGCCTTCGGATAGGGAATCTGGGTGAAGACGAAAACATTGCTGCCCGGCTTGTAGACAACCTCGGTACGGTCGATGTTCACGCCGCGCTGGTTGTCGCGCTCAATGACGAAACCGTGCTCGGTTTCCGTCAGATTGATGACGCTCGTCTTGACGCCATAGGCCAGAGTGAAGGAATCGGCATGCAGATAGATGGCATGCATCGGATCGAGCCGGTTATCCAGCGGAAGCTGGTAATGGCAGTTCCATTCCTGCGCATAGATGAAGCCCGACCACTCGGGAGAGGTCAGCTCGTTCGGCAGTTCGAGTTCCGGCACATGATCATCGATGCCATCCGAGAAGTAGAGCCAGATCGCGCCGGCTGCTTCACGAACCGGATAACCTTCGATCAGCTTGCGCCCAACCAGAGGACAATTATGGACAGGCGGCACATCGGTGACGGTTCCCGTCCCGTCGACGGCCAGCCCGTGATAGCGGCAAGCCAGTTTTCCGTCGACCACCAAGCCGTGCGACAGCGGCGCGCCGCGATGCGGGCAGAAATCTTCAACCGCGTGCGCCTTGCCCTCCGCATCGCGCCACAACGCGATATGCCGTCCAAGCCGGGTAAGCCGGATAGGCGTGGCGCCCAGATCACTGCTTTTGCAGACCAGATACCATTGATTCAGGATGCCGGTCTTCAGGATCTGCTCGGCTGTGACCGGAAGATTGGGTTTTTTGATCATTGTTACGCACTCTCCGCTAGCCGATGCAGTTCTGCCTGCAGATTCTCAACAGTCCAGGCTCTGCCATCCGGCAGGGTGATGCCCTGAACATTCAGGCCGGCAGATAGGGCCGCCAGATCGTCGGCACCATTCGCCAGAAGATGTTCAAGGGCATCGCCCAGGCGATCCTCGTATGTCTTGTCAGATGCGACCGCGTTGTCGTTCGCCATCCTTAGCGCTCCTCGGTTACGAACTGATTTGTAAACAAGGCTTCCACCGGGCTCTTTTCACGCACTACGCCTTCCGAGACATAGAAATCCTGCAGCTTGGCCATTCTTTCGGGATCAATCGCGCCCAGAACCTGCTGGCCGGGATACACATGGGTCGCGTAATACTCAAAGATGGTTTTGACGGTGGCTTCGCGGCCATTGTTTTCTGGAGTTGCCTTCACGAAATCGGCAGCGGCCTCCGCAGGATTCTTCATGATATCCTGCATGCCGCGCAGCGTGGCGCGGACAATCCGGCGGATGAGCTGCGGATTCGTCTTAATCAGGTCATCGGAGGCGACAATCGCCTGCGCCATGCTCTGGAAATAGGTATCGCCCGGAATTGCCCGGATCTTGCCCTTCGCCTCGGTGACGTAGCCGATATAGTCAGGAACCGCGGCCATTGCGTCGGCCTTGTTCGACAGGAAGAGCTGCCAGATGCCGCTCGGCCCCGCCGAATGGATGTCGAGATCGTTCTTGGTCAGGTTTGCACTGGCCAGCATGCCGAGCAGTGCATAGAACGTGGTGTCCTGATAGGACAGTACCGTAACCGTCTTGCCCTTCAGATCAGCCGGCCCCTTGATCGGGCTGTCTTCATGAAGGATGAGCTGGGTCACGCCGCGGCCGCCCAGCAGCGCCACGGCCTTAACCGCAATGCCGTTCGGCCGCACCAGGATCGGCGTATCACCCAGAGCACCGCCGATCTGCGCATTGCCCGCACCAACCTGCTTGGCGACATCGACGCCACCCTTGGCAGTCTGGAAGGTGACGGAGAGCCCCTCCTTCTCATAGTAGCCGCGGTATTGTGCAATCGTCCAAGGACCAAAGGCCGGGCGCGCCGCAGGCGCCGGCAAAAGATAGGTCACCTGGTCGGCCGCATGAGCCGAGACCGATAAGAGGCCTGTGAGCCCGAGTGCCGCGATCATCAAATGCCGGAATCTGCAAACCATTTAGTCCTCCACTTCTCGGGCCTTGCGTTCCATATATGGAACAATGTACCTTATATGGGACAAGGGTATGAGCGCATGCCAACCCTGTCAAGACGATTTCTCGATCAGCTCAGGAGGAAGCAGCATGACGATCATCCAAATCAGCAGCCCCGATGTTCCCGAGCCTTCGCATCGGCTGTTTTCGAATTGCCTGCGGGTCGGCGACAGCGTTTTCCTTTCCGGTCAGCATGCCGGCACGGACGACGGCGGACTGCTCGGCGATGGCAGCATGGCGAGCCAGACCCGCGAGACCTTCCGGAAAATCGAAGCGCTGCTGAACGCCGCAGGGAGCTGCATGGCGGACGTGGTCAAGCTGACGTTTTACGTCACCGATATTTCCCTGCGGAAAGAAGCGAGCCTGGTCCGGCGCGAATTCTTCACCGATCCCATGCCATGCTCGACCCTGGTCGGCGTCTCTGGCCTCGCCGCCCCCAATTTGTTAGTGGAAATCGACGCGGTCGCCGTCCTTGGGGCATCGCGGCGCGAGGGGGAACGAAAATGAGTGGAGTACCGGGACTTGAGCGAGGAATCGCCATTTTGCGGCTCCTCAACAGGGATCGGCGCCGGATAACGGCGCCCGAAATCGTGGCTGAACTCAAGATTCCACGTTCGACGGTCCATCGCCTTTTGCAATGCCTTACGGAACTGGACCTGCTCCGCAAGGAGCCTGGCGATGCCTTCTCGGCCGGAGCGGGCGTACTCAGCCTTGGCTTTGAGTATCTGGCGTCGCTCGATATCGTCCAGCTGGCCAACCCGATCCTCGCCAGGCTGCGCGATGAGACCAATTGCAACACCCATCTTGCCGTTCTGGAGGGCTGCAACTCGATCTTTCTGCTGCGTCACCTCAGCGACATTCCCTTCTCGGCAACCATCAGCGTCGGTTCCTCGATTCCGGTATATGCAACGGTGACCGGCCGCATGATGCTGGTCGACCATTCGGAGGCCGAGATCAGAAGAATGTTCAAGGGCGTTTCGTTCCGCGCCTTCGGTGACAACACGCCGACCTCGGTCGATCAGTTGCTGAAGCTGCTGGAGACCGATCGCGCCAATGGCTATGCCCTGGGTGAAGGCGTCTTCGGCAATGTGCTCGCAATCGCGACCGCAGTTCGAGGTCACGACAATAAAATTGTCGGCGCGATCAGTGCCATCGCCGCGCGCGGGACACTCACCCGGAAGGAACTCCTGACATCCGTGAAGGCAAAGCTGCTGGCAGCCGCCAGGGAAATTTCCCAGTCCATGGGAGCCAGCGCACCGGACATGTCCGGCCGGGGACGGCGCATGGCCGCCGATTAGCTCAGCCTGAGAGCAAAAAACTGTTCCTGCCAGGCGCATTGGCCGCGCGAAGCCAAAACTGCAACGATGGCTATTTGAGCGGCAGCATGACGTATTTGCGATAAGCCTCGCGCGAGGCAAGCCGCTCATGCCAAGCCTGGAGATGCGGCAGGACCGGGCGCTCGATCGGCAGGTTGAGCCAGCGATAGACGAAAATCCCGAGAGAGAACTCCGCCATCGTCATCGACTCGCCGCAAAGATAGGGCCGGCTGGCGAGATGGCGATCGAGAATGCGCCAATAGATTTCGTTCTGCTTGCGGCCATTCTCGATGGCGGCATGGTCGCGCTGTTCGGGGGGCGTGCGGAGAAGCCCGAAGAACATGGGCGAAAGGCCGGGCAGGATATGGCAAAGCTGCCAATCCATCCAGCGCTCGGCGTCGGCCCGCTGTTCCGGATCAGCCGGATAGAAGGTGCCGTAAGAGAATTTCGAGCAGAGGTACCGCAGGATCGTATTCGATTCCCACAAGGTGAAGATCTTGCCGTCCACCTCGATCTGGATGGTCGGAATCCGGCCATTGGGGTTCAATGCCAGATAATCGGGATCGTCCAGACCGCCATACTCGCCCCCCAGATCGATCCGCTCGTATTCGATGCCGATTTCATTGCAGCACCAGAGCAGCTTCATCACGTTGGCGGACGTCGCGCGGCCCCAGATCTTCAGCATAATCGTCCTCCCAAAAAGGAAGCGGCGCAGTCTGTGCTGCGCCGCTGTTTTTCGTTACTTGACCAGGCTGTCTTCCGAAAGCCCGTATTTCTTGAAGATGCGCAGCAGAGTGCCGGTATCCTGCAGCTCATCGATGAAGTAGTTGACCCAATCACGGAAGAAGTAGTCGCCCGCCTTCATGGCAAAGCTGACCTTGCTGTAGCCGACCGGCGGACCCGGCAGGCGCACCAGGCTGGGCTGTTCCTCGCCGACCTTGATGAAGGAGTCGACCGGGCTCGCCCAGGCGTCGGCGCGGCCAGTCAGAAGCTGGGTGATGCTGTCCGGAGCCGCCTTCACGCGCAGGATCTGCGAATTCGTCATGGCGCGGGTCACGAACATGTCGGCATTCGAACCCAGCGTGACCGAGATGCGGGCCGTCTGCACGTCCATATCCGACCAGGTCTTGTACTTGGCCAGATCGTCACGCCGGATCATCAGGCCGACCGCGCTCTGATAGACCGGGCGCGAATAGGTGACCGACAGCGCTCGCGGCAAGGTGATGGCCAGGGACGGGATGGTGATGTCGAACTTGTTCGACTGGATGCCGGCAATCAGGGTAGCCCAGTTGTCCTCGATCAGTTCGAGCTTGACGTTCAGGCTCTTGGCCAGTTCCTCGACGATCTCATGCGAAACACCCGTCAGCTGATTGGTCTTGGGGTCGCGATAGAAATGCGGATAGATCACCGCCCAGCCAACGCGCAGGGTGCCACGCTTCTGAATGGCGTCCAATGTCGGGCTGGGCTGCTGGGCATTAGCCGCATTGGCGAAGATGGCAACTGTCAACGCCATCACAGCGAGTGAACAGGAACGCAGGATACGGGTTAAACTCATCGCACTGACCTCCTCAGCAGGTTTCTCTTCGAGTTTAATGACTGTTTATTTCACCGAGATGCGCCATGGTCCGGCGCAAGAACGTACGGGTTCTCTCATGCTCGGGTTCGGCAAAAATCTTTTCAGGTGGGCCCTGCTCCAGGATTTGGCCATTCGCCAGAAAACACACACGATCTGCCACATCGCGTGCGAAATGCATTTCGTGGGTAACGATGACCATCGTCATCCCGTCATCGGCCAGTTGACGCATGGTTTCGAGGACCTCGCCGACCAGTTCTGGATCAAGAGCCGAAGTCGGCTCGTCGAACAGCATCAGCTTGGGCTCCATGGCCAGGGCCCGCGCGATTGCAACGCGCTGTTGCTGTCCGCCTGACAGCTTCGACGGATAGACATTGAGCTTCTCTGCCAGGCCGACCTTTTCGAGCTGCCGCTCGGCCAGGGCGCGCGCTTCAGCCTTCGGCAGCTTGCGGACCAGCAGCGGCCCCAGCATCACATTGCCAAGAACCGTAAGGTGCGGGAACAGGTTGAAGCGCTGGAACACCATGCCGATATGAGCGCGCCGCTGATCCAGAATGCTGTCGGCCAGGGGGCGGAAGCTTCCATCCGGCTGATGCAGCCCCATCGGTTCGCCTTCGATGAAGATACGCCCGCGCTCAGGCACCTCCAGCAGGTTGATGCAGCGCAAAAGGGTCGTCTTGCCCGATCCGCTGGCGCCGATCATGACGACAACCTCGCCGGTCGCCACTTCCAGATCAACGTTGTTGAGGACCTGCAGCTTGCCGAAGCTCTTGTGCAGCGCCTCAACTTTCACCATGGATGACATCGTCAAGCCCTCAATCCGCAACGGCGAGCCGCTTTTCGAGCCGGCTTGCCAGATATGAAAGCGCAGAACAAATCGCCAGATATTCGAGCGCCAGGAAGGTGAAAATCTCGAGCGGCCGGAAAGTGGTCGTCGCCAGAACCTGCGCATTATAGGTGAGATCGGCGACGCCAAGGATCGATACGAGCGAAGAATACTTCAGCAGCGTCACGGCCTGATTCACCAGCGGTGCCAGCATCCGCCGCAGGGCCTGCGGCAGGATGATGCGTGTCATGGTCTGCCAGCTCGACAGGCCAAGCGTTCGCGCAGCTTCGCTTTGCCCCCGATCGATGCCGGCAATGCCGCCGCGCACGATCTCGCCGATATAGGCTCCCGATTGCAGTGAGAGCGCGATGATGCACGAAATTGTGGTCTGGAGTTCCAGACCGGTCAGAATGGGCAGGCAGTAATAGACCCAGATCAGCTGCACCAGCGCCGGCGTATTGCGCAGCACCTCGATGTAAAGCCACGCGATCCGCGACAGATAAGGACGCTTCGACAGGCGCAGAACGCCGACGATGATGCCGATGATCAGCCCGATGCCAAGGGCCGAAAGCGTCACCAGAACCGTTATGCCGATACCGGAGACCAGATAATGCCAGTTCGCCCAGACGGCATTGAAGTTAAAGACGTAGTTCATGCGTCGGCCCTTCCCCTGGCCGCCACTCCACTTTAGCTGTTGGCCAGGCTTCGCTTGAAGAATGGGATCGCGATATCGAGAAACTTCTCCGGATACTCCAGCGCCACGCTATGAGCGCATTGGCCGAGAATGACGACGTCCGATTGCGGGATCGACTTGCTCAGATGCAGCGACGTGTCCTCTGCGGCGAAGGAGCGATCGTTGGCGCCATGCATGAACACTACGGGACATTTGATGGCTTGCAGTTCAGCTTCCGTCACCGCGCTTGCGCCGATGAATGCTTCCTGCTGACCGTCGTACATCTTGGTGAAGTATTCGCGATAGCCTGGCGCGTTCAGCACCTGCATGCGGCGTTCGATCTCGGCGTCGTCGATCAGCGACTTGTCGAAAACCGTGTTCTGGACCTGGGCAAGCAGCTGTTCTTTCGATTCGGGAAAAACCCAGCCGCGGCCGGCGGTGCGGCGCGCGGTCGCCACGCCCATGGTGCCGGTCGTGACCACGGCTGCCACTTCAGGATGAGCGGCAGCCGCCTTGAGCACCAGGGCGCCGGAGAGGGAATGACCGATCAGTCCGATCCGCGGGCTGTCGACCATCTTGATCAGATGCGACAGCTGGCGCCCCCACATGGCCATGTCGAAATACGGCTCGGTGGTTTTGCGGCCCGATTGACCGTAGCCGATCAGATCGGCCGCCAGAACGTGGAAATGCAGCGCGAGCGGCTCAAGCACCTTGCGGAAATTCGACAGCGTGGATGCTCCGGTTCCGGAGCCATGCATCAGAATCAGCGGAGCGCCGGTGCCACCCTCCCAGTAATGGATATGGGTGCCTTCGAATTTCGTATCGTTCTCGCGAAGCTTTACCATGGGATCTGTTCGGTGCGGGAATCGTATGGGGCCCAATAGATGAATGGCGGCTGGCCGGATCGGTCCGACCAGCCGCCGGTTTCGTCAGCCTGCCTTGGCTATCCGCTGGCGGGCATGCTGCGTGATCGCCGCCAGTATCTTGGTAACATCCGCCTGGACGCGAGCGAATTCCGGCTTCTTCTTGAAGGTCTTCACGTCCATGAAGAGCTTCTTGTTGATCTCGACCATGATGCTGTCGATGCCGTCCTGGGGCCTGCCGAAGCGGGTGTTCAGCTCGCCGCCGCTATACGGGTCGTTGATAGTGCAGGAATAGCCGAGCGACTGGATCGTCTTCTGGACGAATTCAATGAATTCGCGCGACGAGGTCGTGCCATTCACATCGCCGAGACAGAAATCCGGGCGCTCCTTGCCAGGATCCGGGTGGGTGGGAGCGCCGACGGCCGACATGCAGTGGCAGCTCAGATGGTAGACAAAGCCGAAGGCGGATTTCATCCGGTCGATGTTCTGCTTCAGCTCGGCGTAATAGGGGCGGTGATACTTCTTGATCCGATCCATCACCTCTTCGACCGTCAGCTTGCGCTCATGCACCGGCTCGCCATAGCGCGACTTCGACTTCAGCAGGCCCAGGCCACGCTTGGACACCGTCGGCTGGAGGGGAACCGGCCATTCGCCGTCGATCAGATCGGCATCGATATCCAGCTCGTTGCGATTGGCGTCGATCCAGAAGCTCGGAAAGGACGCATACAACATGGTGGCGCCGTAGTCCGGAGCGGCCTCCCACAGATCGTCGACATACATCGAGACGTTGTCGTGCAGGACGGTGAAAGGAACCATCGACCGGAACTCGGCGGGATATTCCCGCCCGCTGCGCGATACATCGACCATAACCGGTACCGGCGGCACTGTCGGATCAAAGCGATGGTATACGCCACGAAGCACGTTACTCATTTACGCCCCCTTGAGGATTCGATGTTTACTAGGGGCATGGTGACCATAATCTTCGAAAATGTCAAACTTATTCGAATATAGATCGATTTTGCAAAAAACGCAGGGCCTAATCCATCCTGGAGGCGGACAGGCTGGTCAATGACAAGCGAAATCAATGAGATGGCTGGGGCAGCCGGACTATTCAGCAGGAGTCTTCGCCGGATCCAACATCTGGCCGGCAGTGCCGAGAATGTGCCGGCGCAGTAGCATGCAGGCCATTTCCTCGTCGCGCGCAAGGATCGCGTTCACCAGGGCCTCATGCTCAGAGTACAACGCCTCGCCCTTGATCCGCGGCGGCGGATTGAGGTTGCGGTAGCGAGCCGCATGGTCCCAGAGCATGTTCTGGAAATGCAGCAAAGTCGTTGATTTAGCTGCAGAAAGTATAGCCTGGTGGAAGTCGCGATGGGCGATTTCCCATTCCCGCGTGATCGTTGCGTCGTCGCTGGCATACATCGCGGTATTCTTGAGCCGATGAAACGCAGCCAGAATACGCCCGTCCCAATCCAAATCGGCATACTGGAAAGCATTCCGCAGGGCCAGGGTCTCGATGTGATGGCGTGCGGCCATGATATCAGCGCGATGCTCCGGCGATACGGGCGCCACGCGAAATCCGCGCTGATCCTCGGCAATGACAAGGAGCGAGGTGGAAAGCCGATACAGCGCCTCCCGCAACGGCGTAATGCCAACCGCATAGCGCTCTTTGAGAGAATCCAGTGTAAGTCTTTGACCGGGCTTTAAAACTCCTGTCACGATGTCGTCGCGCAGCCGATCATAGACCCAGGATCCCAGGGTTTTGCCCTCTTCCAGAACTGCGGTGGCAGCCATAAGCCTCTCCGTGATAGGACTTGTGTTTCTTCGAAATTAGGACATAATTTATATACTTTTCACCCAGCCTCCAATCCAGAAGGGCCAAAGTTCAATGAAATTAGTGACTTATGAAACATCCGGTGATTTCCAGCTGGGTGTATTGGACGAAAACGCACAATATGTTCTCAATCTTAGCAGAAGTGGCCTGCCAAACGATATGGTCACCTTGATCGAAATGGGGCCGGCTGCCCTGGAGAAGATCAAGGCAGCCGTTGAGGCAGCTCCGCGCAGTGCCTGGCTTGCCCTGACCGAGGTGACTTTGACGGCCCCGATCCGGCGGCCGCGGCGCAATATCCTCTGCGTCGGCAAGAACTATCACTCCCACGCCAAGGAGTTTCATCGCAGCGGTTTCGACTCGAGCGCCGGCGCCGATGAAATTCCGGCCCTCCCCATCATCTTCTCCAAGGCGCCGACCTCGGTCATCGGTCCGAACGTGGCGATTCCCTCCTATCTGGATGACACCGGCACCACCGATTACGAAGGCGAGCTCGGCGTCATCATCGGCAAGGGCGGCCGCTGCATCAGCAAGCAGGCGGCCATGGACCATGTCTTCGGCTTCACGATCATCAACGACGTCACCGCGCGGCAGCTGCAGCGCGATCACAAGCAGTGGTTCATCGGCAAGTCGATCGACGGTTTTTGCCCGATGGGCCCCTGGCTGGTCACCCGTGACGAGATCACGAACCTGCCCGATATCGAGCTCCGGACTTTCGTAAACGACGAGTTGCGGCAGAAGGCCAAGCTGGCCGACCTGATCTTCGACATTCCGACCATCATCGAGACCATTTCGCGCCGCACTACGCTGGAGCCAGGCGACATCATCGCCACCGGCACGCCGGATGGCGTCGGCATTGGCTTCACGCCGCCGCGCTTCCTCAAGCCGCGCGATACCGTTCGCATCGAAATCGACAAACTCGGCGTTCTGCACAATGTCGTGGGATGATGCGAACAGGGTCGTTCCTGAATTGAAAACAGTGCAAGGCGGAAGGGTTGAGACTCATGACGAGTAAAACGAAGAAGCTGGTCATCAAGAATGGCACGGTCATCGACGGCACCGGCAAGGCGCCCATGGCGAATACCACCGTCGTCGTCGAGGGCAACAAGATCACGTCGGTGGGCGGCCAGATCGACGCTGCCACGCTTACGGACGCGACCGTCATCGACGCGACTGGCAAGTATGTCATGCCTGGCATGATTGATGGCCATGTCCACCTTTCATCGCATCAGGGCGCCATTCCTGGAGTCCGCTATACTTCCAGCCCGGATTTCGCCGCCCTGTGGACGGCGCGCATCGTCAGCCGTGTGCTGCATGCCGGCGTCACCGGCGTTTCCGTGCCAGGCGGCAAATGGTTCGTCGATGCGACCATCCGTGAAGCGGTCAATGGCGGCCTGATCGAAGGACCGCGCATCTTCTGTGCCGGCCGTGCCCTGACCCCCTATGGCGGCATCTTCGACAGCACCAACCCCCTGACCGGGAAGACCGCAGATGATTCGGTCGGCGTGCTTTGCAACACCATTGACGACTACATCCGCGAGACGAAACGGCAGTGCAAGCGCGGCGTCGACATGATCAAGATCGCCGATTCCTACTGGGGCGACACCCAGACAGTCAGTCGCGACGAGATCGCGGCTGTCGCCGACGAAGCGCATCGCCGCGGCAAGGTGGTCAGCATCCACGCGCGCGGATCCGGCTCGACGCGCGACGCCGCACTTGGTGGCGTGGACTGGATCTTTCACGCCGACCTGGCGACCGAGCAGGATCTGGAGGTCGTGGCTAAGGCGGGCATCCCGATTATGCCGGTCTTCACGCAGTGCCAGCTCATCACGGAGCAGGACGAGAGCAAGGGCTTTACCAAGCCGATGCGCGAGCGCGTGAGGGCTCAGCTGGAGAAGAACTTCGAGGCGATCCGCAAGGCGCGTGCCATGGGCATCGAAATCCTGGTTGGCACGGATTCAGGCAATGCTGCCGCATTCGAGCATGGCCGCTATCATGGCCGCGAGGCAGAAATCCTGGTCAATGAAATCGGCATGTCGCCCATGGAAGCCATCGTGGCCTATACCAGCCGCAATGCAAAGGTGATCGGCCTGGATGGCCAGGTCGGCGAGATCGCCCCCGGAAAGCTGGCGGACATCATCATCTGGGACAAGGATCCGCTCGCCGATATCCGTGTTCTGCAAAAACCCGAACTGCTCTCGGCCGTGATCAAGGACGGCCGGGTGATAGATCGCTCCGTTGTCGGTTTCCGCCATCTAGAGACGGAACCTGGCCGAGCCAACATCACGCCGCAGGGTTAATCAGAAGCAACCAGAGCCGGAGCCAGCCTCCGGCTCTGGCACTTTTGGCCACGGCGTTGCCGCCGCCTGGACAGTGGCCGTTCATTCACCCCTGATACGGCCGGGAGAGTGAGATTAAGATGTCTCGCGTTACCATTGCCAATTACCTCGGCGCCGCTCTGAGCGACAGGTTGTCCGGCCATGCCTCCCAACCGCGATTGCTTCCCATACCGGCCAACCGGCCGCCATGGGAGGTTCCTGCCGAAGCAGAAATTCTCATCACCAGCCCCTCGCTAGGCTGGAAGGATGCACCCTCGCAGCGGCCGGACGGCTGGCCGCGCGCGCTGAAATGGATTCAGCTTTCATCCACCGGCATCGACACATTTCCGACCTGGCTGCTCGAGGGACCGATGGTCACCTGCAGCCGAGGCCTTTCCGCCGTGCCGATCGCAGAGTATGTGATGGCCGCCATCCTCGAAAACGAGAAGCGGCTTTCTGAAAACCAGATCCGCGATGCGGCACAATGGCGGCCGCAGGTGCTGGGCTTGGTCGCCGGAAAAACGATCGGCCTGTTCGGCTTCGGCACCATCGGCCAGGAAATTGCCCGGCGCGCGCGCGCCTTCGGCATGACGGTGATGGCCCACCGGCGCGTGATGCCGCACGAATCGGTGGCAGACGTGACATTCCAGCCGACACTGACCGCCTTGCTGGCTGCCGCCGATTATCTCGTGCTGGCAGCGCCGCTGACGTCGGCGACCCTGCGGATCATCAACGCCGATACGTTGCGCCACGCCAAGCCAGGCATGCATCTCATCAACGTTGCACGCGGACCACTCGTCGACCATCAGGCGCTGCTCGCCGCACTCGACGATCACCTGCTGTCGGGCGCAACCCTGGACGTGACCGACCCCGAACCCCTGCCCCCGGGTCATCCTCTCTATACCCACCCGGCGGTGCGCATCACGCCGCATGTTTCCTATAGCAGCGAAAAGCATTTCGACAGGCTGGCGGACATGATCGTCGCCAATCTTGACCACTATCTGGCCGGCCGGCCGCTGACCGGGCTGGTCGACATGACTGTGGGATATTGAACCGATGCCGCTGCGCATGGCAGTCCCTGCCGCCTTCCTTCCGCTGCGGCACAAGCGCTATCGCGATTTCTGGCTGAGCAATATCTGCACCAATTTCGGCATCTGGATTCAAACCGTCGCCGCCACCTGGCTGATGATATCGCTCACCCCGCGCAGCGACATGGTGGCGATGATCCAGACCGCCATGACCCTGCCCGCGATCATCTCCTGCCTGCTGGGGGGAATCCTTTCTGATCTCTGGACACGCCGCGTCGTTCTGATGGCCGGACAAATGATCGTCATCGGCGGAACGGCCATGCTGGCCATCCTACAGGGATTTGAGAATCTGACACCGTGGCTTCTTCTCGGCTTTACGTTCATGGTCGGCGCGGGCACCCATATGAACCTGCCCGCCATGCAGGCTTCTGCCAGCGATCTTGTCCCTTATGACGACATCCCGCATGCCATCGCCCTGAATGCCATTGGCTACAATATGGCTCGCTCCCTCGGCCCCGCCATTGGCGGCAGCCTGGTGGCGATTTACGGTGTCGCAACCGCCTTCGCCGTCAGCGCCGTTTTGCACCTGATGCTGCTCATTACGCTGCTGCGCAGCAAAATGGGCAGCAAAGGCCGTGAATTTCCGCCGGAGCCCTTCTTCCCGGCCATCGCTGCCGGCTTTCGTTATGCCAGACGCGCGCCTTCTGCCATCGCATCTATGGCCCGCTGCGCGGTCTTCACCTTCTGCGCCGCCGCAGTCTGGGCCCTGCTGCCGCTGCTGGCCGAACGCGAAAATTCTGGAAGCCCTCTTCTCTATGGGATGCTTCTGGCCTGCCTCAGCATCGGTGCTGTCGCCGGCGCGCTGCTGTTCAACAGCTTGCGCAAGAAACTCGGCGGCGAGGCTTTATTGAATACCGGCAGCGGCGTCCTGGCAGTATCCCTGCTGCTGCTGGCCGTCCCCTCCTTCTGGCTGCCGCTGTTGCTGGCCCTGTTCGCCGCCGGCGTGGTCTGGGTGACCAATCTCACCATCCTCAACATCACCGTGCAGCTCTCGGTGGCGGAATGGGTGCGAACGCGAATTCTTGCCCTGTATTACATCGCCATGGCCGGCGGCATGGCCGCTGGAAGCTGGTTCTGGGGCGTCATTACCCAGTCCTTCGGCCTGGAGGTCGCTTTGCTGGGCGCCGCCGGTGTCACGGTCTGCAGCCTGCTGCTTGCCTTTCTGCTGCCGATCCCCGACCAGCTGCCGAACGATCTCGCGCCGATTGAGAATACCTTGCCGGTCGATCTGCCGACGGGCATCGATCCTGCCCGCGATCCGGTCGTCATCCAGGTCGAATACCAGATCGATCCCAGCCAGACCGTTGCCTTTCAGCAAGCCATCGACCAGTTGCGGATCATTCGCCTGCGCGACGGCGCCTATCGATGGGCGCTGTATCAGAGCATCGCCGAGCCCAATACCTGGATCGAAAGCTTCCTGCTCGACTCCTGGACGGAATATCTGCGCCGTCGGCGCCAGCTGACCCAGCGCGACTGGAAGACCATAAAGGCGGTTCGGCAGTTCCACACCGGGCCAGACAGGCCCCGTGTATCGCGCTTCATCCAGCGCCAGCCCTGACGCTCTCAGCCGGCAATCTGGTTCTGCGGCTGCACGAAGCAGCGATATTGGCGCGTCTGACCAAGGCTGTGGCTACCCGGCATTTCCTGCGCGCAGCGCTCGATTGCAGAAACGCAGCGGCTGTAGAACGGGCACCCGCTGCCCTCGGGCCGGGCAATGATCAGGCGGCGAACAGCCTCGATATCATCCCCATCGATATGGGGCACAGCCGCCCAAAGCAGCCGCGTATAGGGATGTGCCGGGTTTTTCAGCACTTCGCTGGCTGGCCCCTCTTCGACAATCATGCCGCGATACATGACCACGACCCGATCGGCAAAGACCTCCGCGATGGAGATGTCATGCGTGATGAACAGGATCGAAAGCCCTTCCTCGCGCCGCAGGTCCAGCAGCAGATTGAGTATCTGTCCGCGGATCGAAACATCGGCTCCCGAAAGCGGCTCGTCGGCAATGATGATCTTCGGCTTGGCTGCCAGGGCTCTGGCAATCCCCAGACGCTGACGCTGGCCGCCGGAGATTTCGTGCGGATAGCGATCGATGAAATTCGCCGCCGGGGTGAGACCGACCCGATGCAGGATTTCCAAGGCTAGCCGTTCCGGGTCTGCGGTGTGCCCGCTGCGGCAGGCAATGGCCTCATAGAGCACCTGACGGATCGAGCGGCGCGGATTGAAGGCGGCCGTCGGATCCTGGAACACCGGCTGCATCGCAATGCGACGACGGCGCAACTCGCGCTTGGACAGGCGCAGCAGATCCCGCCCTTCCAGGCGGACGCTGCCCTTGTCGGGCAGCTCCAATGCCAGCGCTATTTTCGCCAGGGTGCTTTTGCCTGAGCCGCTTTCGCCGACCAGGGCGACGATTTCGCCCGGGGCAATGTGCAATCGGCTGGGCCGCACCGCCTTGACCTCAGACCCGTCCCGACCGACGAAGGTGCGCTCTACCTCGTCGAGTTCCAGAACAGGCGCGGCATCGACAGCGATCATGACAGAGAATTCCCGGATACGATCATGGTCTAGGAGTGCATATGGCAGCGCGCTGAATGACGGCCATTGTCATTCACGTGGGCCAAGGATGGCAGCACGGTATCGCATTGCGGCATCGCGACGCCGCAGCGCGGCGCGAAAGGACACCCCTTGCCCGCCTCGACAAGGCGCGGGACATCGCCGCTGAGAGTGACGAACCGCCCGTCTTCGCCGCGGACCGCGCGGGCGGTATGGATCAGCGCCTGCGTGTAGGGATGTGCAGGGGTCGACAGGATCTTTTCGCGCGCGCCGGTTTCGATCGTGTAGCCGCCATACATCACAAAGACGCGCTCGCAGAGGCTGGAGACGACGCCCAGGTCGTGGCTGATCAGTACCAGGGACATGCCGATTTCGCGCTTGATATCCTTGATCAGAGCCAGAATCTCGGCCTGCGTGGTCACATCAAGCGCCGTGGTCGGCTCGTCGGCAATCAGCACCTTCGGACGGCAGCCCAGCGCAATCGCAATGAGCACGCGCTGTCGCATGCCGCCGGAGAGTTCGTGCGGATAAGCCGTCAGGCAACGCTGCGGCAGGCGTACAAGATCAAGAAGCTCCCGCACGCGGTGATCGACATTCGCGCTCGGATCGTTGAGCCTGATCGCCTCAACGATCTGGCTCCTGATCGTCATCAGCGGATTGAGGTAGCTCAGCGGGTCCTGAAACACCATGGCAAAGGTGCGACCGCGCAGCCGCGCCATGCCTGATTTGTCGACCATGTCATAGGACACGCCGTCGATCTCCATGACGCCGGAAGCCACGCGGGCATTCGTCGCCGGAAGAAGCGCCATCATCGCACGGGCAAAGGTCGATTTCCCCGAGCCCGATTCGCCGACAATGCCGACGCCTTCGCCCATCTTGAGATCGATGAAGGCATTCTTGACCGCGAAGAGCTCGCGCCCGTCGATCTCATAGACGACGCTGAGATCCCTGATTCGCAACATGCTGTCCGCTGCGCTCATGACGGCCCCTTCACGACTTTGGGTCCAATGCCTGGCGCAAGGAGTCACCCAGGACATTGAAGGAGAACACGGTGAGAAAGATCGCCATTCCCGGGAACAGCGACAGCCACCAGGCCTGGAAGATATAGCGCTGCCCGGAAGTCAGAATGCGGCCCCAGCTGATGGTGTCCGGGTTGGTCAGGCCGAAGAAGCTGAGCGACGCCTCCAGCAGAATGGCCTGCGCAACGGTGAGCGTACCAAGCGCAATCACCGGCGCCAGGCAGTTCGGGACAACCTCCTTGATCAGGATAACGGTTTCCGACTGGCCAAGGCAGCGTGCCGCAGTCACGAAATCCAGCCGCTTCACCCGCAGCACCTCGCCGCGCATCAGGCGGGCGGTCTGCGGCCAGGACAGCAGGGCAATGACCAAAATGACGCGATTGTTGCCCGGTCCGAGCAAAGCGACGATCAACGCTGCCAGGACGAAGGTCGGCATCGACTGGAAGATTTCCGTCACCCGCATGATGAGGGTGTCGATGCGTCCGCCGACATAGCCCGAGACGGCGCCGATCAGGCCGCCCAGGATGGTGGCCGCAAAAGCGGCACTGAATCCCACATACAGCGACACCTGGGCACCATGCACGATGTATTGCAGAACATCGCGGCCGAGCTCGTCGGTACCGAATGGAAATTCGGCTGAGGGCGGCGCCATGATCGACATCGAAATCGTATTCGGATCGACATCGCCAAACAGATACGGCCCGACGGTCGCCATCAGGATCAAGGCCAGAATGAAAGCCGCGCTGAACCAGGTGGTTGGTGAGCCGGCCAGTCGTGAAATCGCCCTGTTACGCGCCACGGCTGCCATTGCGCATCCTCGGATCAATTATTTCGTATACGACATCAGTGACAAAGTTAGAGACGACCACGGCCGCTCCGGCGAGCAGGAAGATGCCCTGCAGCGTCGGGTAATCACGGGCGATGATCGAGGCCATGAACAAGGCGCCAAGGCCAGGCCAAGCAAAGACGGATTCCACCAGGATGGCGCCGGTCAATGCCAGGCCAAAGTTGTAGCCGATGACGCTGACGATCGGGACAAGGCCATTCGGCAGGACATGGCGCCAGAAAAGCCGGCGCTGCGACGTCCCTTTAGCCAAGGCCGTAACAATATAGTCGCCCGTCACCGCTTCCTTGAGGCTGGCACGTGCCACACGCGCCACGATGGCCGCATAGAAGATCGTCACGGCAAAGCCCGGCATCGCCCAGTGGGCCAGATAGTCCAAAAAGGGCGGCAGGTCGGTTTGCAGGGCGAACATCCCCTGTGCCGGCAGCCATTGCAGCTCGACGGCAAACAGGATGATCAGGACCTGACCGAGCCAGAAGATCGGCACCGAATAGCCGAACAAGGACAATCCTGTCAGGGTGCTGTCGAGGAAACGGGCCGAGGTCGACAGCGAAACGCGGCCGATGAGGATGCCGAGCAGGGAAGCGAAGATCAGGCCCGGCACCATCAGGGCCAGGGTGTTGAGCGCTTTGCCCAGAATGAGCGAAAGGACTGGCTGCCGGTTGGCGAAGGAATAACCCAGGTCGCCCTGGAACACATGGCCCAGATAGATCAGCAGCTGCTCGTGGATCGGCCGATCCAGGCCCATCTGGGCCCGCAGCTGTTCGGCATACCCCTCAGGGGTCGGGTATTCGCCGATGATCGAGGTGATCGGATCGCCCGGCGCCAGCCGGACGAGCACGAAATTCAGCACGACGATCACCAGCAGAACCGGAATGGCCCAGACCAGTCTGTTCCAGAACAAGCGCAGCATCGGAAAAACCACCCCCTGCCATGGCCCTTTGGGGCTCAGGCCTGTGCATCCTCTTGTGCCTTCTCCGCTGCGCCGCCCAGCGTTGCGCATAGGGCGGCAGCAAACTGTTCGGTTAGCTCGCGGGATTTCGACACGATCATCTTATGCCCAACGGCGCCGAGCATGCCGCCCAGAGCCGGCTGGCTCATCAACTGCACGCGGGTTGCGCCATCGTCCGTGGTCTCGAATTCAACAAGATCGTTCGAGCGCAGATTGCCGATCGCCCCACGTACCGTACGTCCCACCGAGGAGAACTTCATGTACTTGTGGGTTTCGAATTCCTCGCGCTTGGTAGTGACCTCAAAGGTCGCCGAGAAGAAGCCGATCTTCTGCGCGATGACGACCTTGTACTGGTCCTTGTCGAGGATTTCGACGCTTTCCAGTCCAGGCACGCATTTGCTGACCCGCTCCACGTCCTCGAAAAAGCTCCAGACGGTTTCCACCGGCGCCGGCACGATGAAACTTTCACGAATTTCCATGACGTGAATCCTGTTTCTTCTTCACAACTACGCCATCAAGACCAGCACGACTTCAGGCGGCTTTCTTCTCCGCCGCGCGCAAGGCGCGCCAGATCGTCTCCGGCAGGATGGGAATCCGGTTGATCTCGATACCGTATGGCGACAAGGCGTCGCTGACCGCATTGGCCACCGCGCCGGCGGCGCCGATAACGCCGCTTTCGCCAACACCCTTGATGCCGAATGGAGTGACCGGCGAAGGGCTTTCCAGATGCGCGAGCTCGAATTTCGGCATGTCGGCTGCGGTCATCACCATGTAGTCGACCATGCTGCCGTTCACGAGCTGCCCCGAATCCGGGTCGTAGATGATGTTTTCCATCAACGTGGCGCCAAGCCCCTGGCAGATGCCGCCCGCAACCTGACCTTCGACAAGCATGGGATTGAGCATGGTGCCGCAATCATGGGCGACGATGAAACGCTCAAGCTTGAACTCGCCCGATTTCGGGTCCACCTCGACCATCGCCACCACGGCGCCGAAGCCGAAGGACGGACCCGGCTGCGTCCAGTAGGCCGTCGCCTCCAGGCCGGGCTCGTCGCCCTGCGGCAGGTCCATGCCCAGGATCGCCATTTCGGCAATCTCCGAGACCGGCAGCTGTATGCTCTTGTCTTCGTGCGAAGTGATGATGCCGTCGTTGATATCCAGCGATTCAAGTGAAACGCGCAGTTCGTGCGCGGCAAGGCGCAGAATCTTGGCGCGGATCTCACCTGCAGCCTTGCTGATCGCGCCGGCACCAGCCAGCGTTCCGCGGCTGCCAAAGGCGCCGACGCTTTGCGGCGTGCCCAGGGTGTCACCCGGCTTCACGACGACCTGCGAAGGCGACAGGCCGAGACCGCTGGCGGCAAGCTGGGTGAAGGCGGTTTCCAGGCTTTGGCCGAAATTCGGAATACCCGTGAAAACGGTCGCCTGGCCGCTCATGTCGAGACGGATCGTGACGCTTTCGAAGGTGCCGAAGCGGCGGCCGGTATGCCGGCTGATCGACGCCGCGGAATAGCCCGCATGCTCCACATAGCAGGACATGCCGATGCCGACCAGACGTCCCTGCTTGCGAGCTTCGGCCTGACGTTGCCGCTGCTCCTTGTAGCCAAGCTTGTCCAGCGCCAGGTCAAGGCAACGGCTGTAATCGCCGCTGTCGTAGATGGCCCCCGATTTCGAGGTAAACGGCATCTGCTCCTTGCGCACCATGTTCTTCTTGCGCAGTTCCGCGGGGTCCATGCCGAGCTTGCGGGCAATGCGATCGATCAGAACCTCGCGCACGAAATTCGATTCCGGCGGCCCGTAGCCGCGATAGGCGCCCATCGGCACCTTGTTGGTCACGACCACGCGGCGCCGCGCGCGAAAGCCGGAGAAGTTGTAGGGGCCCGGCATGGTGACGCTGGCAAGCACGCTGGGACCCCAGGGACCGTTATAGGCACCGATATCGATGAAGTAATCGTCGTCGAGGGCAATCAGCGTGCCGTCCTTGGAGGCGCCGATCTTGATGCGATGGGTCGATTCGCGGCCATGGACGGTGGCGCGGAAGTGCTCCATGCGATCTTCGATCCATTTCACCGGCCGCCCGGTATCGATCGCAAAGAGAGATGCGATGATCTCTTCCGGATAGAGGCCGAGCTTGTTGCCGAAGCTGCCGCCGATCGTGCCGGCGCTCAGGCGGATCTGGCTTTCCGGCATGCGCAGCGACTGCGCAAGCTGCGAGCGGGTCAGATGCGGCGACTGGTTGGAGGTCACCACATCAAGCATGCCGGCGGCACGGTCATAACGGGCCACCACGCCGCGCGTTTCGATCGGCAGCCCTAAGACGCGGCCGAGCTGGAAACGGTCCTCCACCACGACATCGGCCGCCTCCAGCAGCGGCGTGGGATCGCCGGCGTCGAGCGTGTTGTCGACCACGACATTGGTGCCGAGTTCCGGATGCAGGATTGGCGCGTCGGCGGCGGCGGCCCGCTCGGCATCGACCACATGCGGCAGCGGTTCGTAGTCGATGATGATCTGCTCCAGCGCATCCTCGGCGACATAGCGGTCGCGGGCTGCAACTGCTACGACAGGCTCGCCCTCGAAACGCGCAACATCCTGCGCCATTGCATAATAGCTATGCCGCAGCAATCCGGGCAGCGGACGCAGCACCGAGATCGGCTCGGTCCGGGCACGGATGTCGGCCCCGGTCAGGATCGCAAATACGCCGGGCATGGCGCGGGCTGCCTCGACATCGATGGACTTGATCCGGGCATGGGGATAAGGGCAGCGGCCGATGGCAAGATGGACCATGCGGGGATCATCGCAGTCGTCGACAAAGCGGCCAGCGCCCTGCAGGAGACGCTCGTCCTCCTTGCGCAGCATGTTGACGCCGATGAGCTTGTCCTTGCCGGTCTTCATGGTCTTGTCGTTCATTGTGCCGCCCCCCCCACCTTCTCAAGATAGGTCTCGACGGCGGTAACGATATTCGCGTAGCCGGTGCAGCGGCAGAGATTGCCGGCCAGCTCCTTGCGGAGGGCGTCGCCCTTCAGCACCTTCTTTTCCTCACCCAGTGCGGCTGCCACCATGAGGAAGCCTGGCGTGCAGAAGCCGCATTGCAGGCCGTGGGCGTTGCGGAAGGCTTCCTGCACGTCATGCAGAACGCCGTCCTTGGCCAGGCCTTCAACCGTGGTGATCTCGTGGCCATCTGCCTGGATCGCCAGCATCAGACAGGATTTGATCGCGCGGCCATCGAACTGCACCGTACAGGCACCGCAGGCCCCCTGCTCGCATCCGGCATGGGTGCCATAAAGCATCAATTCGTGACGCAGAAAGTCGACCAGAAGGCGCCGCGATTCGACCTCCGCCTCATACAGCTTGCCGTTTACGGTAACCTTGATCCGATGCGTGCCGCTCATCGGCCCTCTCCTTTCAAAAGCGCGGTCAATGCACGCGAGATGTAAACTGGTGCCAGGCTAATCCGGTATTCGGCGGTGGCACGCACGTCGTCGATGGGATCGATATTGTCCGGCAATATCTGGCTGGCCTCCGCTATCAACGCTTCCGTCAACGGCTTGCCTTCCAGGAAGGCGCAGAGGCTGGCGGCCGGCAGCGGCCGATCCGACAGCCCGCCCATGCCGATGCGCCAGTTGGTCCAAACGCCGTCCTTCACGATGGCGGCGGCGGCAACGCTGATGGTCGGAAAATCGCCATGGCGCCGGGTCTGCTGGGCGAGTGTCACCCTGGCGCCGGGCATGGCGGGGTAGACGATCTCCACCAGCATTTCGAGCGGATCGACCGCGGTGGTATAGGCGCCTTGGAAGAAATCGATGGCCGCCACTTTGCGGCGCCCTTTCGGGCCGGCAATCACCATCTCGGCCCCCAGGGTTTGGGCACAAAGGGGCATCTGGGCAGCCGGATCGGAATGACACAGGCTGCCGCCCAAAGTGCCCCGGTTGCGGACCTGGCGATCAGCCACACGGCGGACGGCATGCGCCACCAGCGGAAGATGTTCCTGAATCAGAGGCGACGTTTCCAGCATGCGGTAGCGCGTCAGCGCACCGACATGGACGCGGCCGTCTTCCAGGCGAATGGTGTCGAGATCGGGAATCCCGTTGATGTCGATGATGCCGGCTGGCCGCAGCATGCGCATGTTCATCAACGGCATCAGGCTTTGGCCGCCAGCCAAAATTCGTGCGTCGCCGTCAAATCTCCCGAGTGCAGCTAGCACCTCTTCGACGCTACTGGCTTTCACATACTCGAACGCACCCGGCTTCATGGTATTTACACTCTTTTCTTTTGTCGCTGCAGTCGACTAACGGCAGGTTGTTTTTTCCGGTGGGCCAAAGGCTGATGCTACTTTTTCGCTAGAAGCGCCAAGCCGCGGCAAAGCGGCTTGGCGCAAAAGCGGCCTTTATTTCGATAGCCAAGCGTTGTTCCAGGCACCGTAGCCCTGCACGCCCCAGATGCCATTGAGGCGTGCGGAAACCGCATCCTCATGCTGGTATTCATGCAGCGTCATAACCGGCACATCGACGGCAAGGATCTCCTGCACCTTATGGTAGTAGGTCGCACGCTCATCCTGATCGGTCGTACGCGCGCCCTTCTCGAAGAGTGCATCGACCTCCGGATTGCTGTAGCGCGAGGCATTGCCGAAGGGGCGACCGATGGCTTCGCTGACGAAGACGCGGGCAATACCCAGGGCCGGATCGCCGTAGCTGGTGTAGCCGACGATCGTCATGTCGAAATCGCCCTTGTTGTAGATGCGATCCGGGAAGGTGGATCCTTCAGCGACTTCCAGCTTCACCTCAACACCAATCGCGCGCCACATGCTCTTCATCGCTTCGGCCGCCTGCGCCGCATCGGCATCCTCGGCGCGATAGACGAAGGTCAGGTCGAACCGCTTGCCGCGCGCATCCTTGGTCACACCTGCTTCGTCCAGCAGCGCGTTGGCACGCTTGGGGTCGTAGGGATAGAGTTTGCGGTAGTCGATATTCGGGTGGGCCGACCAGCGCAGCTTGCTGGTGAACGGCATGATGCCAAGGCCACCGGTCTCAAACCACACCGCCTTGTAGAGGAAGTCCCGATTGGTGGCCATCATCAGCGCCTGACGCACGCGCTTGTCGCTCAAGTACTTCTTCGTCGTATTGATGAAGGCCATCTTGGCGCCCGGAGCGAAGCCGGAATTCTGCAGCTTCAGGCCCGGTGTCGAACGGACCACCGAGTAATCGCTCGGCGGCACGTAGTAGCCGCCGATATACTGAACCTCGCCGGCACGCAGGGCCTGCAGGCGCGACGAAGCCTGGCTGATGACCTTGGCATAGACCTGGTCCAGATAAGGCTTGCCATTCTCCCAGTAATCGGGATTGCGGACCAGCCGCACGAAATCGCCGCGCTTCCACTCCGCCAGCTTGAAGGGACCGGTACCGACCGGTGCGCTCGAGGAGGCTGGATTGGTCAGCGGATCGGTCCCGCGGAAGATATGCGCCGGCATGATGGCGCCGTTCTGCGGGCAAGCCAGCGACATCAAAAACGGGCCGAAGGACTGCTTCAGCTTGACGATCACCTTGTCGGGAGCCGGCGTCTCAACGCTGTCGATCAGCTTACCACTGGCGGCGAAGATCGGACCGTATTTCGCGCTGACCTCGGTCAGCGAGTACTTGACGTCCTCAGAGGTAAACGGCTTGCCGTCGTGCCAGTTCGCTTTCACCAGATCGAAGGTATAGACGAGTCCGTCCGGAGAGATGGTCCAGGACTTGGCAAGCAGCGGCTGGATCTTCGAATCGATCGAAACCTGCACCAGGCCCTGATAGATCATGCAGCCCAGCAGCTGGTTCGCGTAGTTGGACGACAGATTCGGGTTGATATTGGTCGGATCGCTGCCGATCGCCATGGTGACGACGCCGCCGCGCGGCGGCTCCTGGGCCACAGCCCCATCCGCAAAACCAAAAATTGAAGCAATTCCGGCACTTAGCAGGCCAGTTGCAGCCAAAATACGCCATTTACAAGCCACGGTCTTCATTCACTCCCCCTAAGCTCCTGAACGAAATCCAAGCTCGATGATGGGTTCGATATTCGATAATGTCAAATTCTTTCGAAACTCATGCCGGATGATTTGCGTTTTTGGCCTTTCTGTCGGATCAGGGCCTCCAGCACGGGGGCAGCGGCATTGGTGATGTGCCGGCGCAGCAGCAAGCACGCCATTTCCACATCCCCCTGCTCGATGGTTCGGGTCAGTTCCGCATGCTCGGCCTGCAGCTCGGCTTCGTCCAAAAGCGCAGGCGCCACGATATTTCGGTAACGCGCTGCATGGTCCCAGAGCATGGTCTGGAAATGCAGCAGCGCCTTCGAGCGCGCAGCAGAGAGCACCGCCTGATGGAACCGCCGGTGCGCCGTCTCCCAGGCCCGGCTGATCGGGCCGTTGTCCATTTCATACATCGGCGTGCGCTCAAGCAGCTTGAATGCCGCAAAAATCGCAGCTTTCCAGTCTTCTCCCCCGTGCCGGAAGGCATCGCGCAGAACCAGTGTCTCGATATGCTCGCGGGAGGAAATGATGTCTTGCAGATGCGCCACCGTGACTGGCGCCACGCGGAACCCGCGCTGATCTTCCGCCTCGACAAGGAGAGAAGAGGACAGACGGTAAAGAGCCTCGCGCAAAGGCGTGACGCCGACCGTGTAGCGCTCTTTCAAACTGTCCAAGGTCAGCTTTTGACCTGGCGCAAGCGAGCCGGCGACGATATCGTCCCGCAGGCGGTCATAAACCCAGGATGCCAAGGTTTTGGCGTCCTCGCCAAAAGGCGGCGTTGCCGTCGACGACATTCAAAGATCTCCAGCCGCTTTGTTTACACATTCGAATATTCTGTATTATTTATAAGATTTCCAGCCGCGATGGAAGCCGTATGACCATTACCGCCTCTTTTCCACGCCAGCATCGACAGGGCCGTCCCATGCCGCGCGGCCGCCAGGCGAGCGAGGATGATCATGCCGCTCTGCGCGCCCTGCTGGGCGAGACACCGTTGCGCCGCGATCTCCTGATCGAATATCTGCACGCAATCCAGGATGCGCGGGGCCATCTGCCGACCGGGCTGCTGGTCGCGCTGGCCGAGGCCATGCGGCTGCCGCTGGCCGAGGTCTACGAGACCGCGACCTTCTACGCGCATTTCGACATCGTCGATCACGGCGAGGCGCCGCCGCCGCCCGTCACCATCCGTGTCTGCGACAGTTTAAGCTGCGAGATGGCCGGTGCCGATGCCCTGGCCGAGCAGCTGAAGCAGCTTGGCAGCGATGTGCGCGTTTTGCGCGCGCCCTGCATGGGGCAGTGCGACCGCGCGCCCTGCGCCACCTATGGCAAGAATGTCTTCGCACCGGCCAGCCTCGCTGAGCTGACCGCCGCCCATGAAGGGCGGGCACTGCATCCGACGCTCCCACGCTATCAAGGGCTGCAGGCCTATCGCGCCAGCGGCGGCTACAGCGTGCTGGAGAAATGCCGCAGGGGCATCATCAGCCGCGATGCGCTGATTGACGAGGTCGACAAGGCCGGTCTGCGCGGCATGGGCGGCGCCGGTTTTCCGACCGCGCGCAAATGGCGCGCGCTGCTCGGTCAGCCGAAACCGCGCCTGCTTGCCGTCAACGGCGATGAAGGCGAACCGGGCACATTGAAGGACCGCTTCTTCCTGGAGAACGAGCCGCATGCCGTGCTGGAAGGCATGCTGATCGCCGCCTGGGCCATCGAGGCGGAGGCTGCCTATATCTATCTGCGCGACGAATATCCGGCCTTGCATCACGTCATTGCAGCGGAATTGCAGGCGCTGAAGGAGGCCGGGCTGCTGGACGGACTGCATGTCGAATTGCGACGCGGCGCCGGCGCTTATATCTGCGGCGAGGAATCGGCGATGCTGGAAAGCATCGAGGGCAAGCGCGGCCTGCCGCGCCAGAAACCACCCTATCCGAGTGAGGTCGGTTTGTTCGGTCGGCCGACACTGATCAACAATGTCGAAACACTCTATTGGGTCGCGGCGATTGCCGACAAAGGCGCTGACTGGTGGCGCAGCCATGGGCGTCATGGCTGCACGGGTCTGCGCAGCTATTCGGTTTCCGGCCGCGTGCGGCAGCCCGGCGTGAAACTGGCGCCTGCCGGCATCACAGCAATGGAACTCATTGAGGAATATTGTGGCGGCATGGCGCCCGGTCATCGCTTCGCCGCCTATCTGCCAGGCGGGGCGTCTGGCGGCATCCTGCCGGCCAGTATGGCGGACATCCCGCTCGATTTCGGCAAGCTGGAGCAATACGGCTGCTTCATCGGCTCCGCCGCCGTGATCGTGCTGTCCGATCAGGACGATCTGAAAAAAGCGGCGCTCAATCTGATGCGCTTCTTCCGCCATGAATCCTGCGGCCAATGCACCCCATGCCGGCTGGGTACCGAGAAGGCTGCCGAATTGATGGCGCGGGAGACCTGGGACGAACCGCTGCTGCGCGATCTGGCGCAGGTAATGCGCGATGCCTCGATCTGCGGCCTCGGACAGGCGGCGCCCAATCCGCTGCTTTCGGTGCTGGAGCGATTCAAATGACGCGTTTTATCCTGGACGGCGAAAGCGTCGAGGCAAAGCCGGGCGAGACGATCTGGCAGGCGGCGCAGCGCCACGGCACAACGATCCCGCATCTCTGCTACACGCCGCAGCCCGGCTATCGCGCAGATGGCAATTGCCGCGCCTGCATGGTCGAGATCGAAGGCGAGCGCGTTCTGGCGCCGAGCTGCAAGCGCCAGCCGACCGAAGGCATGGTGGTAAAGACCGCCAGTCATCGTGCACAGCGCGCCCGCGAGCTGGTCTTTGAATTGCTGCTGGCCGATCAGCCGCCGCGCGAACAGACGCATGATGCGGATTCCAAATTCTGGCAATGGGCATCCGATATCGGCGTCACCGCCAGCCGGTTTCCGCAGCGTCAGAACAAGCCCGCGCCGGATCGCAGCCATAGCGCCATGGCGGTCAATCTCGATGCCTGCATCCAGTGCAATCTCTGTCTGCGCGCCTGCCGCGAGGTGCAGGGCAATGACGTGATCGGCATGGCTTTCCGCGGCCATCACGCCGAGATCGTCTTTGATTTCCGCGATCCGATGGGCAACAGCACCTGTGTTGGCTGCGGCGAATGCGTGCAGGCCTGTCCGACCGGCGCCTTGCTGCCGGCAGCATTGGTGGATGCGCAAAATCGCGGCATCGAGAAGGCGGAAACGAAGGTAGATAGCCTCTGCCCCTTCTGCGGCGTCGGCTGCCAGCTCACCTTCCACCTGAAGGATGACAGGATCCAGTATGTCACCGGGAGGGACGGCCCGGCCAACCACGGCCGGTTATGCGTCAAAGGCCGTTTTGGCTTCGATTACGTGCATCATCCGCATCGCCTGACCAAGCCGCTGATCCGCCGGGACGGCGTGCCGAAACATGGCGGGGATATCGTCGATCCGGCCAATCCCTACACGCATTTCCGCGAAGCAAGCTGGGAGGAGGCGCTGGATCGCGCGGCTTCCGGACTGAAGCGCATCCGCGACAGTCATGGCCCCAAAGCCCTGGCCGGCTTCGGTTCGGCGAAGGGCTCGAACGAGGAAGCCTATCTGTTCCAGAAGCTGGTGCGCACCGGCTTCGGCTCGAACAATGTCGATCACTGCACGCGGCTTTGTCATGCGTCTTCGGTGGCGGCTTTGATGGAAGGCATCGGCTCGGCCGCGGTGACGGCACCCTTCTCCGCCGCCATGGATGCCGAGGTCATTGTGGTCATCGGCGCCAACCCGACGGTGAACCATCCGGTTGCGGCGACTTTCATAAAGAATGCCATCCGTCAAAAGGGCGCCAAGCTGATTGTGATGGACCCGCGCGGCCAGGCATTGGCGCGCTATGCCAGCTATAACCTGCGCTTCAAGCCGGGCTCCGACGTGGCGCTGCTGACCGCGATGCTGCATGTCATCATCGCGGAAGGGCTGACGAATGCAGCTTACATTCAGCGCTTCGTCGATGGCTTCCCCGACCTTGAACAGGCTGTGCGCGAGGCCTCCCCGGAAGCCATGTCCCCGCTATGTGGCATCGCGCCGGATGTCATCCGGCAGGTGGCGCGGCTTTATGCGACCTCGAAAGCTTCGATCATCTTCTGGGGCATGGGCGTGTCGCAGCATGTCCATGGCACCGACAACGCGCGCTGCCTGATCGCCCTGGCGCTGATCACCGGCCAGGTCGGACGGCCGGGCACGGGACTGCATCCGCTGCGCGGGCAGAACAATGTGCAGGGCGCTTCCGATGCGGGTCTCATTCCCATGGTTTTGCCGGACTATCAATCCGTCGAAGATGCGGCCAAGCGCGCGGCGTTCGAAGCAGTCTGGGGACATTCGCTGGATTCGCAGCGGGGCCTCACGGTGGTCGAGATCATGAATGCGACTCTCGCCGGTGAGATCCGCGGCATGTATATCATGGGCGAGAATCCGGCGATGTCGGATCCGGATGCGGCCCATGCGCGTGAGGCGCTGGCCAGTCTCGAGCATCTGGTGGTGCAGGACATCTTCCTCACCGAGACCGCCTTTCATGCCGATGTGATCCTGCCGGCTTCGGCCTTCGCCGAGAAGACCGGCACCTTCACCAACACGGATCGCCGGGTTCAGCTTGGCCGCGCCGCCCTGAAGCCGCCCGGCGAGGCGCGGCAGGACTGGGAGCTGATCCAGGCGATTGCCCAGCGGATCGGCCTCGACTGGCATTACACCCATCCGAAGGACATCTATGCCGAGATGGCGTCTGTGATGCCGTCACTGGCGGGCATCAGCTGGGAGCGTCTGGAGGCGGAAGGCGCTGCAACCTATCCGCAGGGGCATGAGATCATTTTCGGCGACGGTTTCCCGACGGCAAGTGGCCGCGGCCGCGTCGTGCCAGCGAAGGTGTCACCGCCCGCCGAACTGCCTGACGACGAGTATCCTATGGTCCTGTCCACCGGGCGAATTCTGGAGCATTGGCATACCGGCGCGATGACGCGACGCGCCACGCATCTCGATGCGCTGGAGCCGGAAGCCATCGCCATGCTGCATCCGCGCGATATGGAAAAGATGAAACTGCTGCCCGGCGACCGCATCCGCGTGTCGACGCGGCGCGGCAGCATCGAGCTGAAAGTTCGCGCTGACCGCGATGTCGCGGAGAACATGGTGTTCATCCCCTTCGCCTTCTTCGAGGCGGCAGCCAACCTGCTGACCAATCCGCAGCTCGATCCTTTTGGAAAGATTCCCGAATTCAAGTTCTGCGCGGCGAAGGTGGAGCGCGTGGTCGTCAGCGCGCCGGCTTGAGGATCATTCCCAAGGCCATCGCCACCAGAATGAGCGCGGCGAATTCCGGCCAGCCAGGCTGTTCGCCCAGCATCAGCATCGACGAGAAGACGCCGACCACCGGGATCATCAGCGTGCTCAGCCCGCTGACGCCGGCAGGCAGGGTGCGCACCAGCGTATTCCAGGCCCAGTAGCAGAAGACGAAGCAGATTGCGGCGTTATACAGCGCCGCCAGCCATGACCCGGCGGAGTAGACATACCAGCGGTCGCTCTCCAGCAGCGGCGCCATGACGAAGATCGGGATGCCGCCGAGGATCATCTGCCAGCCCACGAAAGGCACCGCCGCCATTGGCACGGCAAAGCGCTTGATCAGCACCGTACCGATGGCCCAGCTCAGGGCCGCGCCCAGCACCAGGGCAACGCCCAGCGGTGCCGAGGCCATGGCTTCCCATTCGCCGGCGATCAACACGATCAGACCGGAGAGGCCGACTCCTAAGCCAGCGAGCTTCCAGCCGGTCAACCGCTCATGCAGCACCAGCGCGCTCATTGGGATCACCCAGAGCGGCATGGTGAAAGCCAGAATGGTCGTACGGCCTGCCGGCAGCATGGTCAGGCCGTAGAGCACCAGCACATTCCAGGCGGTGATGTTGAAGAAGCTGATGAGGATCAGAGGCCATAGATGGCCGCGCGGAATATGCAGCGGCATGCGTTTGGCCAGTGCGATGGCAAACAGTCCGATGGCACCGCCGCCCAGGCAAAGGACGCGGAAGGTAAAGACCGGAATCTCCGCCAGCGCGATCTTCATGATCGGCCAGTTGACGCCCCAGAACAGCGTCAGCAGCGTCAGCAGGACAAGCGAATAAGCGGAGATGGTCTGGGCTGGACTGCCTGGATTGGAACGGGCAGCCGCGGCGCTTTCGGTCATGGGGAGGTCATTCCGTTTGTGTGCGGATAAATTAGCGTATCCGCCCCACGAAACTAGAGGAGATCGAGCACTTTCTCCGGCGGGCGGCCGACCACGGCATGGCCTTCATGCACGAAAATCGGCCGTTCCAGCGCAGCTGGATTGGCGGCGAGGCCGGCGATCAGATCGGCCTCCTTCATATCGGGGCTAAGGCCGGCTTCTGCGCCTTCCTTCTTGCGCAGAACGTCCCTGGCCTTGAGCCCGAGCAGGCCGAGCAGGCGTTGCAATTCGGCGGCGCTCGGCGGGGTCTTCAGATATTCGACAATGCGCGGTTCGATGCCGCGCTCCTGCAGCAGCGCCAGGGCCTGGCGCGATTTCGAGCAGCGCGGGTTATGATACAGAACGCTTCGATCCATGCTGGTTATCCTAATGCCAGGTGGCTGAGAATGCCATAATTCCAGGCGGTTAGCATCGACTCGCAAGAGTTGCAATTTGATGACCAGGGCTTAAATAGTGAACCCATGGCTGTACATTGGACGCTGGACGACATCCCCTGGGACCGCTTCGACCCCTCGAAGGTCGACCCGGACCTGCTGCGTGCGGTCAAGGCTGCGGCCCTCGTCGAGCATAATGCCGATGATTATGTGGCCTATCTTTGCAATGTTTTCGCGGATGACCCGGAATTCTGCGACGCCGCCCGCCACTGGGGCGTCGAGGAAGTCCAGCATGGCAAGGCGCTGGCGCTTTGGGCGCAGAAGGCCGATCCGAATTTCGATCCTGCCGTTGCCATGCAGCGTTTCACGGAAGGGTTCCGCCTGCCGCTCGATGCCACCGCCTCGGTGCGCGGCAGCCGCAACGGCGAACTGGTTGCACGCTGTGTCGTCGAATGCGGCACATCCAGCTTCTACAGCGCCATTCGTGACGCGACCGAGGAACCGGTGCTGAAATTCATCGCGGCCAAAATCGCCGCCGACGAATTCCGGCATTACAAGCTGTTCTACGACCATCTGCAGCGTTATCAGCAGAAAGCGCCGCTTAGCCGGCTGCGCCGCCTGGCTGTGGCGCTGGGCCGCATGCAGGAAGCCAGCGACGACGAACTCGCCATGGCCTATTGGTGCGGCAATGGCTGTGAAGGTGCCTACAGCCGCGAGAGACAAAGCGCCGCCTACGAGCTGCGCGCCAGCCGGGTTTACCGCTTCGGGCATATTCAGCGTGGCCTCGCGATGGCCTTGAAGGCCTGCGATCTCGATCCGCAGGGCCTGTTCAGCCGGTGGTTTGCGGCCATTGCCTGGCGCATGATCCAATGGCGCCAGCGCCGGCTGGCTGCAATCGCCGCCTGATTTTATTTTTCCGGCATTCCTTTTCTCCGGGTTGCCGTCCCTCCAAATCAGCTTAGGCTATTTGGGATGGGGCAAGAGCAAGAGCCGTCATCGCTGTCCCGCTATGGCATGGTTACGGAATCCGAATTGGATCCGCGCCTGAAGGGATTGTTGCGTTATTGGGAGGTCAAACGCGCCGGCCGGCGCTTCCCTGCTCGCGCCGATATCGATCCGCTCGAACTGAAGTCCGTGCTGGGCAACATCGTGATGGTCGATGTGGTGCCGCAGGAAAATGGCGAGGTCCGCTTCCGCTATCGTCTGTTCGGTACCGAGTTCGTTTTCTATCACGGCGCCGATCTGACCGGCCATTGGCTGGACGAGATTCCGAATGCAGGATTCCGCGAAGCGCTGATCGCCATGTACCGCATGGTGATCGACGATGGCGGCGTGCGGATGGTCTCTTACGATTACCTGCTGGAAAGCCGCCGGCATCGCTTCCAGGCGGTAATCCTGCCGCTGTCCAGCGACAACGAACAGATCGACATCATCCTGAGCTGCGGCTTGCCCGTCGCCGTTTTCTAGGGGACGCGTTCAGGTCCGCACTTTATCGATGAACTCGGCGACGATCATTTCATAGATCGGCCGCTTGAAGGGCACGATCATGTCGGGCAGAGAGCGGAAGGGCTGCCAGCGCCATTCCTTGAATTCCGGATGCGCGGTGGCGATGTTGATGTCGCTGTCCTTGCCCAGGAAGCGCAGCAGATACCATTTCTGCCGCTGGCCGCGATAACGGCCGTTCCAGACCTTGTCGGCCAGAGCCGGCGGCAGGTCGTAGGATAGCCAGCCGCGGCTTTCGGCGATCACCTCGGCCAATGAGGGGCTCACGCCGATCTCTTCCTCCATCTCGCGAAGAGCGGCTTTCAGCGGATCTTCGCCGGGATCGATGCCGCCCTGCGGCATCTGCCAGGCCTCCGCCGTCTGATCGATGCGCTGGCCGACGAAGACGAGATCGTCACGATTGAGCAGCGCCACGCCCACACCTTCGCGATAGGGCCGGGCTTCATATGGCTGCAGCGCGGCACCGGATGGGCGGCTCATGATAACAACTCCTCGCAGATCAACTCAGGTCATCACTCCGGCGTCTGCCGGTTGGCGATCGCCGATACAGGCGCCAGTGCAATCCCCTTGGCGTCAAGCGTTGCGGTCCAGGCCAGCAGCCGGTCGAGGGTCACCGGATAGGGGAAAGCCGAGCCGACGGCAACGCCATTGACCCGCGCGGTGCGCTCCAGCTCTTCCAGCCGCGCATCGATCAGCTGTGCGCTGGGCTGGGCATCGATCTGCCGGTTGGCGAAGGCATAGATGCCGCCGGTCTCGCGGACGACGCGGGCGGCGACGCTGCGCGGCGCTGTGCGGGAATCGAAGAACATCAGGCCGCGCGCTTTCAGCACAGTGGCGATGCTGCGCATGTGATCGGGCGAGGAGGTGTATTTTCCGCCCATCAGATTGGTGAAGCCGATATAACCCGCCGCGCGCGCCAACGCCCAATCCAGCCGGCGGTGATTCTCCTGCTCGTTCAGCGAGGTCAGCAGCGTGTAGGGTCCCGGGTCGCTGGAGGGGTAGTCGAACGGCTCCATCGGCAGGCCGAGCAGAACTTCATGGCCGGCCTGGCGCGCACGCTCGACCTGCGCGGCCAGATCCTGCGCGTAGGGATTGAAGGCAAAGCTGATTTCCGGCGCCAGCCGCTCGGCGGCCAGGGTCGTCAGCTGCGCGTTCAGCCCCATGTTTTGCAGCACGATGGCCAGGCGCGGCCGGGTCGGCGGCTCGTCGAAGGGGCGCGCATAGGCATTCCAGGGCTGGCGCCCATCGGCGCCGATTTTCGGGATCAGGCCGCGCGGCGAGGTTTCGCTCAAGGCCGGGTCCGGCGCCATCAGCAAGCCGCTGGGCAGGCGCCCGACGCTCGCAGGCAGGATCTCGCTGCTGACCTTCTGCTCGGGTGCCAGCTTGGCCTCCGGCGGCAGGGCCAGCCGCGCCACGCTGATGATGACTTCCGATCCAGGCAGTGCGGTCAGCGATTGACCCGCCGTGACCAGCCAGCCCCCGGTGCCGGCGAGCAGCAGCAGCACCAGCGTCCAGGCCGCCAGCAGCAGGCGGCGATTGACCGTGCTGGCATCGCCGCGCAGGAAGGGCGGCCACAGGATCAGACCGATAATGCGAAACAGCCGGGCCAGCTTGTGCTTGAAGCCTTCGCGGCGGGGCGGCGTGGGATAAGGATCGTCGGGGCCGCCGCTGATGCTGTGGATCAGGTCCGCATCCTCGTCCACCAGACGGGCCGGGTCATGCCCGTGCATATGCGTGGCGGCTGACTTTTTCCTCTTCCACCGCCGCAGGCCGAACAGACGGCGCAATAGACCGGCGTGGCGCCTGCCCCCTTCGGGCAGCGCACGATCGTCGGGATCGACGTGCAATCCGGTCTCGTCAGCCATGACTATGTCTCACGCCGCCAGACTAGCCCGGAGCGTGTTAACAGTCACTTGACGGCTGGCCGGCGGCTGGCAGCCGCCGGAGACGCCGCTGGGCTCCGGAGGCCGTCACTTCCGGGCCGAAGGCTTCGGCGGGGCCCGCAGCACTTCGATCGCGGCCTGCAGCACCAGATCGGGGCCGTCCTGGCCGGGGGCGGGAATCTGAGACGGCGGAGTGACGTTGTTCGGCTGCTGCTCCTGCGGCCGGTTTTCATCGGTCTCCCGCGTGCCGCTCAGCTCACGGCGTGCCTTCAGCGCGGCGGCGATCTGATGGTCACGCTCGTTCCAGGCCTCGACATCGGGGGTGATGCCGACCGTGTCGATCGAGCGGCCTGAGGGCGTGAAATAGCCTGCGGTGGTCAGCTTCATGCCACCGAATTCGCCCAGCGGAATCATGGTCTGGACCAGACCCTTGCCGAAGGTGGTGCTGCCCACGATCACAGCGCGATGGTGATCCTGCAGCGCGCCGGCGACGATCTCCGACGCCGAGGCCGAGCCGCCGTTGATCAGCACAGCAATCGGTTTGCCTTCGGCGATGTCGCCCCGCTTGGCGTTGTAGCGCTGGCCTTCATCGGCGGTAGAGCGCAGCGACCGCGTCGAAACGATCTCGCCCTGATTGAGGAAGGTGTCCGCCACCGAAATGGCCTGGTCGAGCAGGCCGCCCGGATTGTCACGCAGATCGATGATATAGCCCTTGAGTTCGGGGCCCATCTCCGCCTTCAGCTTCTCGATGGCGGCAACCAGATCCTGGGTCGTATGCTCGTTGAAGGACGAGATGCGCAGGTAGCCGAACTCGCCCTCGCGGCGCGAGCGCACGACGCGCGTCTTGATGATCGCGCGGGTGATCTTCACGTCGAAGGTCTTGGCGCTGCCCTCCACGCCGCGCCGGATCGTCAGCACGATCGGCGTATTCGGCGTGCCGCGCATTTTTTCGATGGATTCCTGCAGCGACTTGCCCATCACCGGATCACCATCCAGATGGGTGATCAAATCGCCCGGCAGGATGCCGGCGCGCTGCGCCGGCGTGTCGTCGATCGGCGAGACAACCTTGATCAGGCCGTTCTCCTGCGTGACCTCGATGCCGAGGCCGCCGAATTCGCCGCGCGTCTGCACGCGGGCTTCCTGGAAATTGCGTGGCGGCAGGTAGACGGAATAAGGATCGAGCGAGGCGAGCATGCCATTGATGGCCGCCTCCATCAGTTCCTCGTCCTTGGTTTCCTTGTAATAATCGTTGCGGACCCGTTCGAAGATTTCGCCGAACAGGTTGAGCTGCCGATAGGTTTCATTGGCCTGGAGCGAGCCGACTTTGCTCGGAGCGGCAAACAGCGCGACCGAGCCCATCAAAGCGAAGGCACAAACACCGCCGAGAAAGAAATTGCGCATCAGCCGCTTACCTTTCTGTCGCCCGAAGCCAACCAGGGCAAGGGGTTCACGGGTTCACCCTTACGCCGTAACTCGAGATATAGGACGGGTTTTTCGTTTGTCGCGGCGGTTGCGCTCATCAGGCCTACCGGCTCTCCGGCAAGCACCCATTGGCCGACCGCGCGGTCGATCCGTCCAAACCCCGCTAGTAAACTATGATATCCACCGCCATGGGCGATGATCAAGAGCTGCCCATATCCGCGGAATGGCCCGGCAAACATCACTTTCCCGTCAGCAGGCGCAATAACCTGTCCGCCGGGCCGCGTCTCGATGCGGATGCCCCGCAAGGGCAATCCGTTTTCATCCGTCTGCCCATAGCGGCCGATGATGCGCCCGCGCGCCGGCAGGGCCGCGCTGCCTTCCAATGCCGCATAGGCCTCAGGCGGTTCCCGGTCGGAGCCAGGCTTGGGTGAGGCCGCACGGCTTCGCGCCTCGGCGGCGCGCCGCTCCTGTTCGCGGCGTTCCTGCTCCAGGAAGCGATCTACCAGAGCGCGCAAATCCTTGGCCTGAGCCGCCAGTTGGGCTGCCCGCTCGCGCTCGCTTTCGCGCTGTTCTGCGGTTTCCGCCGCGGCGGCATTGGTCTCGGCCTGCAGCAGTTCCAGCTCGCGACGCTCCTGATCCAGCCGGGCGATGGCGGCGCCGAGCTTCTCCTGCTCGGCGGCCACCTCGGCGCGCAGCTTGCCCAGGCGGGTCAGTTCGTCTTTCAGCCGTGCGGCGCGGCCTTCGATCTCCGGCACCAGGGCCGCCATCAGCTGGCTGGCGCGCACCATGTCCAGCGCCGAGCCGGGCGCCAGCACCATGGCTTCCGGCGGCTGACGGCTCAAATGCGCAAGGCTCGCCAAGGTCTGGGCCAGTTCCGCACGGCGGCTTTCCAGCGCCTCACCCGCCTGCTTTTCATCGGCCAGCAATGCGGCGAGTTTTTCCTCGCTTTGCGAGACCAGATCCTCCTGCGCCTGCAGCTTGCGGGCAGCGGCGACCAGCTTGTTTTGCAATTCACGCTGCTTCTGCGCCAGCCTGGCGGCTTCCTGGCTCAGTGCGCGCTGGCGCTGCTGGCTTTCCTGCAGCTTCTTCTGCACATCGCGCAGCTGCTGCTGGGGCGCCGCGCTGTCCTGCGGCCATGCCGGCGCTGCGGCCGCGATGCCGATGCTCAGCAGCAAAGGCCCGATCAGGTTACGCAAGGCGGCGGGCGGCGTTCTGCGTGGTGGCGCCAGGCTTGGCAAGGCAGCGGCCGGTCATCTCGGCGGGCTGCTGCAATCCGAGGAAATGCAGCAAGGTCGGCGCAATGTCGCACAGCCGGCCATCTTCCAGCGCATAGCCATCGGTGCGCGCGCCGACCAGCAGCAGCGGCACGAGATTGGTGGTGTGCTGGGTATGCGGCTGGCCGCTTTGCGGATCGCGCATCTCTTCCAGATTGCCGTGATCGGCAGTGATCAGCAGCACGCCATCCATCTGCTTCACGGCCTCTTCCACGCGGCCGACGCAGGCATCGACGGTTTCGGCTGCCTTGATCGCCGCCGGCATCGAACCGGTATGGCCGACCATATCGGGGTTGGCGTAGTTGACGACGATCAGATCGTATTTGCCCGAAGTGATCGCGGCCGTCAGCTTGTCGGTCAGTTCCGGCGCCGACATTTCCGGCTGCAGGTCATAGGTCTTTACCTTCGGCGATGGCACCAGGATGCGGTCCTCGCCCTCGAACGGCTTTTCCTCGCCGCCATTCAGGAAGAAGGTGACATGCGCATATTTTTCGGTTTCGGCAATGCGCAGCTGCGTCTTGCCAGCCTGCGCCAGCGTCTGGCCCAGCGTCATCGGATAGACCATCGGGCTATAGGCGGTGGCGAGGAATTCGTTGAGCTGCGCAGAGTATTCGGTCATGCCCACGGCACCGGCAAACGCGATGGTCTTGGCGCGCTTGAAGCCGTCGAAATGCGGATCGAGCAGGGCGGTGAGGATTTCACGCGCACGATCAGCGCGGAAATTCGCCATCAGCACACCATCGCCATCCTGCATGCCGGCAAAGCCGCCGATCACGGTAGGCGTGACGAATTCATCGGTTTCATCGGCAGCATAGGCCTGCTCGATAGCGGCCTCGGCGCTGTCCGCCGTCTTGCCCTGGGCCTCGGTCAGCGCGAGATAGGCCTTCTCGATCCGCTCCCAGCGCTTGTCGCGGTCCATGGCATAGAAGCGGCCGGACACCGTGGCGAAGGAAATGCCATCGATGCCAGCGATCTGCTCGCGGAAACGCGCCAGGAAGCCGAGCGCGCTTTTCGGCGGTGTGTCGCGGCCATCCATGAAGGCATGGATCTGCACCTTGACGCCGGCCTGGGCGAAGATTTTTGCCACCGCGGCCATGTGATCCTGATGCGAATGCACGCCGCCGTCAGACAGCAGCCCCAGCAGGTGCAGGGCGCCGCCACTGGCTTTCAGCTTGGCGATCAGTCCGGTCAGCGCGGGATTGTCCTTCAGGCTGCCATCGGCAACGGCATTGTCGATGCGGCCCAGATCCGGCACAGCGATGCGCCCGGCGCCGATATTCATGTGGCCGACCTCGGAATTGCCCATCTGGCCATCGGGCAGGCCGACATCCCGGCCCGAGGTGCCGATCCGGGCGAAGGGCCGGGTCTCCAGCAGGCGGCGGTAATTCGGCAGCCGCGCCTGGGCCAGGGCGTTGTCGGCGGGATCATCGCGCAGGCCCCAGCCGTCGAGAATGCACAGAACGACGGGCTTGCGAGGTTCAGTCTGGGTCATGGCAGGCACCGGGTCGGCAATGGTTAAAATTCAGGCTCTAAATAGCGCATGCCGGGTCATACGTCACGCCGAGGCTGTCCATCACTCTGATCGAAAATTCTCATGCAATCACATCAACCGGAACGAGGCCCGTCAGTCGCGGTGCCCGTCAGTCGCGGTGATAGGGATGGCCGGTCTGCAGGCTCCAGGCGCGATAAAGCTGCTCCAGCAGCATGACCCTGGCCAGCAAATGCGGCCAAGTCATGGCGGATAAGGACAGGGTCAGCCGGGCCTTGCTCAGCACCACCTTGTCCAGCCCATCGGCGCCGCCGATCAGAAAGGCAATCTCCTGCTCACCGCCGTCGCGCCAGCCCGCTAAGGTATCGGCGAACTGGCGGCTGGTGAGGCTTTTGCCCTTTTCGTCCAGGGCGACGATCACCGCCCCCTTGGGCAGGCCGGTCAGCAGCAGGGCCGCCTCGCGGGCCCGGCGCTCCACCACCCCGCCGCCGGCTTTGCGGTCTTCCACCTCGCGGATGGTGACCGGCCAAGGCAGGCGGGTACGGTATTCGTCTATCAGGGCTTGGGCCGCGTCATGCTTGGCGCGGCTGGCTTTGCCGACGCAGGCGATGGTGATCTTCATGGCCCCAGCCTAGCAAAGCCGGGGCCAGTCGTCAGTCGGCTCGCTCAGGCAGCGGCCGGTTCCGGAATGGCGGCGCCCCACATCTTCTCGAGATTGTAGAAGCTGCGCACCTCGGGCCGGAAGATATGGACGACGATGTCGCCGGTATCGATCAGCACCCAGTCGCCGGCGGTCTTGCCTTCGGCCCGGACCTTGCGGCCGGTTTCCTTGGCGATGCGCTCGACCAGATGCTCGGCGATCGCGCTGACCTGACGCGACGAGCGGCCGGAAGCGATGACCAGATAATCGGCGATCGACGACTTTCCGGTGAGGTCGATGGATACGATGTCCTCGGCCTTATCATCATCCAGCGATTTCACGATCAGTTTATGCAGCTTCTGGATCTCGGCGGGGATGCCGGTCTTCTTGGCAGCGGCCGGCGTCTTGGCAGCGGTCGGCGTCTTCTTGGCCGGTTTCGGCTTTGCCGCCGCCTTCGCGGCCTTGGTCACCGCGGTGGTCGCGGATTTCTGCTTTACTGCAGCCGCCGTCTTCTTGGCGCCTGGCTTCTTCGATGAACCTGGCTTCTTCGATGACTTTGCGGCCTTATTTGCGGCCTTAGGCTTGGACCCGGCGGCCGCGGCAGCGCGTTTGCGCGTCGTGGTGTTTGCGATGGCTCGGTCCTCCTGCAGTGTCACGCTCGATTCGAGCGAACCCGAATCGCGGTCAGTCTACCGCGACTCGGGGCTATCCACAATTACAGCCGTATGAAGGTTCAGCTAGAGCAGCCAGAGCCAGGTGACCAGGGCGAAAACCGGCAGCAGGATGGGAACCGACCATGCCATGTAGCCGAAGAAGCTCGGCATGCGGACGCCGGACTGCTCGGCGATCGCCTTGACCATGAAATTCGGGGCATTTCCAATATAGGTCAGGGCCCCCATGTAAACCGCACCCATGGATATCGCGAGCAGGGTGCTGGCCAGCGGCCCCATCAGCGCTGCCGCGTCGCCTCCGGCCATGTTGAAAAAGACGAGATAGGTCGGGGCGTTGTCAAGGAAGCCCGACAGCATGCCGGTCAGCCAGAAATACATCTCGTCGCGCGGAGCGCCATCCGGGCCGGTCGCCAGGGCGATGATCTCGCGCAGGCTGCCATCGGGCCCGGCGCGCAGGATGGCGATCACCGGCACGATGGTAACAAAGATGCCGGCGAATAACTTGCCGACCTCCAGCATCGGTTCCCAGCTGAAGCCGTTGCCCGAGCGGGTTTCGCGCCGCGTCAGCAGCAGCGACAGCCCGGCCAGCCCGAGCAGGATGGCGTCGCGCAGCAGATTCTGCGGCAGCACCTCGATCCCGGCGACGCTGAATGCGTAATCCGGCTTCCACGAACCTGACATCAGCACGGCGCCGACAACGCCCGCCAGCAGGAAGATGTTGACGCCCCCCTCGACGCGGATGGAGGTATCCGGCGTCGGGTCGCGGGTTACGCCTTCCTTCACATAGAAATAGCGGTCGATCACATAGAAGAGCGCCAGCAGCAGCATGCTGACCAGAAGAGTCGGCGGGAACATCGCTTCCATTGTCCAGAAGAACCGCACGCCCTTCAGGAAACCAAGAAACAGCGGCGGATCGCCAAGCGGCGTCAGCGCACCGCCGATATTCGCCACCAGGAAGATGAAAAAGACCACCACATGGGTGCTGGTGCGGCGGTTGTCGTTCGCCCGGATCAGTGGCCGGATCAGCAGCATCGCGGCGCCCGTCGTTCCCATCCAGCTCGCCAGCACGGTGCCGACCGCCAGGATGCCGGTATTGAGGCTGGGGCTGCCATGCAGGTTGCCGACGATGCGCACGCCGCCAGCGATGGTGAACAGCGACAGCAGCAGGATGGTGAAGGGAATGTATTCGTGCAGCGCCACTTCAAGCACGACATGCGCGGCGCTGCCGATCCCGTCATAGATCGCGAAAGGGATCAGGAAGGCGAGCGCCCAAAGCGCTGCGATTTTGCCGTAATGGTGGTGCCAGATATTTGGCACCAGCAGCGGGCAGAGGGCGATCGACAGCAGGATGCCAACGAAAGGAATGGCCCAGAGCAGCGTAAGAGCCGCGCCATCGATGGCGGCCGCCTGCGCTGGCGCGGCGAACAGAACCATACTGAGCGCCGCGCCAACGACGCGAAGCGTTGCAACCGTCATCTAGAGATCCCCTCTCAACCTTATCGTAGTTTTATGCCACGAATATGGGGCGAGAGGGGAAATTGACAACCCTGCCGTGTTTAAGCGGCAAAGAAGATCAGAGTGATGATGACGAAGCTGGGGATCAGGATGCCGATGCTCCACAGCATGTAACCGAAGAAGCTGGGCATCTTGACGTTCATTTCTTCGGCAATCGCCTTGACCATGAAATTGGGCGCGTTGCCGATATAGCTGTTCGCCCCCATGAACACGGCGCCAGCCGAAATCGCCAGCAGGGTCGTCGCAAGCGGGCCCATCAGGGTCGCCGCGTCGCCGCTCGCCATGTTGAAGAAGACGAGGTAGGTCGGGGCATTGTCGAGGAAGCTCGACAGAATGCCGGCAAGCCAGAAATACATCACGTTGTCCGGCGTGCCGTCTGGGTTGGACGCGAGACCAACCAATGAGCCCAGCGCACCATCGGTGCCGGCACGCAGGATGGCGATGGCCGGGATGATGGTGATGAAGATGCCGGCAAACAGCTTGGCTACCTCAACAATCGGCCCCCAGCTGAAGCCGTTGCCGATCCGGGTTTCCTTCGAGGTCAGCCGCAGCGACAGGAAGGCGATGACCAGCAGCAGCACGTCGCGAACAAGATTCTGCAGCTCCACGCCGACGCCGAAGATGTCAACGGTGACATCCGGCTTCCAGGTGCCCGACATCAGCACCGCAAGGATCACCGCACCCAGCAGGATCAGGTTGACGCCGCCCTCGATGCCGATGGCGCTGTCCGGCGTCGGATCGGGCTTGATGATGCCTTCCTTGCGATAGAGGTAGCTGTCGATGGCATAGAAGATGCCAAGCAGGATCACCACCATCACCATGGTGGGCAGGAACATGTATTGCGTGGTCCAGAAGAAGTCGACGCCTTTGAGGAAGCCAAGGAACAGCGGCGGATCGCCCAGCGGCGTCAGCGCACCGCCGATATTCGAAACCAGGAAGATGAAGAAGATCACCACATGCACATTGTGCTTGCGGTCGTCATTGGCGCGGATCAGCGGCCGGATCATCAGCATCGACGCGCCCGTCGTTCCCATCCAGCTGGCCAGCACCGTGCCGATCAGCAGCATCGCGGTGTTCAGGCTCGGGCTGCCATGCAAATTGCCGGTCAGGCGCACGCCGCCGGCCACGGTGAACAGTGCAAACAGCAGGATGATAAACGGGATGTATTCGTGCAGCGCGACTTCCAGCAGCACATGCGCGGTGGAGCCGATGCCGAGCGCAAGAGCAAACGGCACTGCAACGCACAGCCCCCAGAAGGCGGCAACCTTGCCGTAGTGATGGTGCCAGAAGTTGGGCAGGAACAGCGGCATCAGCGCGATCGACAGCAGGATGCCGGCGAAGGGCAGGGTCCAGAGGATGCTCAGCGTCTTGCCATCGAGCGAGGCGGCTTGGGCTGGCGCTGCCAGCCCCAGGCTCAAGACAATGGCTGGCGCAATCATGCGCATGACACGAATACCAGACATGGATCCCCCCAACAGAACGCAAATACCGCCGTGTGAAGGGGCGTAGATTAACGGCGCGTTGCCGCGCAATCAACGCGCGGCGTCGATGGGACTATATACGCCAATGTCGCCGGAAATCGGCGCTAAACCGTGCGGCCGGCAAAGGGTGGAAGATCCTCCAGCATCCCGGCCGGGTCCTGGTGGATGATCACCTCGGCGCCGGGAAACAGCACCAGCACCTCCCGCTCGATCTCTACCGCGATGGCATGGGCCTGGCGCAGCGGCATTTCCGGATCGAGCTCCAGATGAAACTGGATGAATATCTGATTGCCTGATTGCCGCGTGCGCAGATCGTGCATCGCAGCGGCCTCGGGGTGGCGACGCACCACATCCTTGATGCGCTCGCGTTCCTCGTCGGCCAGCTCGCGATCCATCAGATGATCCAAGGCACCGCGCACGATATCGATGGCGCTTTTCAGCACCACGGCGGCAACGATCAGCGCGCCGACTGCATCCACCCACAGGAATCCCGGCAGGCTGGTGATTGCGAGCGCGACCAGAACGGTGAGATTGGTCAGCAGATCGGACAGGTAATGCAGCCGGTCCGCCGAGATCGCCAGCGAATTGGTGTTGCGGATGACATGGCGCTGATACAGCACCAGCACCCCGGTCAGCAGGATGGAAAACACCATCACGCCGATGCCGGCCAGGCCGTAAGCCACCGGCTGCGGCGAAATCAGCCGCTGGATCGATTCCACGACGAGAAACAGCGCCGACCCGATGATCAGCGCGGCCTGGCCAAGGCCGGCCAGGGCCTCGGCCTTGCCATGGCCGAAACGGTGCTCCTTGTCGGCCGGCGTCAGCGCCTGGCGAACCGCAAACAGGTTGACCAGGGAAGCCAGCGCGTCGAGCAGGCTATCGATCAGCGATGCCAGCAAGGCAACGGAATCGGTCACCAGCCAGGCCGCCAGTTTCGCTGCGATCAGCACCACCGCGACTGTCACCGAGGCATAGGTGGCCCGCCGCATCAGGCGGTCGCGCATGGCAGGATTATCGACAAAATCGCGAGCCGACTGGGTCACGGGAACAGGCGTTCTGTCGTCCAGGCATCGCCAACGCGCCGGTAAACCAGCCGGTCATGCAGACGGAAGGGACGGTCGGCCCAGAATTCGATGCTCACCGGCGTGATGCGAAAGCCCGACCAATAGGGCGGCCGCGGCACTGCGCCGACGACGTATTTGGCAGCGTATTTGGCAACAGCGGCTTCCAGCGCAAACCGGCTTTCCACCGGGCGCGATTGCTGCGACGCCCAGGCGCCGATCTGGCTGTCGCGCGGGCGTGAGGCGAAATAGGCATCGGCCTCGGCATCGCTGACGCGGCTGACGCTGCCGCGGATGCGCACCTGGCGGCGCAGGCTCTTCCAGTGAAACACGGCGGCGGCTTGCGGATTGGCAAGCAGCTCCTGGCCTTTCTGGCTTTCGAAGTTGGTGTAGAAGACGAAGCCCTGCTCGCTATGCTCCTTCAGCAACACCATGCGCACATTCGGCAGGCCGTCTTTATCGGCGGTGGCCAGCGCCATGGCATTGGGATCGTTCGGCTCGCTCTTTTCGGCTTCGGCAAGCCAAGCGGCAAAATGAGCAAAGGGCGTGGTGAAAGCTTCCATGGCGTGCCTGCAACATCCTGAAAACGAACATACTTGTAGCGGCTCCATTTTGCGCCGCCTATAGCGGAGCCGCAACAATACCTAACGCCTGCCGCAATCCCGCCGCAATCCCCTCGCATATCTGCGCCGTGCCCGCCAGGGGCATGCTGCAAGGGAATCACACGTCATGCGCGCGCATGAGAAGCACAATCAGGTAGCGCCCCAACGTATCGCCTCAGGACGTATCGCCTCAGGACGTATCGCCTCAGGACGCATCGCTTCAGGCCGCATCGCCTCGGTGGCCATCGCGCTGGTTACGGCAGCGGGCCTGTTGAGCGCTTGCGCCGATACCGGCCAGAAGCAGAATGTCGGCACCGTGCTTGGCGGCGTCGGCGGCGCAGTTGCTGGCGCCCAGTTCGGCAGCGGCACCGGCCGTCTCGTTGGCGTGGCAGCCGGTACGTTGATCGGCGCTTTGCTCGGCTCAGAGGTTGGCAAGTCGCTTGATCGCGCCGACCATGTCTATATGGAGCGGGCCAATCAGCGCGCCTTCGAATCCACGCCGTCGGGCACGCAAGTCTCGTGGCGCAATCCGGATAGCGGCAATGCCGGCACCGTGGTGCCGCAGCCGGCCTATCAGACCAAGAGCGGCGAATATTGCCGCGAGTTCCAGCAGACCATCACAGTCGGCGGTGAAACCCAGCAGGGTTACGGCACCGCCTGCCGCCAGCCGGACGGCAGCTGGAAAGTGGTGCAGTAAGCAGTTTCAGTCGAAGCGTCTTTATTCTCCCCTTCCCCCCAGACTCAGCGGCGCGTTCCACCCGGACCGCGCCGTCTTTTTTTGCATCGGGACGCGTAGCGATCAGGCTCGCCCGACGATCAGCGCGGCATTGACGCCGCCGAACCCGAAAGCATTGGACATCGCATAATCGATGGCTTTCGGTTTCGCCCGATGCGGCAGCAGGTCGATACCGTCAAAAGCGGGATCGATATTGTCCAGATTGCGTGTCGGCGGCAGCAGATTGTCCCGCACCGCCAGCAAGCTGTAGATCGCCTCTACGGCTCCGGCTGCGCCCAGCAGATGGCCGATGGCGGATTTGGTCGACGACATGGACAAGCCGCTGACGGCATCGCCGAACACGGCTCTGACGGCGGCGATTTCCGCCGCATCACCCACCGGCGTCGCCGTCGCGTGGGCGTTGATGTAGCCGATCTGACGCGGCTGCAATCCCGCCTGGTTCATCGCGATCTGCATTGCCCGCCTGGCGCCCGCGCCGTCCTCCGGCGGCGCGGTGATATGATGGGCATCGCCTGTGGTGCCATAGCCGACAATGCGTCCAAGAATGGCAGCGCCGCGGGCGCGGGCGTGCTCTTCCGCTTCCAGCACCAGGATACCGGCGCCCTCGCCCATCACGAAGCCATCGCGCGCGGCATCAAAAGGTCGCGAGGCGCGCGTGGGATCGTTGTTCTGCGCAGTCGCCAGCGCGCGCGCCGCCGCGAAACCGGCAATGCTGACGCGGTCGATGCAGGCCTCGGCGCCGCCGGCGATCATCACATCGGCATCGCCCGCGCGAATCAGCCGCGCTGCGTCGCCAATGGCCTGCGCGCCCGCCGCGCAGGCCGTCACCGGACAGCCAAGCGGACCTTCCAGCCCCCAGGCGATCGAGATATGCCCAGCCGCCAGATTGCCAAGGAAGGAAGGGATGACAAAAGGCGACAGGCGCCGCGGGCCGGATTGCTCGACGGTGCGGGTTGCTGCCGCAATCGCAGGAAAGCCGCCAATGCCGGTCGCAACGATGCAGCCTGCGCGCTGCTTCTCGGTATCGCTGCGCGGCTGCCAATCGGCCTGGCGCATCGCTTCCGCCGCCGCAGCCAGGGCGAAATGAATGAAACGATCCATCTTGCGGCGGTCTTTCGCAGGAGCCGCCTGCTCCGGATCGAAGCCATGCGGATCCCCGGCAATATCAGGCACGATTCCGGCGACCCTCGCGGGCAGGTCGGTGGTGTCAAAAGCCGTGATCGGCCGCAGGCCCGATGCGCCTGCGGTCAATCTGTCCCAATTCGCCGCCACGCCGCTGCCCAGCGGCGTAACCATGCCCATCCCCGTGACCACCACATCGCGCATGTCGCTCTTCCAAAATATGTATATACATGAATTGTAGATACAGTTAAGCCCGTCTTTGCCGCTTTGCAAGGGCCGGGAAACGCGTTATCACCGCTGCATGACGAAAAAACGCGGCGATCCCGCCGATCTTGCTTTTCAGCAGCTTTGCGATCTGGGCTGCACCGGTATGCGGCTGCAGGCGGCCACGCGGCTCGTCATGCAGCTTTACGGTGAGCATCTGGCCAAGGCAGGCCTGAGCAGCCCGCAATTCGCCACGCTTGCCTATTTGACCCGCGACGGCAGCCATTCGGTCAGCAGCCTTGCCGAACTGCTCCATACCGACCAGACCACGCTGACCCGTAATCTCCGCCTGATGGAAAAGCGGGGCCTGATCGCGCAAATGACCGCACCTGAGGATCGCCGCCGCAAGGTGATCCGCATCACCCCGGAGGGCCAGCGGCTGTTCCGCAAGGCGCTGCCGCTCTGGCAGCAGGCCCAGGCCGAGGTGACCAGGCGGCTGGGCCAGACGCAGACGACCCAGCTGAATCGTCAGCTCGATTTCGCTGTGCCGCGGCTGCAGACCTGAACAAGACTGACAAAAACTGACGAGGAGCGCCCGATGCTTTCACCGATATTCGATCTGGAGGTTGAAGTCGCCACGCCGCAATCCATCGGGCGCGGAGAGATGGGCGAGCGCCGCTGCATCCCGATCGCCGGCGGCCGCCTGAAGGGCAAGCTCAACGGCAAGGTGCTGCCGGGCGGCGCGGACTGGCAGGTTCTGCGTCCGGACGGCATGGCCGATCTGGATGCGCATTACATGCTTGTCACCGATGCGGGCGAGCAGATCGAAGTATGGAGCCGTGGCTTGCGGTCAGGTCCGCCCGAGGTGATGGCGCGGCTGGCGCGCGGCGAAAGCGTCGATCCGGCGAGCTACTATTTCCGCACGGCGTTGCGTTTCGAAACTGCTGCGCCGCAGCTGCAATGGCTGGTGCATCGCCTGGCCATCGGCTATGGCGAAAGGCGGCCCGATCAGGTTCTGCTGAAAGTCTACGCGGTCGACTGATTTCAGGCGGATCGATCCCAGTTTGATCGAACTCAGATCGGCCGATCCCAGTCGGGCGGATAGATGCGCAAAACGCCTTGCACCCGTCTGACCTGCCCCTGCGCGTCGCGCTCGGCGGCACCCAAAGCCTCGCGCCGCTCGCCGGGTGCGACGGCATCGGCCAGCCGGAAGACCACACGATCCTTTGCCGCTCCATTGCGCAGACGGCGATAATGCAGGCGCACCAGGTCGCGATCATCGGGGTGGACCTGCTCCAGCAAGCCGGCCAGCGAGGCCGGACAGGATTGCGGCGCCAGTCCGATCAGCCGGTAATACTCGTCCGACCAGGTCATCTGTTCGTCATCGGCATCCCAGCTCCAGCTACCCTGGCAGGCCAGGGCTTGCGCGCCAGCGAAATCCGCCAGCACGGCGCGATGGGCCTGCTCGATCTCGCGACGGCTGGCTTCGGCAGCGGCACGGGCGCGGTCCAGTTCGGCGATCAATTCGGCGTTGCGCAGCCGCAGGGCGATGCCCAGTCTTTCGCGGCGGTAGTTGAGATGCACCCAGATCGCCATGGCAGCCGCCATCACCAATCCGAAGAACGCCATGTAAAGCGCCGAACGCTCGCCCGAGATGAAGGTGCGCGCATAAAGCGGAATGGTCATTGCCGCCATGAAGGCATAGTAGGATGGCAGATGCGTGGTCCGGGTATTAGCGTTGCTGAACGACAATCCGGCCCACACGATCGCCAGCACGGCCTGCAATTCGACATTGCCCGGCGGGAAATACAGCCAGCCCAGCAAGCCCCAGGTCGCTCCGGTAACTGCCGATCCGACGGCGAAATGGCGGCCCCAATAGGCGGCATCGCCAGAACCCTCGCCATAGACGGCGTAGCGCTCGCGCATGCGATCCAGATACCAGGTGCCGAAGGCGTACAGAACCGTGAGGCCGACGATGCTCCACCAGGTGGCGTATTCGTGGAACATCAGGAAGGCGCCGAACAGCATCGGGAACGGCACATAACGGAAGGGGCCGCTCAGATGGTAGAGCCGCTCGATCATCAGGGCATCGATCTGCCGCTCGCGGCCCTCCAGCAGCGAGCCGTCGCCTTCCATCAGCCTGTGCAGCAGCGCTGCCGACATTGCCGGACGGTCGATTTCCGGACGATCCACGCGGTACTCCCCCCCTTAAGCGACATGCCGCTGTCTTGGCCGTCACCCTGAAGCGATAGCATGATCAGGTTAGCATCGCGTCATTCGCGATGGCCAGCCAAACCGCACTGAGGAAGATGCGCCTTTAGGATAATTCGGCGCGCAGCTTCTGGCGCAGGATGTCGATCGGCTTCAGCTGCCCTTCGACTTCCATATGCCAGAACACCCAGCCATTGCAGGCGCTGGCGCCCATCACATGAGCGCCGACCTTGTGAATCGAGCCGACCGCATCGGCGGTGGCCAGGCTGCCATCGGCGCGCACCTTGGCGGAAAAGCGCCGCGACGGATCGAACAGGACCGTGCCGGGCGCAAGCAGGCCGCGTTCAACCACCCAGCCGAAGGGAATGCGCGGCTCGTCCTTCTTGGAGCGGGTCACTTCCACATCGTCGGGCGAGACCGGCTGCACCGTGCTGATGCGGCGCTCAGCTGCCTTGGCGTAAGTCTTGTCGCGTTCGATGCCGATGAAGCGGCGCCCCAGCCGCTTGGCGACGGCGCCGGTAGTGCCGGAGCCGAAGAAGGGATCGAGGATCACGTCGCCCGGCTTGGTCGATGCAATGATCACGCGATGCAGCAGCGCTTCCGGCTTCTGCGTCGGATGCGCCTTGGCACCGTCTTCGCCGCGCAGCCGCTCCGCGCCCGAGCAGATCGGGATCAGCCAGTCGGACCGCATCTGCAGGTCCTCGTTCAGCGCCTTCATGGCGTCGTAGTTGAAGGTATAACCCTTGGCGTCCTGGCTCTTGGCACACCAGATCAGCGTTTCATGCGCATTGGTAAAACGCTTGCCGCGAAAATTCGGCATCGGGTTGGTCTTGCGCCACACGATGTCGTTCAGCATCCAGAAGCCGAGATCCTGCAGCTGGGCGCCGAGGCGGAAAATGTTGTGGTAGCTGCCGATCACCCAGATCGTGCCATTGGGCTTCAGCAGCCGCCGCGCCGCCTGCAGCCAGGCTTTGCTGAAGGCGTCGTATTCGGCGAAGGAGCCGAACTTGTCCCAGTCGTCGTCGACCGCATCCACCACGGTGTCGTTCGGCCGGCGCAGCTCGCCGGTGAGCTGCAGATTGTAGGGCGGGTCGGCGAAGATGCAGTCGATGCTCTCCGCCGGCAGCCTGTTCATCTGCTCGATGCTGTCGCCCAGCAGGATGCGATCGAGCGGCAGCGCCGGATGAGGAGCGTCGATCCGGGTTTCGCCGGCGGCACCCTTGAGTTTCAGCTTGGTGGTGCGGCGCCGGCTGTCGGGATTGGCGCTCACGAGGCGCAGATGGCCTTTGCGCAGGGCCTTGCGGGCCGGATCATTCAACGTAGAAGCCATTTGCGGGTCCCCCTAAAAAGACCCGCAAGTCATTAGATTCTTTAGGTTATTAAGACGTTAACTCAAGATCTAGAGTCATTTGTTCATGAACAGGCGCAAAACCTAGTCGGTGATGCGGAGAAATGCCGGCAGCCTTCAGTCCGGCATGATGCGCCGGCGTGCCGTAGCCCTTGTTGCTGTCCCAGCCATAAGCGGGATAGCGCAGATGCAGTTTGGCCATCGCGCGGTCGCGGGTGACCTTGGCGATGATGGAGGCTGCGGCAATCGAAATGCTGAGCGCATCGCCATCGACCACCGCGGTTGCGGGACAGCAGAGCTGCTTGGGGCAGTGATTGCCATCCACCAGCGCATGATCGGGCACGACGCGTAGCGCGGTGACGGCGCGGCACATGGCCAGCATGGTCGCGTGGAAGATGTTCAGCCGCGCGATTTCGGCCACTGAAGCGGCGCCGATGCCGACGCGCCCGCGCTCCATGATGCGCCAGTAAAGGTCCTCGCGCTTTTCCGCCGTCAGCTTCTTGGAATCGTCGATGCCGCGCGGCACGCGCTTGCGGTCCAGGATCACCGCGGCGGCCACGACCGGGCCAGCCAGCGGCCCGCGCCCCGCCTCGTCGACGCCGCAGACCACTCCGCCCAGCCGTTTCTCCAGCGTGAAATCCGGCACCGATGCCCTCCTGGCTGCCCTGCTCCGGTCACGATTCGGGATTATATCCGTCGCCCGCTTGCCCGCATCCCGCGCGCTGTGGAAAAGTCGATAAAATGTAAGGAATAAATACAGCCGATTGAGCAGAGCAGAAAGCAGGACAGGAACGACGATGAGCGCGGCACCACAAATCGATCCGGATGGCGAAATCCTCACCCGGCTGGAGGGGACGGTGTTTGTCATCGGACTGAACCGGCCCGCCAAGCTCAATGGCTTCACGCCGAAGATGCTGCGCGAACTGGCTGCCGCCTACACCGCTTTCGAGCAGTCGCCCGAGGCCCGCGTCGCGGTGTTATATGCGGAAGGCCGGCATTTCACTGCCGGCCTTGACCTGCCCAAGGTCGCGCCCTTCATGGGGCAGAAGACGCTGTTCGTCGAACCCGGCCAGATCGATCCGCTCAACAACCTGCCGCCGCTCCGCACCAAGCCGGTAATCGCGGCCGTGCAGGGGATCACCTACACCATCGGCATCGAGCTGATGCTGGCCGCGGATATCGTGGTGGCCTCCAGCGATTGCCGCTTCAGCCAGCTTGAGGTCAGGCGCGGCATCATGGCCACCGGCGGCGCCACCATCCGCATGGTCGAGCGGGCTGGCTGGGGCAATGCGATGCGCTATCTGCTGACGGGCGACGAATTCGACGTCGCCACGGCGCTGCGGCTGGGCTTTGTGCAGGAGGTGACCGAGCCGGGCGGACAGTTCGACGCGGCGATGCGGCTGGCGCAGTCGATCGCGGCGCAGGCGCCGCTGGCGGTCAACGCCACCTTGCGCAACGCGCGGCTCGCCATCGAAGAAGGCCCGGCGGCGGCGGTGGCGGATTTCCAGCCGACGCAGGCGCGCCTGATGGCGACTGAGGATGTGAAGGAGGGCGTTGCCAGCTTCATCGAGAAACGCGTGGCGCGCTTCAAAGGATGCTGATGTCGAAATCCGTTCGAAAGCTTGGCGCCGTCCTGCTGGCGGCGATGCTTGTTTCGCCTGCCATGGCGCCTGCGCCGGTCACGGCGCAGATCTTCATGTCGCCCGATGAAGCCAAGAAGCTCGGTGCGCAGGAGCATCCGAAGATCGTCAAGGAATTCGGCGGCGTCTATGAGGATCCGGAGATCGGCGCCTATGTGGCCAGCATCGCAGGCCGCCTGGCCGGCCAGTCGGGTCAGCCCGCTGGCAGCTTCACCTTCACGGTGCTGAACTCGCCGATCGTCAACGCCTTCGCCCTGCCGGGCGGCTATGTCTATATCACCCGCGGCACCTTGGCTTTGGCCAATAACGAGGCGGAAGCCGCCGGCGTGCTCGGCCATGAAATCGGCCATGTCATCGCCAAGCATTCCGAGCAGCGCTACGACAAGTCCGTCTTCACCAATCTTGGTGTCACTGCCGGCTCCATCCTTGGATCGATCTTCCTCGGTCAGGGGGCAGGCCAGGCCATCGGGCAGATCGGCCAGGTTGCCGGTGGCGCCTATCTCGCCAGCTTCAGCCGCGAGAACGAATTCGAAGCCGATCTCATCGGCGTGCGGCTGCTGGCGCGTGTGGGCTATGCGCCCGATGCGCAGGCGGCCTTTCTGCAAAGCCTGAGCGACTACAGCGATCTCGCCACCAAGATGGCGGGTGCGGCAGGCCAGGATCGCACGATGGATCTTTTCGCCACCCATCCGCGCGGGCCGGATCGCGTCCGGGCCGCCATCGAGGAAGCGCGCGCCTATCCGACCGACCCGATCTATCGCCGCGACATCTATCTCGACCGCATCGACGGCATGATCTATGGCGACGACCCGAAGGAAGGCGTGGTGCGGGGCAACACCTTCGTGCATCCGGATTTGCGCCTAAGCTTTTCGGTGCCGGAAGACTGGCGGATTTCGAATACCTCGCAGGCCGTGATCGCCAGCCACAGCAACGGCCAGATGCAGTTCGATCTGGAGCGTGACAAGAAGAAGGTGCAGGCCTCGCGCAGTGCGCTCGATTACCTGACGCGCTACTGGGTGCCGAATCTGCGTCTGCAGAATGCCGAGTCGATCACCGTGAACGGCATGCCGGCGGCGACCGGCTCGGCGCGGGTGCAGAGCAAGTCGGGCGGCACCGTTGATGTGCGTTTTGTTGCGGTCGGCTTTCCCACCGACGAAATCATCCGCTTCGTCATCATCGCCCCGGCCGGGGGTCTCAGCAAGATCGAGGCGACGATGATCAAAAGCGTGAATACGCTGAAATTCCTTTCCGAGTCGGAAGCGAAAGCCGTGCAGCCGCTGCGGCTGCGCGTCGTGAGCGTGAAACCCGGCGATACGGTGGAGAAGCTGGCCGAGAAGCTGCCGCTGTCGCGGTTCAAGCTGGAGCAGTTTCGCGTGCTCAACGGCCTGCGCGAGGGCGAGACGATCAAGCCCGGCGAACGCGTGAAGATGATTGAATAAGCAATAGCATCTGCCGCGCATCCACGATGCGCCAATGTTCAAGATGAGACAAGATGAGAGCTGTGCCCGGCGATCCTAACTGGCCGGCGTGCCGCCTTCCCGCTGCAGGTCCGCGATGTCGGCCAGCCGCCGGCGCAGGCGTTTGAGCGCCTGATGCTCCAGCTGGCGGACACGCTCCTTGGAAATGCCGAGCTTCATGCCCAATCGCTCAAGCGTGACGGCTTCTTCGTTGAAGAAGCGCGCCTTGACGATGACGCGCTCACGTTCGGGCAGAGCGGCGACGGCTTCGCCGACCCAGCGGGCGCGAAGGCGCGTGTCACGCTGCGCCATCGTGGTCTCTTCCGGATTGGGCCGTTCATCCACCAGCAGGTCCTGCCAGGCGGCTTCGCCATCCTCGCCCACCACGGCATTCAGCGAGCGGTCCGAAGCCGCCAGCCGGCTTTCCATATGGACAACATCGCTCTCGCTGACATTGAGCTGATGCGCCAGCTTGCGGCGGCCTTCCGCAGTCAACGCTTCATGCCCGCCGCGCTCGATCTTGGCGCGCAGGCGGCGCAGGTTGAAGAACAGCGATTTGTGCGCTGCAGTCGTACCTGTACGGACGATCGACCAGTTGCGCAGCACGAAATCCTGAATCGCTGCCCGAATCCACCAGGCCGCATAGGTGGCAAAGCGCACTTCACGCTCCGGCTCGAAGCGGGCCGCAGCCTGCATCAATCCGAGATTGCCTTCCTGAATCAAATCGTTGAGCGGTAATCCGTAATGCCGGAAGCGCACGGCGGTGGAGATCACCAGACGCATATGCGGTGCAACAAGTTTATGCAGCGCGGTCTGGTCCTGACGGTTGCGCCAGCGTTTCGCGAGCGCCGCTTCCTCACTGGGCGACAGCAGCGGCAGCCGCATGGCGCGCCGCACAAAAGCCCGGTCACTGGCATCGGAAGAGGCGGCATTGGGACGATCTGGAACCATGGCAAGAGCCATGGTTAGCGAAGTTTAAGACGGAATTAGGGCAAAGCGTCCGCTCACGCGGATGTGTTCGCCATTTTCTGCACCGGTGCACGCCAGCGTCCGGCTGTGTTGCACGCGAGAAAGCGGCTTACCTTTCCATCCGGGCCGCATAGCGGTAGCGCAAGCCGCTGCCATGATTCCACTGAGACATGCGGCGGCGGATAATGCAGGCTGAAGAAGGCTTCCTGGCGCAGCCAGGCAACCCGATACAGCGCGCGAAAAAACACCGACATGTAATTGCCGCCGTCGATATCCGACACGCAGCGTCCGGTCATGTCCCGGCCATAGGTTTCCGCGACCTTGGTGCCGTAAAGACGGAACCGGCCGTCCCAGCCGTCGTCCAGCATATCGATCAGGACCACATGCCCCAAGGCAGGCTTCAGGTCGAAAGGCGAAATGTCGCTGGCTTTCGGGATACCCCTATCGGCTTTGAGCGAATGCCAATACTCCACCAGGAAGCGGATCGGCTTGCTCATCATTTCCGTAACGGTTGGGGACCATTGCAGGGTTTCAAGACGAGCGCCATGCGCCCTGAGATACGTCTCGATGCGGGAGATTTTGTCGGCCATCAGCCAGGCCGCCAAATTCTCCATATCCCCAGATGCCATGAGGGCATGCTAACGGGGGAAAACCGCCACGCCAATGGCCAGTGCAGGCTTCAAAATGCCCGTTTCCAATGAACCAAATGAATGATCAGATGGCGAAGCTTTCCACGATGGCACCGTCCAGCGAGAAGCAGGCGACGTTCAGCGGCCCGCCAAATCCGGCGCCGCCATCAAGACAGCAGGTAAAGGCATCGAGATGCGCGCCCTCACCGCGCGGATTGCAGCCGCTGATGACGCGGCGGAAGCCGGCATAGGGCTGTGAGAGATTGCGGAATGACGGCGAGCCCCACCACAGATGATCCGATTGCGATGCAAGCGGAATATTGGGATCGATGCCGGCATGGACGAACAGCAATTCGCCGCCGGCGGTGAAGGCAGCGCGGCGCAGGCTGCCGAACAATTCGTCATGGCCGGGATGGCGGCGGATGGTGGCGCGCAGGCCATTGGTCCAGCGGCTGATGCTCAGCGCGCCTTCGCGCAGCACCGCCTGCGCCTGGCGAGGCTCGACATCATAGGCGCGCAGCATCGGCTCCAGCCCATGACGCAGCATCCAGTCGAGCACCTCGCCGGGGCCGGAGGCGAACTGAATCTGCAGCAGCTTGCGCCACATCTCCTCCTGCGCACCGCGCAGATAGACGATGTCCTCCGGCTCCACGCCGGGCAGGCAAAGGAAGTCGCGGCGGAACGCCAGCAATTCGTCCAGCGTCGCAATGGTGGCCTGGCCATGGCCGATGAGATTGCCGAGATAGACCAGGCGGTCGCCCGGCAAAAGGCGCGCGGCCAGTTCCGAATGCGCTTCGCGCAGGCGGCCCACTTCGGCATGGATCGCAGCCACGGCCCAGATGCGGCGGGCATGGCGCAGGACCGAAAAAACCTCGGAATCGGTGGGCAGCGCCGGACGCGGTGCGGCATTGGACGCTGCGGCGCCAATGGACGGAGAGGAGCTTGGATGCGGCGCGGACAAAGTCTCTAACGAATCGGGCCAATAAGCGGGTCCCGAAGGCGAATGCTAACGAAGCCCTAGGGGAAAACGAAGTGAAAACCGAAGCGGCGGCGCCAAAAGCCGTGTGATCTTTTTGCGCCGCCGGACGCGCCGGATTTGAGGCCGCTTAGGCCGCCTTCAGAATCTTCTCCAGCTTCTTGGTCGCGGTCTCTTCGTCGATCCGCTCCACGGCCGCCAGCTCACGCATCAGGCGGTCCAGCGCCGATTCATAAATCTGCCGTTCCGAATAGCTCTGATCCGGCTGGCCGGCGTTGCGGTGCAGGTCGCGCACCACCTCGGCGATCGAGACCGGATCGCCGGAATTGATCTTGGCTTCGTATTCCTGGGCGCGGCGGCTCCACATGGCGCGCTTGATGCGGGCACGACCCTTCAGAGTCTCAAGGGCCGTGCGCATCTTCTGCGGCGAGGACAGCTTGCGGATGCCGACCGAGGCCACCTTGGACAGCGGCACGCGCACGGTCATCTTGTCGCGCTCGAATTCGACGACCATGAGGTCGAGCTCGAACCCGGCGATCATCTGACGCTCGATGCGCAAAATCTTGCCCACGCCATGGGTGGGATAAACGACATAATCGCCGGCGGCGAAATCGACTTTCACTTTTGCAGGTACTGGCTTGAGTTGCACGACTTTACTACTGGGTTGCTGGGGTTTGGGGTCCATCGCCGCCGGACGCACCGGCTGCGGCAATGGACGGCTCGGCGGAGCCGAAACGGCAAGCGGCTTCGACGGCGGCGTCGGCTTGGCGGGCGCAGCCGCCTTGGCCGCTGACGCGGCAGAGGCCTTGGCGGGCTTCGCGGCGGGCGCGGCCGAGGCTTGGGTCTTGGTGGCCTTCACAGCAGCGGCGGTCTTCGCCGGCTTGGTTTCGGTTTTCTTCCTGGCGGTCTGGCTGGAGGCCGGGGCGGTGGCCTTGACAGACTTGGCGGCAGCTTTCGGAGCCGGCTTGGCGGCGGTTTTCGCCGGGGCCTTCTGCTTTACGGTCGCGGGCTTCTTGGCCGCCGCGGCACGCGCGGCCGGCTGCTTGGTCTTGGCCGGCTTGGCTTTGCTGGCTGCGGCAGTCTTTGCCTTGGCTGGGCTCTTGGTCTTGGCTTTTTTCACTGGCCACCCTCGCTTCGTAACACGCCACCGTCAAAATAGACGACGAATACTTGCCGTTCAGGCTCGACGAGAACCTGGGGGCAGACAAGTTTAAGTCGTAACTTCCTGTCGGATGCAACCCGGAGTCATTTTGATCCAGAAGCCACCCAGCTCGTCCGGCGGCAATCCTGCGGACGAGGCTAAAAATTACAGATTAAATATACCCTAAAACTGCGCTTATGGACAGCGGCCAGCAGGACGCGAAACCGCCCAACAATACGCGCAGAGATAGAAATCTGTTCTTATGGGGCAGATGCTGGGTTACTTCGCCGTGCCCTCGCCAGGCTTCGGGCTGAAATATTTCTCGAATTTCCCGGGCACGCCCTTCCAGGAATCGGCATCGGCCGGGGGCTCGCCCTTGCGGGTGATATTGGGCCACTGGCTTGCATATTCCCGGTTCAGCTCCACCCAGGCCTCGGTCCGGCTATCGGTGTCCGGCAAAATGGCCTCGGCCGGGCATTCCGGCTCGCAGACGCCGCAGTCGATGCATTCGTCCGGATGGATCACCAGCATGTTCTCGCCAACATAGAAGCAGTCGACGGGGCAAACCTCGACGCAGTCCATGTATTTGCACTTGATGCACTGTTCGGTCACCACATAGGTCATTGGCTGAGAACCTTGGCTGACGGCTGATGAACGCTACCGGAATATATGGGGCAGCAGCGGCTCGTCGGGTAGCACAGCGACTACAGAGGGTCAATCTTTGCCGCCGCGGTCCGCTGTCGCAGCGTCATCCTCGCCGCGCTGAGGCGGGATTTCGACATATGTCGCCTGTGCTTCCGGCGCGGGGCCGCGGCGAAGCGGCAAACGCGTTATCTGCACCACGCGCACGCCGCCGGGCAGCGGCAGGGTCAGAACGTCGCCGATCCGCACCTGCGCATGCGTCTTGTCGATGACGCGGCCATTGATGCGGATGCGTCCTTTCTCGGCAAAACTTTGTGCGATGGCGCGTGACTTGCAAAACCGCGCCATCCAGAGCCACTTGTCCAGCCGCAGCGCGGTCTGGGAGGAAGACTGAGAAGAAGAAACCTCACCCATGCGGCCGGTAGTATAGCGCGCGCCGGCGCGCCCCGTCAGGCCGGTCGGGCAGCCACCTGCCTGGTCGTTGCAATCAGCCAGCCGACCACGGCGCGCAAGGCCTCGATACGGCTGGCGCCGGCCTGCCGCTTCTCGCGATACAGCGCGAGCTGCTGCGCGGCCGAGGTGCCGCGGACGAGGATCTGCCGGGCATGGGCGACTTCGGGGATGCAGCCGAGCGCGGCGGCATCTTCCTCGATCAGGCGCAGGATATCCTCGATCACGTCGGCGAACGGCGTGATGCGCTTGTTGTTGATGTCGATCAGGCCTTCGCTGGTGCCGTTGCGCTGGGCGCGCCAGCGGTTTTCCTCGATCAGCAGCCGGGTATGATTGCGCCAGGTGGCGTTGATGTCCGGCCGCCGCTGCAGCGCCCGCGCCAGGCAGCGATACAGCGCCGCGATGCACAGCGTATCTTCCAGATGGGTGCAGGAATCGGCGATGCGCAGTTCCAGCGTGGGAAAGCGTAAAGAGGGACGGATCGACCACCAGATATGGGTGGCATCCTCGATCACACCGGCCGAGACAAGCGTGTCGACATAGCCGTTGTAATCGGCAAGATCGGGGAAGAATTCCGGAATGCCGGTGCGCGGCAGTTCATCGTAGGCCGCCAGGCGATAGCCCATCAGTCCCGTCGTGTGCTTGCGCCAGAACGGCGAGGAGGTGCTCAGGCCCAGCAGCACCGGCAGGAAGGGCAGGATGCGGTTCATCACATCCAGCCGCTGGTGCGGATCGGCGATCTCCACATGGACATGCATGCCGCACAGCATGTTGCGGCGTGCCAGGATTTTCAGATCGTCGGCGATCTTGTGATAGCGCGGCTTGTCGGTCGGCTCCTGCTCCGACCATTCCGCCAAAGGATGCGTGCCCGCGGCAAACAGCGCCATGTCGAATTCCGCAGTGGCCTCGGCCAGGGATTGGCGGCAATGCCGCAGGGCCTTGCGGGCATCTTCCAGCGAGCGGCAGATCGGCGTCGCGACCTCGATCTGCGATTGCAGCAGTTCCGTCTGCACCTGGTCGCCCAGCGCTTCCTTGCAGCGCCGCATTAATGCCTTCGGCATGCGCGGCACTGCATTCTTGGTTTCGGCATCGGCGAGGAAATACTCTTCCTCGATGCCGATCGGATAAGCGTCGGACATAAATGGCCCCCGTTTCTTTTGGCCTAGTATAGGCGGACTGGCGGACGAACGCGCCGCAGCCATGACGGCTGAATGCGGCAGCGATGTGGCGAATGGATTGTTTCCGCTGCCTCTCCTGCGGGAAATACCGCCCGTTCAGACCTAGGCCGCCAATTCGAACGGCAGCAGGTGATCACCGTCACGCAGGCGCTGCCTCCTGCCTTTGCCGCCAGCGCGGCGCCGGCTGGCCGCTGGCGCCGCCCGTGCTGGTGCGATAGATTTGCAACTATGACAGACCGTCAACGTACCTTGATCCTCACCGGCGCCAGCCGCGGTATCGGCCATGCCACTGTGAAGCGCTTTTCCGCCGCCGGCTGGCGCGTCTTCACCGTTTCGCGTCAGCCCTTTTCCGAACATTGCCCCTGGGAGGGCGGCGCGGAGAGCCATGTGCAGATGGATCTGGCCGATATCGACCAGCTGCCGGCCGCCATCGAGGCGCTGAGGAAACGCCTGCCGGACGGCAAGCTCGATGCGCTGGTCAACAATGCGGCAATCTCGCCCAAGGGGCCGGGCGGTTCGCGCCTTGGCGTGCTCGACACCGACTTCGACACGCTGATGAAGGTCTATAACGTCAATCTTTTCTCGGTGGCGATGCTGGCTCGCGGCTTCTTCAACGAACTGAAGGCCGCGCAAGGTTCCATCGTCAATGTTACCTCAATTGCCGGCAGCCGCGTGCATCCCTTTGCCGGCATGGCCTATGCCACCTCCAAGGCGGCATTGGCGGCGCTGACCCGGGAAATGGCCTGGGAATTCGGACCGCATAACATCCGCGTCAATGCCATTGCTCCGGGTGAGATCGATACTTCTATTCTCTCGCCGGGTACCGACGAGATCGTGCGGCGGGAAATCCCGATGCACCGGCTCGGCAAGCCCGAGGAAGTGGCCTCAACCATCTACTTCCTCTGCACGCCGACTTCGTCCTATGTGAATGGTGCCGAAATTCACATTAACGGCGGCCAGCACGTCTAGATTCCCTGCAAGCCCTTGTGGTTTTAATTTAGGTGGATTAGCGTGAAGCACAGTCCGGCCGCGTGATTTCCCTGCGGCTGGCCATAAGCCGGACGAGGGCATGCTGAAGGGCAAACGCATTCTGCTGGTGATTTCGGGCGGCATTGCTGCCTACAAATCGCTTGAGCTGATCCGCCGCCTGCGCGAGCGCGGCGCCAGCGTGCGCTGCGCCATGACCAAGGCGGCCGAGCAATTCGTCACGCCCCTGAGCGTCTCGTCGCTGAGCGGCGAGAAGGTCTCCACCGATATTTTCTCGCTGACCGACGAAGCCGAGATGGGACATATCGAGCTGTCCCGCGACGCCGATCTGGTCGTGGTCGCCCCGGCGACCGCCAATATTCTCGCCCGTATGGCCCAGGGCCTGGCCGACGACATGGCCACGACCCTGCTGCTGGCCACCGACAAGCCGATCCTCGTCGCGCCGGCAATGAATGTCCGCATGTGGCTGCATCCGGCCACCCAGCGCAACGTCGAACAGCTCAAACAGGACGGCGTGGCCTTCGTCGGACCAAACGACGGCGAGATGGCATGCGGCGAATATGGCCCCGGCCGCATGGCGGAGCCGCTGGAGATCGTTGCCGCCATCGAGGCGCAGTTCGGCAAGCCGCTGCCCAAGCATCTCATGCTCGTGCAGCCGCCGCCTGCGCAAAGCCTGAAGGGCCGCAAGGTGATCGTCACCTCCGGGCCGACGCATGAGCCGATCGATCCGGTGCGCTATATCGCCAACCGTTCCTCGGGCAAGCAGGGCCATGCCATCGCTGCCGCCCTGGCTGCGCGCGGCGCCGAGGTGATCCTGGTCACCGGCCCGGTCAGTCTGCCCGATCCGCCGGGCGTGAAGACGATCCATGTGGAAGCGGCGCGCGACATGTTTTCCGCCTGCTTCCTCAACCTGCCGGCCGATGCCGCGATCTTTGCCGCCGCGGTGGCGGACTGGCGCGTCGCCGTCGAAGCATCACAGAAGCTGAAGAAGACCAGCGATACGCCGCCGACGTTGCGGCTGGCGGAGAACCCGGACATTTTGCGCGCCATCGCCACCACGGACGCCAAGCGCCGCCCCACGCTGGTCGTCGGCTTTGCCGCCGAGACCGAGAATGTCGTCGCCTATGCGAAGAAGAAGCTGGCTTCGAAAGGCTGCGACTGGATCGTCGCCAACCATGTCGGCGAGGGATCGGATACCTTCGGCGGCGACAGCAACAGGGTGCATCTGGTGCGCCAGGATGGCGTGGAAGACTGGCCGCGCATGAGCAAGGCGGAGGTCGCAGCGCAGCTGGCGGATCGCATCGCTGCCTTCTTTAGCGAATCCGCTCCGGTCGTGAAGCTCACAAAACCGAAAATCAGCAAAGGACGCTCCTGATGACCCGACCGGTACCCCTGCATGTACCGATCAAGCGCCTGCCCCATGCCGAGGGACTGCCGCTGCCGGCTTACGCCACGCCGGATTCCGCCGGCCTCGATCTGCTGGCCGCGATCTCCGAGCCGATCACCTTGCAGCCGGGCGAACGCCGCCTGGTGCCGACCGGGCTGGCCATCGCCGTGCCGCCGGGTTTTGAGGCGCAGGTGCGGCCCCGTTCCGGCCTTGCGCTGAAACATGGCGTCACCGTGCTGAACGCACCAGGCACCGTCGATGCCGATTACCGCGGTGAGGTCGGCGTCGTGCTGATCAACCACGGGCAACAGCCTTTCGTCATCAATCGCGGCGAACGCATCGCGCAGATGGTCGTCGCCGCCTATAGCCGCGTCGACTGGGTCGAGGCGGCCGAACTGCCGGAGACCCAGCGCGGCGCCGGCGGCTTCGGCTCGACCGGCACCGCCACGCCCGCGGCGAAAGCAGCCACAGGAGACTGAACCTCATGCTGAAATGCACGCGACGCACCATGCATGCCCTCGAAGCGGTGGTCGACATCGCTTTCCATGCCCGCCCCGAGCCGGTGCAATCGAAGGACATCGCGGCTCGCCAGGGCGTGCCGCAGCGCTATCTCGAACAGGTAATGCAGCATCTGGTGCGCAACGGAATCCTTAAAGGCGTGCGCGGCCCGCGCGGCGGCTACACGCTGGCCCGCGAACGCCGGCGCATCACGGTGGGCGAGGTCATCCGCATCGTTTCCGAACTGGACGCCGATAGCGAGGACAGCTTCGCTGCCGGTTCCGATCTTGGCCGCCGCACCGTGCAGCCGATCTGGGAAGAGTGTCAGGCGGCAGTGATGGCCAAGGTCGACAAGATCACGCTTGAGGATTTGTGCAACCGCGCGGAACAGTCCGGCCTCGCCGCCGAGCTCGAGACGGCCGACTTCGCGATCTGATACTGGCCGCCTGAGTGGACCCCTTGAGCCAGGCGTGCCGCGCGGCAGCTAAAACCCAGGGGCAAGGCGTCATCGCCGCCCTGGATATGGGCTGTCGCGGAAACGACGCCATCGGCCTAACGGAAGAAACCGCCATAACGGAAGAAACAACTGGATAACGCATCGGAGGAATCATGACCCAAGCGCGCCCGAATATCGCCCGAGCCCCCAACCCACCGCGCGGTCGCGTCTACAACTCGATCGTCGACACGATCGGCGCGACGCCGCTGGTGCGCATCAATCGCCTGGCGCAGGAAGCCGGCGCCAAGGCCGATCTGCTGGCCAAGCTGGAATTCTTCAACCCGCTGGCCTCCGTGAAGGACCGCATCGGCATCGCGATGATCGAGGCGATGGAAAACAGCGGCAAGCTCAAGCCCGGTGCCACCATTGTCGAGCCGACCTCGGGCAATACCGGCATCGCGCTGGCCTTCGTCGCCGCGGCAAAAGGCTATCGCCTGATCCTGGTGATGCCGGAAAGCATGTCGCTGGAACGGCGCAAGATGCTCAAGTTCCTCGGCGCCGAACTGGAACTGACGCCGGCGCCGCTCGGCATGAAGGGGGCCCTGGCCCGTGCCGATGAATTGCTGAAGGAAATTCCCGGTGCGGTGATGCCGCAGCAGTTCGAGAACCCGGCCAATCCGGACATCCATCGCAGCACCACGGCGGAAGAGATCTGGACCGATACCGAGGGCAAGGTCGATGTGGTGATTTCCGGCGTGGGCACCGGCGGCACGCTCACCGGTGTCGGCAGCGTGCTCAAGCAGCGCAAGCCGGGCCTGCGCATGGTGGCAGTCGAGCCGGAGGACAGCCCGGTCATCTCCGGCGGCAAGGCCGGCCCGCATAAGATTCAGGGCATCGGCGCGGGCTTCATCCCGGGCAATCTCGACACCAAGCTGATCGACGAAGTCATCACGATCGGCAACGAGACGGCGTTCGAGACCTCGCGCCGTCTGGCCAGGCTGGAAGGCATTCCGGCCGGCATCTCGTCTGGCGCGGCGATGGCGGCGGCGCTTGAAGTCGCCTCGCGCCCTGGCATGGAAGGCAAGACCGTGGTGGTGATCATCCCGTCCTTTGCCGAACGTTACCTGTCGACGGCTCTGTTCGACGGTCTCTGAGCAGGCAGCGGCGACATGGTGTTCTCCCAGGAGGAACTGGAGCGCTATGCTCGCCATGTGATCCTGCCGGAGATCGGCGGGGCCGGGCAGCAGAAGCTGAAGAATGCCCGCGTGCTGGTGATCGGCGCCGGCGGGCTCGGCTCTCCCATGCTGCTCTATCTGGCCGCGGCAGGTGTTGGCACGATTGGCATCGTCGACGACGATACCGTGTCGCTGTCGAACCTGCAGCGCCAGGTGGCGCATGACACGACGCGGATCGGCACGCACAAGACCGAAAGCGCCGCCATCGCCGTGGCGAGCCTCAATCCGCATGTCCGCGTCATCGAGCACACCTTGCGGCTGACCGAGGAGAATGCCGAGAAGATTTTTGCCGGCTATGACATCGTCGCCGATGGCAGCGACAATTTCGACACCCGCTTCCTCGTCAACGACACCTGCTACCGCCTCAAGAAGACCTTGGTCACGGCGGCGATCCTGCGCTTCGATGGACAGCTTTCCACCTTCAAGGCGCATCTTGGCGCGCCGCATCCCTGCTATCGCTGCGTCTTCCCCGAACCGCCGCCGCCCGGCAGCATTCCGGCCTGTTCCGAAGCCGGCGTGCTCGGCGCTCTGGGTGGCGTGATGGGCAGTCTGCAGGCGCTCGAGGTCGTAAAAGAGATTCTCGATCTGGGTGATAGCCTGTCGGGCCGGCTGATGCTCTACGACGCGCTGCGGGGCGATTTCCGCACGGTGCGGCTGCGCCGTGATCCGCATTGCCGGACCTGCGGTCACTGAACCGCGCAGCATCGCACCCGGTTTCGCTTCCCAAGCACTACGACTAACGAACCATCGACGCTGCCGTCACGAATGCCATAGTATGCTTTCATATCCGAGACGCGAAATACGCGCTCGAAAAGGGGGGCATAACAAAAGGCATGAGAGCAGTCGAAGAGGCTGGCCTATCCGGCGAGGAGCAGACCGCACCTCCGGGCATCTGGCCCACTTTCAGCGACCCGCGCTTCATTACGTTTCTGCGCTGCTGGGCGGAACGCCGCCGCGGCCTGATGCAGCCGCGCAGCAGCATCGATCCCGCCACCATCAAATCCTGCCTGCCGCATGTATGGCTGATCCAGCATCGCCGGCAGGAAGGCGATTTCATCTGCACGCTGGCGGGCGAAAAGGTCAACGAAGCCTGGGGCCAGAGTGTCATCGGCAAACCGCTGACCACCTTCATGCCGTCCGATTACGCCGAAAGCTGCGTAAGCCAATACCGCGAAATCATGCAGCGCCCGGCGCTGCTGGTGAGCCGGCGGCGCATCAACCCGCTGGAGCGATCAGAGAAGGCAGCCGAGCGCCTGGTCGCGCCGCTCAGCGATGACGAGGGCCGGCCCTACGGCGTGTTCGGCATGACCTTGTACTATTTCGATCCGGTCACCCAGGCCCGCGACGTGGTGGACGTGACGGGCGAGACATTGTTCTACAACTGTGCGGATCTACCCAACGGCTTGCCGGGCTGAACGCTGAAAGCTCCGGTTGCAGCTCGACGGCCGTTTGCGCGTGACATAGCATGGCGAGGAATGGACGCACGGCGGAATGATATCGGTGGGGCGGCCGATGGCAGGATCGGGCCGCCGGGCCGCTGGCCGTCATTCAGCGATCCCCGGTTTCGTCTCTTCCTGCGCCACTGGGCCGAACGCCGTGTCGGGCTGGTTGTCCCGCGCAGCGCCATCGATCCGGCCGCGCTGAAGCCATGCCTGCCATATGTCTATCTGATGCGCTATGACCCGGCCTTCGATACCTTCATCTGCACCCTGTCGGGCGAACTGGTAAACCAGGCCTGGGGCACCACCCTGATGGGCAAGCGGCCGCACGACTTCATGCCGGCCAGCAGCGCCGCCCTGGCGAATGAGATCTACCGCCGCATCGTCCTTACCCCCATCCTGCATGTCGGGCATCGCCATTCCGGGTCGCCGGACGTGCCGGTAAAGGCAGCCGAGCGCCTGGTCGTGCCGCTCAGCGACGCCGATGGCCGCCCTTATGGGCTGTTCGGCCTGTCGGTCTATCATTTCGACCCGATAGCGGAGGCCACCTACGCCCCGCATGTCGGCAGCAACTTCACCGAATATTTCTGCGCCGATCTGCCGGCCGACCTGCCGCCGGAATGACGCAAAAGCCGCCCCCTGCGGCGGAATGTCGCAGCTTGTGGCAGCCGTTCGGCATGGCGGGTTCAGGTGAAAACGGCCGCCGGACCGCGAACGGGAATAGGTGATAAAAACCCTGCATTTACAAAGGGGTTGATTTGGCAGATGCAAATAATTCGCAAGTTTGCCGGGGCGGCGGCACTGCTTGACTGGGTAAACCGCTGTTTCTATGGTGCCCCCGCTTTCTGGGGGGCGGCTGCTCTGCGGCGCCGGAGTGTCTATGGCTGATCAAGATCATCCGCCGAAACCAGAAGACGGACCCCCAAGGTCCGATGCCGACGCCCTTGCCCGCCTGGGCCGCGACCTGGAAACGGTGCGCGAGCGCAAGGCGGCCGAGAATGCCAAGCGTCGACCCGATGCCGATCCCCGCTCCATGCGGCAGGTCGGCAAGGCCTGGTCGCTGGCAATCGAAATGGTGGCGGCGGTGGTGGTGTCGCTGTTCATCGGCTGGTGGGTCGACCGCTGGTTCGATACGGCACCCTGGGGGTTGCTGGGATTCATTCTGCTGGGCGTCGCTGCCGCTTTGTGGTCGGCGATCCGCACGGCGATGCTGATGCAGGCGCAGCAGCAGGCGGATAACGCCGCTGAGGCTGCCGGGAAGAACAAGGAAAGGGATTGAACGTGGCCGCCGAGTCCCATAGCCCGCTCGAGCAATTCAAGATCAAGTGCCTTGCCCTTTGCGGCGAAGGCGGCGAGCTGCAGGCCTATTCCTTCACCAATTCCTCGCTGTTCATGGTGCTGGCCGTCATCGGCGCCACGCTGCTGATGGTCTACGGCATGCGCCAGCGCAGCCTGGTGCCGGGCCGCCTGCAGTCGGTGGCCGAGCTGTCTTATGAATTCGTCGCCAACATGGTGCGCGAGAATGTCGGCACCAACGGCCGGCAGTATTTCCCGTTCATCTTCACGCTGTTCATGTTCATCCTGTTCTCGAACATGCTCGGCATGGTGCCCTACAGCTTCACGGTCACCTCGCACATCATCGTCACCTTCGCGCTCGCCATCGTGGTCTTCCTCGGCGTGACGCTGATCGCGATTGCCCGCAACGGCATCCATTTCTTCACGCACTTCATGCCGGCTGGCGTGCCGCTCTGGCTCGCGCCGGTGATCATCCCGATCGAGATCATTTCCTACCTGTCGCGCCCGATCTCCCTCAGCCTGCGTCTCGCCGCCAACATGCTGGCGGGCCACACCACGCTGAAGGTCTTCGCCGGCTTCGTCGTTTCGATGATCGGCATGGGCGGCGTGCTCTCGGCCAGCGGCATCCTGCCGCTGATCATGGTCACCGCGCTCACCGCGCTCGAATTCCTGATCGCCTTCCTGCAGGCCTACGTCTTCTCGATCCTGACCTGCCTGTATCTGAGCGAAGCGGTCAACATGGAGCATCACTGAGATCGCGGATCTCAGGACGGCGTAATCCAGTCAGTTCAACCAACGAGACAGTAAACCCAAGAAAGGATGAGTATCATGGATCTTGCTTCTGCGAAGATGATCGGTGCCGGCATTGCGGCGATCGGCATGGGCGGTGCGGCGATCGGCGTGGGCCTGATCTTCGCGAACTTCCTGAACGCTGCTCTGCGCAACCCGGGCGCTGCTCCGAAGCTGTTCGGTAACCTGATGCTGGGCTTCGCCGTGACCGAAGCGCTCGGCATCTTCGCCCTGCTGATCGCGCTGCTGATCCTGTTCGTCTGAGTTAAATGCCTCAGCTCGAAACAGCCACCTTCCTGCCGCAGCTCGTTTGGCTGCTGATCACCTTTGTCCTGCTCTATGTGCTGATGGCAAAGGTGGCGCTGCCGCGCGTGGCTGCGGTCATCGACGAGCGCAAGCGCCGCGTCGATCACGATCTGGAAGAGGCGGCTCGGCTGAAGCGCGAGACCGAAAAGGCCATCGCCGAATATGAGCAGGCGCTGGCCCAGGCCCGCAGCAAGGCGCAGGCGATAGCCGGCGACACCCGCGCGAAGATTGCCGCCGATGCGGCGGCGTCCCGCGCCAAGGTGGAAGCCGAGATCGCCGAGCAGACCAAGGCGGCGGAAGCCCGCATCCAGGCGGCCAAGCAGCAGGCGCTCGCCTCGCTGCAATCGGTCGCGGCGGCTGCGGCGGCTGATGTGGTTTCGCGCTTGAGCGGCGCGGCGCCGGCGGCAGATGCGGTGGAAGCCGCGGTCGCGCAGGCGCTGGCCAAGCAGCGTGGCTAGGCCAAAAGAGGGAAGACCATGTTTCATGATCCTACCTTCTGGGTGCTGGTCGGCTTCGTTGCCTTCTTCGCCCTGATCTTCTGGCTCAAGGTGCCGGGCAAGCTCGGCACCCAGCTGGACGAACGGGCCGCCAAGATCCGCCAGGAACTGGAGCAGGCCGAGAAGCTGCATCAGGAAGCGCAGCATCTGTTCGCCGAGTATCAGCGCAAGCAGCGCAACGCCCTCAACGAAGCCGCCGAGATCGTTGCGGCGGCTGAGGCCGAGGCGAAGGCGCTGATCAAGCAGACCGAGGCCGAATTGGCCGCGAGCTTGGAACGCCGCCGCAAGCAGGCGGAAGACAAGATCGCCCAGGCCGAGAAGCTCGCTGTGCAGGAAGTGCGCGATACCGCCGTCGAGGTGGCCATCGCCGCGGCCGGCCAGGTGCTGACGCAGTCGCTGCAGGGTCCGGCTGCCGCCGCCCAGATCGATCGCGCCATCGGCGACGTCAAGGCCAAGCTGCACTAAGCGCCATTTCCAGTCTGGATAAGCAAAGGGCCGCGGTTTCAGACCGCGGCCCTTTTTTTGCTGCCGATTTCTTTTTTTGCCGCCCGCTCAGTCGATGACGCGGCAATAGACCCGGTACAGGCGGATGATCTTGGCGTCCATGGCGCTGATGCGGATCGCCCAATGCTCGCCTTCTGAAATGACCCAGTCGCGCTCGTTCGGATCGGCGTTCTTGCCCTTCGCTTTCACCTCCGCGGCATATCTGGCGAAAGACTCGATCACCGCGCTTTTCAGCTCGTGGGTGACGTCTTCCATGTAGCAGACGATGAAATTCAGGCTTTCCAGTTCCGCCTGCAGGCCTTCCGGCGTCAGCAGATGCGGCTTGACCGGCTCGCGATCCCACCAGACTTCATAGGTGCGGCTTTCCGTCGAGCCGGTGAGCAGGAAATCGGTGAACATCAGCTGGCCGCCCGGCTTGATGGCGGCGCGGATCTTGGCCAGCAGCAGACGCTTGTCCTGCGCCGAGATCAGGCCGTCCTTGGAGAGGACGACGTCGATGCTCTTGCGCTTGAGCTGAAGCTGATCGAGCGGTTCGGACCGGATGTTGATATGCTGCTTGACGCCCTGGTTGCGGGCCAGCTCGATGGCGGCCTGGGCCAGATCGGGGTCCGGCTCGTAGGCATCGATCCATAATCCCTCGCGCGCCATCATGCGGCTCATCCCGCCCAGGCCGCAGCCCAGTTCGGTGATCGACAGATTGGGATTGAGACCGAGCGGCGAGATCAGCGGCTTCATCAGCTCTTCGCCGCCGGGCTGGTTGAAGCCCTCGCCGAACAGCTTCTGGACGATCTGCTGGCGCCGCGGCGGCCAGCCGATGATGGTCGGGATGTCGCGCGGCTCCGGCTCTGCCGGCTCCAGGCTGGGCAGCGGTTCTTCGGGCCTGGTCCGGTAATCGGCGACCATGTGGCGCATGACGTAGTCGTCGCCATGCCACCAGGCGCGAAGCTTGTCGCGCCAGGAGGCGTCGTGGGATCGCTCGGTAGTCTCCTTCACCACCAAAATCGCACCTGCATCACCGAAAGCCCAACCGCATATAGAGCCAGGCGGAAATGTGAATCGGACAAAAGGCTGCAGCAGAACGGTTTATTTTCTATTGCCGCCTATCTACCAGAATTTCCTGTGGTTCAGTCTGGCGCAGCAGGCGCACATAAGCAAGCGCCCGCAGAAATGCGGGCGCTGCAAGACTTTAAATTGTCGTGCTGAAAGATCAGCGGCGGCCGGCGATGCGTTCCGGCAGCAGGTCGCGCACGCGGCGGCGCGCTTCCGAATCGCGGATGCGGGCGGACTGCGCGGTGGTGATCAGCCGCGGCGCCGGCGGATTGGCCAGCACGGTCACCGGATCGGTCAGCAGGCTGTCGGCCAGCTGCTTGATCTCGGCCGGCAGCGTGGTGGCGAAAACGATGGTCTGGCGCTCGGTCGGCGCCGCCTCGAAGATGGTACGCAGTTCGTTGGTCACGCCCAGTTCGAGCATGCGGTCGGTCTCGTCCAGCACCATGATCTCGAGCTTGTTCAGCTCAAGCTGGCCGGCATTGAGCAGCTCGACCACGCGGCCGGGCGTGCCGATCAGAATATCGATGCCGCGGCTCAGCGCCTGCGCCTGCGCCGCCTTGCCCGGGCCTTCGTAGACGGTGGCCTGGCTCAGGCGCACGAAGCGGCCATAAGCGCGGAAGCTTTCCTGGATGTGCTGCACACGCTCGCGCGAAGTGGTGAGGATCAAAGCGCGGGCCTTGCGGGCACCGGCCGGATGCCGGTCGATCGACAGATGCTGCAGGATCGGCAGGGTAAACGCCACGGTCTTACCGGCGCCGGCTTCCGCCTGGCCGAGCAGATCCCGGCCCTGCAACAGATGTGGGATGGCCTTGGCTTGAATCGGCGTCGGCGCGACGTGCTTCTCAGCCGTAAGGGCCCGCTGGATGGGTTCTACAAGATCAAGCTGCGAGAATTGGACGGCGTTCAACATCTGTCATCAATCAATGGTTCGTGCGGTAGGTCCGCCGGATGACAACTCCGCCCTGTCCGGCAGCGCTGGAAGCGCGGCGGCGAACAAGGTGGCTGTCACGGAAGCCAGGGTGACCGGAACGTTAGTACGGCGGCGTCCGGCGGGAGACCGCGAACCCGCAGGATACTAGCGGCGGTTCCTGGTTTTGCAAGTGCGAAACCTACCGATGCGACAATCACGCAAGACGGGTGGATCAACACTTATCCGTGGCCTGCTCTCGCGTGTTGATGTAGTGATAATTTGAGGTTTTTCAAGTAGATTTACGCATAGCGCCCGTCACAGCGCGTTTTTCCCGGACCCCAGCCAAAATCGTCCTACAACCCCTGATCGGGCCGTCTCTTTGACCACCCGCACAGGTGCCAGTGGCGGGGTTCCAGAGCATCGTCCAGCCCCCTCCAGGCAGCGACTCGGGGATAATCTGCCCACCGGCTCCAGCGGCAGGACGGGTCGGCCCGGCAAACACCGCCGGCGGGGGGTGCGCTGCGGATTTTTCCGGGTGAATCCAGTTGCAAAGCCATGCCGCGGCGGCTAAAACCGCGCCTCCAATCGGGTGTTCCGGCTTATAGGGCTGCCGTGTCCGCCTCGAAGCTCACTCCCCATCTGGAGGTTATGCAAATGCCCAAGTTGAAGACCAAAAGCGCTGCCAAGAAGCGCTTCAAACTCACTGCGACCGGCAAGGTCAAGCGTGCCCATGCGGGCAAGCGCCACGGCATGATCAAGCGCACCAACAAGCAGATCCGCAATCACCGCGGCACCACCGTGGTGTTCGAGGGCGATGCGCGCAAGATCATCAAGAACTATCTGCCGAACGCCTGAGCCTAAGGAGCAATTGTCATGGCACGTGTGAAACGGGGCGTTACCGCCCGCGCTCGCCACAAGAAGGTCCTGAAGCTCGCCAAGGGCTATCGCGGCCGTAATTCCACCGTCTTCCGGGTTGCGATCGAGAAGGTCGAGAAGGGTCTGCAGTATGCATTCCGCGACCGTCGCGCCAAGAAGCGCAATTTCCGCTCGCTGTGGATCCAGCGCATCAATGCCGCTGCCCGTGAGCAGGGTCTGACCTACGGCCGATTTATCAACGGCCTCGCGCTCGCCGGCATCGAGGTCGACCGTAAGGTTCTGGCCGATCTCGCGGTGCACGAGCCCGAGGCCTTCAACGCCCTGGTGGCGCAGGCGAAAGCCGCTCTGCCCGCCAAGGCGGCCTAACGGCCCCGACTCGCCAACATTACCGCGCGACCGTTTGCGAAGGGGCCGTTACCCAACGGCCCCTTTTTATTTTTTCACGCCCATGGCGTCGCGCGAGGAGCGGTAAGAGGAACGATGACCGAGATCACCACGCTGGCCAGCGAAGCCGAACGCGCTGTCGCTGCCGCCGAAACCCTTGATGCCCTGGAAGAGGCGCGCTTGAGCGTGCTGGGCAAGAAGGGCTGGCTGTCCGCTGCCTTGAAGGAGCTTGGCTCGCTGACGCCCGATGAGCGCAAGCAGCGCGCCCAGACGCTGAACGAGGTGAAGGAGAAGCTGACCGCCGCCATCGAGGCGCGGCGTACCGCTTTGGCCGATGCCGCGATCAACGCGCGGCTGAAGGCCGAGACCTGGGACATGACCCTGCCGGTCAACGAAAGCGCCGAGATGCAGGGCCGCATCCATCCGGTCAGCCAGGTGATCGACGAGATCACGGAGATTTTCGCGGCGATGGGCTTCAGCATCGCCGAAGGTCCCGATATCGAGGACGACTTCCACAATTTCACCGCGCTGAACATTCCGCCCGAGCATCCCGCCCGGCAGATGCAGGATACCTTCTATCTGCCCAAGCGCGCCGACGGCGAACAGATTGTGCTGCGCACCCATACCTCGCCGGTGCAGGTGCGCACGATGGAAAGCGGCCCGCCGCCGTATCGCATCGTGGTGCCCGGCCGCACCTACCGCAGCGACTACGACATGACCCATACGCCGATGTTCCACCAGATCGAAGGTCTGGTCATCGACCGCAACATCCATATGGGCCATCTCAAGGGCGTGCTGACCGAATTCTGCAAGGCCTTCTTCGAGACCGAGAACGTCAAGATGCGCTTCCGGCCGAGCTATTTCCCCTTCACCGAGCCGTCGGCGGAGGTCGACATCAACTGCTCGCGCGAAGGCGGCGTGCTGCGTGTTGGCGAAGGCGACGACTGGCTGGAGATTCTCGGCTCCGGCATGGTGCATCCGCGCGTGCTGCAGCATTGCGGCATCGATCCGAATGAATGGCAGGGCTTTGCCTGGGGCATGGGCATCGACCGCATCGCCATGCTGAAATACGGCATTCCCGATCTGCGCGCCTTCTTCGACGCCGATCTGCGCTGGCTCAAGCATTACGGCTTCGTGCCGCTGGATGTGCCGACTCTCGGCCAGGGGGTGGCGCGATGAAGTTCACGCTTGCCTGGCTGAAGCAGCATCTCGACACCACTGCTTCGCTCGAAGAGATCACCGCCAAGCTCACCAGCATCGGCCTTGAGGTCGAAAGCGTCACCGACCGCGCCGCAATCTATGCGCCGTTCGTCGTTGCCGAAGTGAAAAAGGCCGAGCCGCATCCCAATGCCGACAAGCTGCGGGTCTGCGAGGTCTTCACCGGCAAGGAGACCTTGCAGGTCGTCTGCGGCGCGCCGAACGCGCGCGCCGGCATGAAGGGCGTCTTCGCGCCGGTCGGCTCGACGGTGCCTGGCATCAATCTGCTGCTCAAGGCTGCCACCATCCGCGGCGTTGCCTCCAACGGCATGCTCTGCTCGGAACGCGAGATGGGCCTGACGGATGAGCATACCGGCATCATCGATCTGCCGGCCGATACGCCGGTGGGCGCGCCTTTTGCCTCCGTCATGGGTCTCGATGATCCGATCATCGAGATCAAGCTGACGCCCAATCGCGGCGACTGCCTTGGCGTGCGCGGCATCGCCCGCGACCTTGCCGCTGCCGGCCTCGGCACGCTGAAGCCCTATGACGTCTCGGCCATTCCCGGCACGTTCAAAAGCCCGATCGGTGTGCGCCGCCAGTTCTCGCCCGAACAGGACAAGACCTGCGCGATCTTCGCCGGCCGCCTGATCCGCGGTGTGAAGAACGGCCCCTCGCCCGTGTGGCTGCAGCAGCGCCTGAAGGCCATCGGCCTGCGTCCGATCTCAGCATTGGTCGATGTCACCAACTACATCACCTACGATCTCGGCCGCCCGCTGCACGTCTTCGATGCGGCCAAGGTCAAAGGCGATATCCAGCCGCGCATGGCCAAGCCGGGCGAGAAGCTTCTGGCGCTGGATGGCCGCGAATACACGCTGGACGAAACGATGTGCGTGATCGCCGACGATGCCGGCGCCGAAAGCATTGGCGGCATCATGGGCGGCGAGCATTCCGGCTGCACGGAAGAGACCACCGACGTCTTCGTCGAATGCGCCTGGTTCGATCCGGTCAGCATCGCGACGACGGGCCGCAAGCTCGGCATCCATTCCGATGCGCGTCACCGTTTCGAGCGTGTCGTTGATCCGGCCACGATCCGGCCCGGCATCGAAGTCGCCACCCGCATGATCCTTGAACTGTGCGGCGGCGAGCCTTCGGAAGTCATCGTCGACGGCAAGGAGCCGGAATGGCGACGCAAGATCGCCTTGCGTCCGTCGCGGCTGAAGAACCTTGTCGGCTTCGATCTGCCGGTGGAACGCCAGGTCGCGATTCTGCAGGCGCTGGGTTTCGAGGTCGAGAAAACCGGCGACACGCTATCGGTGCAGCCGCCGTCCTGGCGGCCCGATATCGACGGCGAGGCCGATCTGGTCGAAGAGATCGCACGCCTGCATGGCTTCGATGCCATTCCGGCCGAGCCGCTGCCGCTTTTGCGCGCCGTGCCGCAGCCTGCCGTCAATCTCGCCCAGCGCCGCGTGCGTCTGGCGCGCCGAGCGCTGGCGGCGCGCGGTCTGGTCGAGGCCGTGACCTATTCCTTCATCAAGCGCAGCGAAGCCTCGCTCTTCGGCGGCGGCCAGGATGAGCTGATCCTGGTCAACCCGATCAGCGCCGACATGGACGCGATGCGGCCTTCGATTTTGCCGGGCCTGATCGCAGCGGCGAAGCGCAACATGGATCGCGGCACGGTGGATCTCGCGCTGTTCGAGGTCGGCCCGCAATATGCGGCGCCTGGCATCGAGGGGCAGATGATCGTCGCCACCGGCATCCGCCGCGGCCAGACCGGCCCGCGCCACTGGCGCGACAAGCCGCGCAATGTCGATGCCTATGACGCCAAGGCCGATGCCTATGCGGCACTGGCGGCTGTCGGCCTCGCCACTGATGCGCTGATGGTCATGGATGGCGCGCCGGACTGGTATCATCCCGGCCGCTCGGGCACGCTGCGCCTGGGCCCGAAGACCATTCTTGCCAGTTTCGGCGAGCTGCATCCGCGCGTGCTGCAGGCGATGGATATCAAGGGCCCGCTGGTCGGCTTCGAGATCTTCCTCGACCGCGTGCCGGCGCCGCGCGCGGCGAAGGGCGGCGGCCGTGCCAAGGCGGCGCTGAAGCTGTCCGAGCTGCAGGCGGTCGAACGCGACTTCGCTTTCATCGTGGATGCTGGCGTCAGCGCCGATACGCTGCTCAAGGCGGTCAAGGGCGCCGACAAGGCGCTGATCGCCAAGGTCAGCGTTTTCGACGTCTTCGCCGGCCAGGGCATCCCGGAAGGCAAGAAGTCGCTTGCCATCACCGTGCGGCTTGAGCCGCAGCAGCAGACGCTCACCGACGCCGAGATTGACGCTGTCGGGAAGAAGGTCATCGCCGCCGCGGCCAAGGCCTGCGGGGCGGTGCTGCGCGGATAGCGGCGGCGACATGCTGGTGCTCGGCATCCATTCCGGATGGCAGGATGCCGGCGCTGCCTTGTTCGATGAGTATCGTCCGCTGGCGGAGGTGCCGTTGTCGCGCGTCACTGGTGTTGCGCATGACGGCGGCCGCCTGCCGGTCGAGGCGATTGCCGAATGCCTGGAGATTGCCGGCGTCACGCGCCGTGACATCGGCGGCGTCGCCTTTTCCCATGGCCTGTTTCCCAGCCGCTATTACACCCTGCCTCTGACGCGCCGCCTCGGCCGCCGTCTGCGGACGATCATCGGCCGCGTCAAGCACACGAATCTTGCCGAGGAATGCCTGCGCCATGGCCGCGAGGCGGCCGAAGCCATGATCGACACGGAGACCTTGCTGGGCGAGCTCGGCCTTGGCCGTCATCTTCCGGTGCGCTTCTACAGCCGGCATACCGCCTATGGCCTGCTGCCGCTGTTCCAGACCGATTGGCAGGAAGCACTGTTGTTCACCGCCGATGCCGGCGGCGATGCCGTCGCTTGCGATGCGCGCATCCTGCGCTATGGCCGCCTGGCTTCGTTCTTCGGCGAGGACGATGCCGCGCCAAAGGATGGCGGCGAGCCGGTCGGCCGTCTGATTGCCCTGGCGATCGAGGGCCTCGGCCTGCCCGACATGGCGGCGCTGGTTGCGCTCTCCGCCTATGGCGAACCAATGCTGGCCCAGGCGCTGCTTGCGCATATCCATATCGACGGCGAAGGCCGCATCCGCACCGATTTCGAAAAAGAGGGCGGCGCGGCGAAATGGCTGCGCCGCCTGGCGGAAGGGCATTCGCCGGCTGTCGTTGCCGCCTCCTTGCAGAAGATGCTGGAAGATGTCTTCGGCGAAGCCATCGGCCGCCTGATGGAACGCCATGGCCTGCGCAACCTTGTGCTGGGCGGCGGGCTGTTCGCCAATCCGCGCCTGTTGCATAGCCTGATTGAACGCCTGAATCCCGATGGCTTTGCGGTGCATCCAGATGCAGGCGATCTCTCCCTGCCCTTGGGCGGCGTGTTGCATTTCCTGCAGGCGCGGGACGGCATGGAGGAATGGCTGCGCCGGCGCCGCCCCTTCCCCGATCCGCCGTCCGGCCGGGATTACGGCGCGGATATCGATCCGGTCCTGGGCAATGCCGGCTGCCGGCTGGTCAGCCAGGACGCTGTTCAGGCCGCTGCCGCTTTGCTGAATGCGGGCAAGGTCGTGGCACTCTACGGGCGGCAGGCATTCGGCTTGCGCGATCATGCCGAGCGTTCGGTGCTGTTCACCGCCGGCGAAGCGGGCATGGCAGGCGCGGTCAATGCGCAGCTCGACCGGCCCGAGATGATGCCGCCAGTTCTCTACCTGCAGCGCCAGCGCGCCAGCGATCTTCTGGAGACGCCGTTCTCTGCGGCTGCGCCCGCCCGCATCGCCGAGCCATTGGCAAAGATCTGGCGCGGCCGTCTGCCGGCGGCGATGGCGCCGGATTTCCTCTGTCTGCCGCATGCCGCCGATCCGGACCAGGAACCATTGCTCGCGGCGATCCTGGACGCCTATGCGGAATTGTCGGGCCTGCCGGCCATCATGGGCCTGCCTTTGCAGATCGGCGCCGGTGTGCCCATCGACACGCCGGCCGATGCGCTCCGGCTGTTGCAGGAGGGGCGGGTGGACTACATCGCCACCGAACAGGCCGTGTGGGAACGCGGCGAATAGGCGTGCCCTGTCAACTTACGCCCGCTCAGCGTGACCACTCTCCGGCATCACTTGTAGGCGCGACGCCTTGAAGCCGTTGGCGTCCCATTTCGTTGGGTAGGCGGTTTCAGTCCTGCCTGATCAAGGCGCCTCGACCACGCTCTTTGCGCCTGTCCATTGATCCAGGGTTTCGTGGAAGTCGCGGATGCTGGCTTCCAGCCGGCCATAGATCATCGTCTTGTTGGCGCCGGAGGCCATGCCGATCTGCGCCTGCTCGGCGATGTATAGGTCTTCCGCCTGGAACACGCCGCCTTCGATCAGCTCCAGTGAGCGCCGCCAGTGATCGTCTTCCTTGGCATCGCGCGGCGCATGCGGCGTCAGCATGATGTGGCAATACAGCGTCTCGTCCGGCGCTGCCGGATACATGGTCAGCATGCTGGTATAATCGGGACTGAGCACCAGGATGGTGTTGGGAAAGATGGCATAAGCGAAAGTGCAATGCTGGCGGCCATCCCAGGCCGATTCCGGCAGGCCGGCCACTTCGCTGATCTCGCGCCGCGCCAGCATGCTGCGCTGATGCGGCCCGACGCGATCCATCACCGCAGCATTGTCCAGGAAGAACGCGCCGATGGTGTCCTGGTGCAGCCGCACGACATGGTAGCTTTCCAGGAAAGCATCCATGATCAGCTTCCAGTTGGCTTTGCGCCGCGCCAGGCGGCGGGCATAGACATGCATGCCGCCGAAGCCATGGACTTTCAGGTCGGCATCGATCCCGGCGAGGAAGCCGGTCAGGTCCATCTTTGCATCCGGATCGACCATGCCGAAGATCACCCCCTCGCGCACCTCCAGCGGAATCCGCGTCAGACCATAGGCCGCGTGATCCAGGCCGGGAAAGCCTTCCGCCTCCAGCGGCACATGCTTCAGCCTGCCGTCGAGGTCATAGACCCAGTTGTGGTAGCGGCAGACGAAGCTTGAGCGGCGCTGCACCTCGTCGCCATTGCACAGCCTCGTGCCACGATGGCGGCAGACATTGAGGAAGCCGCGGATCTCATTATCGCGCCCGCGCGCCAGCAGCAGCGGCTGGCCGATCACATCCATCACCAGCGTGTCGCCGGCTCTGGGCAGCATCCCAGCATGGCCCAGCACCAGGGGCGCCCGGCGGAAGACGCGCTCGATTTCCAGCGCATGACGCTCCGGCCGCCAGTAGACATCCGGCGTCATGTGGAAGGGCTCGGCCGCCAACTCGCGCCCCTCGCCCTGCATGAAGGCCAGCATGCGCCGGAACTGCGCCAGATGTGCCGGATGGTCCATGGCATTTCCTCCAGGAAAACGGGCGGCATTCTGGCGGCCGCCTCTGCGTCTTCAGAAGCCAAGCACAGACACCCGAAAAGGCAAGCGAATTCGGAAAACCTTCCGTAACGTCAAATAGTTAACGGCACGGGCCAAGGTTTTGCGGAATTGGCCGGACCGGCCCCGGACACCCCACGTTGCCGGGGCAGTCCGCGGGTGCTACAACCCCCGCCCATGAACGCGCCCCCCGCCATCGCCAAAGCCGTGCCCGCCGGATTCAAGCAGCTCGACTTCATGGGCTTCATGGCGGTGAACGGACCGCTCTGGGGGCGGCTGGATGAGGCCGACGGCCTGCCTGTGATGGGGTTCCGCGTCGAGCTGCGCCATTGCAACCCGATGCAGAACTGCCATGGCGGCATGCTGATGACCTTTGCCGACATGCTGCTGGGCTTTACCTGCTCGGTGGCGGCCGGCGGCAAGAAGTTTCTGCCCACGGTGAACCTGACCGGCGATTATGTCGGCCCGGCGCCGCTGGGAAGCTGGGTGGAAGGCAAGGGCCGGCTGATCCGCAACACCCGCAATCTCGGCTTTGCCGAGACATTGATCACCGCCGATGGCGCGCCCTGCTTGCGCGTATCCGGCATCATGAAAATTCCTGCGCAGGAAAGCCCCGAGGCCGATGTCCTGCGCTTGTTTGGCTGATGTTAGGCTGACCGTGGCAACCGATCTCGAACTGATCCGCAACTTTTCGATCATCGCCCATATCGATCATGGCAAGTCGACGCTCGCCGACCGCCTGATCGAGGCCTGCGGCGCGCTGGAAAAGCGCGAGATGACCGAGCAGATCCTCGACAATATGGAGATCGAGAAGGAGCGCGGCATCACGATTAAGGCGCAGACGGTGCGCCTGAACTACAAGGCCAAGGACGGCAAGACCTACGTGCTCAACCTGATGGACACGCCGGGCCATGTCGACTTCGCCTATGAGGTCAGCCGCTCGCTGGCCGCCTGCGAAGGCTCGCTGCTGGTGGTCGATGCGAGCCAGGGTGTGGAAGCGCAGACGCTGGCCAACGTCTATCAGGCGCTGGACGCCAATCACGAGATCGTGCCGGTCCTGAACAAGATCGACCTGCCGGCCGCGGATCCCGATCGCGTGAAGCAGCAGATCGAGGATGTGATCGGCCTGGATGCCACCGATGCGGTGGAGATCTCGGCCAAGACCGGCCTTGGCATCGAAAACGTGCTCGAAGCGCTCGTCACCCGCCTGCCGCCGCCGAAGGGCGAGCGCAATGCGCCGCTGAAGGCGTTGCTGGTCGATAGCTGGTACGATGCCTATCTCGGCGTCGTCGTGCTGTTCCGCGTCATCGACGGCGTGATCAAGAAGGGCATGAAGATCAAGTTCATGTCGTCCGGCGCCGTCCATCCGGTGGAGCGCGTCGGCGTGACCACGCCGAAGAAGGTGATGGTCGACGAGCTCGGCCCCGGCGAAATGGGCTTTTTCACCGCCGCGATCAAGGAAGTGGCCGACACCTCGGTTGGCGACACCATCACCGATGCCCAGCGGCCAGCGGCCGAGCCGCTGCCGGGCTTCAAGCCCTCCATTCCGGTGGTCTTCTGCGGTCTCTATCCGGTCGATGCCAGCGCCTTCCCTGAGCTGCGCGACAGCCTGGCCAAGCTGCGGCTCAACGATGCCAGCTTCCATTTCGAGATGGAAAGCTCGGCGGCATTGGGCTTTGGCTTCCGCTGCGGCTTCCTCGGCCTGCTGCATCTGGAAATCATCCAGGAGCGCCTGGAGCGCGAGTTCAATCTGGACCTGATCACCACCGCGCCCAGTGTGATCTATCACGTGCATCTCACCGACGGTTCGATGATCGAGGTGCACAACCCGGCCGACATGCCCGATCCGATGAAGATCGACCGCATCGAAGAGCCGTGGATCAAGGCCACCATCATGGTGCCGGATGAGCATCTCGGCGCGATCCTCAAGCTCTGCGAGGAAAAGCGCGGCCGCCAGATCGAGCTGACTTACGCTGGCAACCGCGCCATGGTGGTCTATCGCCTGCCGCTCAACGAAGTGGTGTTCGATTTCTACGACCGCCTGAAATCGGTCAGCCGCGGCTATGCCAGCTTCGACTACCAGATGGATGGCTACGAGCCGGGCAACCTGGTGAAGATGACCATCCTGGTGAACGGCGAGAATGTCGACGCCCTGGCCACCATCGTGCATGCCACCCGGGCCGAGGCGCGCGGCCGCCAGCTTTGCGAGCGGCTGAAGGAACTGATCCCGCGCCAGATGTTCAAGATCGCCATCCAGGCGGCGATCGGCGGCCGCATCATCGCCCGCGAAGACATCTCGGCCTTGCGCAAGGACGTGCTGGCGAAATGCTATGGCGGCGACATCACGCGCAAGCGCAAGCTGCTGGAGAAGCAGAAGGAAGGCAAGAAGCGCATGCGCAATGTCGGCAATGTGGAGATTCCGCAGGAAGCCTTCATCGCCGCGCTCAAGATTTCCGACCAGTAAGGCTGGCTGGCGGGCCTGCGCCCGCAAGCTTACGCCCAACGGCTACGACAGCAGGCTTAGGACAGCGCCCCGAACCGGGGGCGCTTCTTCTGCGCCCGCTTGCGGAAGATCGCGAGGAAAAGAAGGCCCAGCAGCCCCAGCACGGCTACCGCGGGCAGGGCCAGGATCGGGGCAAGGCCGAAATCCCAGACCACCGGCAGCAGCGAGCGCTGAACTCCGGTCTGCACCGCCTCCAGGCTGTCGGGGGCGAACTGGCGCCAGACCTCGCCCAGAGCAATGAATTGCAGGTCGCCGCTTTCTAGCCAGCGCAACCCGTCGCCGCCCAGCGCCAGCAGCGCCAGCGCGATCAGCAGCCATCCGAAAAGGCGTCCCAGCAGCACCGCCGCTCCCCGCAATTTACTCGCCCAGACAGGACTTTACGCAAAAGCCGGGGCGCATTGCAAATTCGCCAGCCGTGGGTATAGTGCGCCCCGCGCTGGAGGGATGGCCGAGTGGTCGAAGGCGCACGCCTGGAAAGTGTGTATACCTCAAAAGGGTATCGTGGGTTCGAATCCCACTCCCTCCGCCACAATCCGATTGCAAACTTCCAACAGCCCTATTTGGGCGCCGAAATTCCTTTTGATTTCAAAGGGGGTTAGCGGTTTCGACCGAACCTCTGAGACTGAATCAAACCCGATTTTCAGTCTCTGAATGGCTTTCGTCTCAAACCATGCGAACCTCGGCCGATTTGGTTCTGTCTAAAAATTCATTATGGTTTCAATGCGTTGTGGTTTTGGTACCACGCAAAAGTTGTAACGGGCGCTGCCACCAGTCAGTTTGAACAGAGACACCCGAGGTGGACGTTTCCGGGCGGAATCCAACGCAGTGCAACGAGCCAATATCACTGCAGAATAACGTCGGAAATGGGGTGGGAAGCGGAACGGCTGGTTTGTATGGGCACTTAAGACAGCGGCCGTCCGGCGATGAGGGAACTGGGGTTGAAGTGGCAAGTCAGCTCAGGAGCATACCCTTTTCATTCACCTCTTGAGGGCCAGTGGGTCGTCGCTGGTAAGATTGCTGGCTGCCCAGTCCAGACTCATCAAAAGGCACAACCGCGCAAACTGTTCTGCAAGCGCCCGAGTAGATGACCAGTCGTTGGTGATCTTATCGTTTGTGCCGTGTATCGTGCGGCTGCGGCCCGAGCTGTATATCTCTTCTACCGCTTGGCGCATGGTGGGGCCATCCTTGCGGATCGGATTCTCATCCTGCATGCCGAGGCGCGCTCGGACCAGGCTTCTGATCCCATTGGACTTGCCGCCACTGGCGAGAGCGTCAAGGCACGCCGAGAACTTCACCACGGCCATCAGTTCCACTTCATCGCGGCACCCCTCATGGAACCATAGTAGCGACTGCGCAAATGTATTCATGAGCCGGGGACGCGCGACCTTCCCATCACGCGAAAGGTAGTAATTGATTGCTTCGCCCACCACATCGAAGTAATCGCGGTAGTCGGCTAGCTCTTTCGCCCAGTCTCCGGGACTAATGTTGGGACCATGCGGCAGGCCCATCAGGTTGCCGCCGCACAGCGTTTTGACCTTCGGTATGAACACCAGCGAGCGCTGGCGACGAACTGACGGATCAACTAACAGGCGAAAGCCCTCGAGTGCTTTGGACGATACTGCCCAGCGTAGGGCAATTCCTGTCAGTGCGAGGCGCGCAGCCGTCTGCGCTTTAAGACGACCGGCTTCGGAGGCGAGCCCCTCCGTACGGACACTACACACATACGGACACTTGCCCACTGCATCGAGGATATCCTGCTCCCGTATGGAATCGACTGATGTCTTGCGCTTACGCGGCTTGCCTCCAGACCAGACGCGCATGACGCGCCGCGCGGTAGTCTTGCTAACGTCACCTTCGGTAAGTTTGCGTTCAAGCCACGCCGGACGTGGCTCAAACTGCACTGGACCAATCGAAAACGGTGCGACCTCAAAGTTGCTAAATAGAGTGCAGCCGAACGCATGCTCAGCAGGGCCGTGTGTCTTGACAGGTCCACTAACGGCGGCGCGGACGGCAGCGAGAACAGTGCGGGCATTCTTCTGCCGGTCGTCATCGAGATCGATCAGCATCAGCGCTGGGCCGAAGGCACCCCGCACTATCCGATTCCATTCCCTATCAGTATGAGAGCGGCTTAGGACCGGATCGCTGCGCTTGAGTTCCCGCGAAGAAAGCTCGATCAGCCGCTCCATCTCCCGCGTCGTCGTTATGAAGCGGTCATTCCCAACGGCAATTTGTCCTGGAAACGAAAACCCTTCCTTATCCGGTCCCGGTACTGTTCCGGGATCTTGAATGCGGGTCAGTTCTGCGATCAATGCCTCTACATACGATTCCAGTGTCGCCATAGGCGATCTCCCTGCCGGGCAAGTCTACCACATTCGAAGCCAAAGGAACGCGGCCCGTTTGGATAGCGGGTATTGCACACAAGGCTAAGCGGATCGCCGTCACCAACCACGCCGATCGCGAGCGTCAGCAACTCAGAATTCCCGCTCAGGATCGAACCGCAAAAATAGGGTCGGAAGCTGCCTCACGGCGCAGAAGCTTATGGCAACCCGGACACTGTCTCCATATGCTCTGCCCATGGCTCGTCTATTTATTGAGCAACAAGGCCGGTGGAATGCCTCAGATGATCCCTACTGGAAGGGGCAGCGTCGCCCCTCCCACCGGTGCGTTTCAGGATCTTCCGGACACTGCGCCGCGTGGCTCCGCCATCAGACCGCGAATCAGAGCGTAACAGCCGAGCAGGAGGACAATTGCGAAAGGCAGGCCGGTTGATACTGAAGCTGCCTGCAACGCTGCAAGGCCACCACCCAGCAGCAGTGCAATCGCAACCAGGCCCTCGAAGACAGCCCAGAAGATCCGCTGCGCCACCGGTGCGTCGACTTTTCCACCTGCGGTGATCGTGTCAATCACCAGCGAGCCGGAGTCGGACGAGGTGCAGAAAAATACCACCACCAGAATGATGCCGACGAAGGAAGTGATCGCCGTCAGCGGCAGATGCGACAGCATGGCGAAGAGCTTGAGCTCGAGCGCCGAGTCGGTGATGTCGGTGAAGCCCTCGCCGATCAGGCTGATAGCGGTGCCTCCGAAGCTCGTCATCCATACCACCGATACGAGTGACGGGATGAGCAAGACGGCAATCATAAACTCGCGCACGGTCCGGCCGCGGCTGACCCGGGCAATGAACATGCCGACGAACGGCGACCATGATATCCACCAGGCCCAGTAGAATGCAGTCCAGCCCTGTCGAAAATTGTCATCCTCTCGCCCGAAGGGGTTCGCAAGCGCCGGGAGATGTTCGACATAGGCGCCAAGGTTCAGGAAGAAGGCCTTGATGATCGTCAGCGTCGGGCCGGTGAGGATCACAAACAGCAACAGCAGTGCGGCAAGCACCATGTTGATCTCCGACAACCGTCGTACGCCAGCGTCCAGTCCCGCAATGACCGAAAGCGTGGCGATTGCGGTGATGCCGATGATCAGCAGGACCCTCGACGTGTCGGTATCCGGCATGCCGAACAAGAAATTCAGTCCCGCGTTCGCCTGCTGCGCGCCCAGCCCGAGCGACGTGGCCAGTCCGAATAGGGTCGCGAAAACCGCGAGGATGTCGATGACGTGCCCCGGCCATCCCCAGACGCGCTCGCCGAAAACGGGGTAGAAGATCGACCTCATCGTTAGCGGGAGACCCTTGTTGTAGGCGAAGAGCGCCAGGCCCAGCGCAACGACGCCGTAGATCGCCCAGGGGTGAAGCCCCCAGTGGAAGATCGTTGCCGCCATGGCGAGGCGCCGCGCTGCCTCGCTATCGCCTGCCGCACCGCCAAGTGGCGCCCAGTCCGTGCGGGCGCCGCCTTCTCCAGCAATTCCCCCGAAGGCGGCGTCATAGTGGCCAATCGGCTCGGCCACTCCATAGAACATGAGTCCGATGCCCATGCCGGCGGCAAAAAGCATTGCAAACCAGGCAGAATAGCTGAAGTCCGGTGTCGCCTCCCGTCCGCCGATCCGGATCGAGCCCCAGGGAAGGACGATGACAGCCACGCACACCAAAACGAAGATGTTGCCAGCAATCAAAAAGAACCAGTCGAGATTGGCCGTCAACCAGTCGCGAAGGCCGGTGAAGAAGGCGTCCGCCTCGTTCTGCATCACCAGCGTGAGTATGACGAAGGCGACGATTACCAGCCCGGAGATTGCAAATACCGGGTTGTGAACGTCGAAGGAAAGCGCCCCCATTCTCCGCTGGACATTATCTTGACCGATCTCATAGTCCGTCTCGATGATATCCGTAGGTCCCTCGGGATCAGGAATCCCGGTCGTTTGAGTCTCGGTCATAAGCTTCCTCCGAAAACATTAAATCCGGCCGCGGCCGTTCGCTTACTTGCCTCCTCGCGCATTGCGAATCATTAGTCATATACTAAACATGCTGCCTGGCCTGAAGCCATGGCTCGGAATGAATGCGAAAACTGCAATTCGAGCTCTCGTAATGCGCCAGCCATCTTTGCTGACCACGAACGCTCTTAGAATATCAGGAGTGAGTGAGCCCCGCTTCACGGTGCGGGATCCAATGCCGTATCAAACACCGCCTCCATCTGCTCCGCCCACGGCCGTTCGGCGACGGCCATCAGATCGTTGAGCGATAACGCCGGTGGAATGCGGTGGATGAGCAGTTTCTCGAGCACCTCCGGCGCGAGATAGGCCAGCCGCACCATCCGGCTGACGTAACGATCGGAGAGGTTTTCGGCCTCGGCAATATCGGCAATGGTCGAGGCCTCGCCGCGCTCCAGCCTGCGCCGCCAGTTCCATGCGCGAGCGATGGCGCGCAGCACATGCGCGTCCTGCATCCGAGCCTCGGCCGGCACATGAATTGCTGGCGGCAGGATCTTCGGCCGCCCATTGCGTTTGCGGATCGTCAGGGGGATGACGACGCGGATGGTATCAGCCGGGCCGGTCATGCGTAGACCTCCGTCTGGCGGGGCGCCATCATGTCCCGGAGAACCGAGCCCAGCCCCTCGTGGCGCAGATCGACGGCGATGCCGTCTTCGCCGACGGTCACCCGCTCGACCAGAAGCTGGACGATGCGGGTCTGCTCCGCCGGGTAG